>CXWL01002844.1_pt1 | contig 73564 bp, 77 predicted proteins | sample 590931 | NCBI WGS metagenome assembly CXWL01 (sample SAMEA3498368, study PRJEB10139) | groundwater metagenome | biome: water well; material: biofilm material | place: Germany | collected 2015-04-27
AGGACCCGATGCGTACTCGTGCAGTACGGTGAGGGTCCGAGGGGCGAGCCCGCTGGCCGAAGGCTCGTCGTAGCAGCGGATCGGCGGTTGTAGCAGAAGTGCTCATGAATAATGCGGGTTAAGAACCGGTTCATGCCACATGCTTAAGATGTCTCTTCCTTATCGTTGGCCTGGCTATCCGAAGAAGGCTTCGGCGACGACCTATTGAGAGTCCGTTCGGCATGTGTCACCGCCTCTTCCCAGGTCTTAAAACGCCCTTCACGCATGAAGTTCTGTACCATGGACACGATGTGTGGGTCCTGCTGTTCTTTAGCCCNNGCTCGCCTCTTCCTGGTCACGGACCCTGATATTGTGTAGGGTTCGGACAAGCCAGACCAAGAAGATGCCGATGGCAATGTAGACAATTTCCATACTCGACCCCTCCTTTGTTTCCGTTCTCGAAGAAGAGTCCTTGGGCCGACACAGAGCGTAAACCTACTTCAGCCCGTCATCGTTCATTCTCGACCCACCCAATACATCGGTCGCCGTTTCAAATTCACAACCGCAAGCACGCACAGCTTATCTGATTTGATTGAATAGATGACTGCATACCAATGAAACGGTTCCAGCCACCGTATTCCTCGCCAAAGAATTTCATAGAGTAATTGGGCATCTTTGTTCGACTCTCTTCAACCGAAATTAAAGCAAGTTTGTCCGGGATCAACTGCAATGCTTCCTACATATTTCGTCCCTCCTATCTCAATCTTGTCTCGGGTAACTAGCAGCGGCGGAAGTCCTGGCACCACGAATGTCCCTAGAACTTCAAAGGAGTTTTCGTTTAGGTAGCTGGCTTTGAGTGCCAATGTTCCGTTCCTATCCCGCACAGAGATTGTAGATTTGTCGGTGCGAATTGGCGATTCAAAGTAGTTGTTGGGGTTGATCGAATACTCATTGTTGATGATTTTGGTAACTATCCGTCCATCTTCTCGCAAGATGGTGGCAGTTATATACGCGCCCTCCGGTGACACTCGGAGAGATATAAGGTCCCATTCTTTTCTCTTGAGTACAATGATGTCACGTGCCCTGGTTAGCTCACAGACATTCTTTCCCAAATAAACTCGGAAGCCTTTCTGGGGAGAATCATTCTCTCTCGATAGATTTGGCAGTTTCCCGGGCAAGAGCAAGCCGGATAGTTCCGCTTCATGAACCGCTTGGTTCTGCGTAATGACATTGCCTTCACCGCCAGAAATCGAAGCTACTTGACCTGTGTTTGAATCACCGACTCTAACTGTCGGTGCTTCTGAAGAACGCTAGTTATTGAGGATCGCCACCAGTAACAAAGCGACTCCTCCAATAATCGCTGCTTGCACCCCAACTGATTTGATCTTCATTCGTTTCTCTCAAACCGGGTGTGTGTTCATTGTCATGCACATTGAAGGCCCCATACTTTCCCCCTACCATCTCCAATAGGAAAGAGGCCTGCTTGCTCCCAACGTGCGCGCGTCCAACGAGGGCCTTCTGAGGCCGCGTGTTGCACGATTTCCCCCCTACTCCTTAAGGTCATGGGCTGAATGGTCCCCCCACTGCGCCCGTCGGACGAGCACAGTTTTATCGTGCGCGTTCCGGGAGCACAGGGGAACCATCAGCCCATGACCGCACTCCCATGATGATGTATCATCAACCACTCATCCCCGATCCGCTCAAAAAGATTCGTGGCCAACACCTGCGCCTGCTGCGGTTCGTCTGATTGATGAGTCGTGATGTTTTCCACGCAGACGACCCAGGCCAAATCGCCCGCCACCTGCACCATTACATCGGTCAGCTCGAAGGTCATAGAAAAGGTATTATTGAAGATCAGGACCCAGGAATCGCGGACCGAAGGCCAGTCCGACCGCAACGTCCAACCCGGATGGATACAGGTCACATATTCCTGGTGCGCCCAGACTCTGTCCATCTCGTTGATGTCGAGATTGCCGAACGCGGCATAGAATGCGTGGTTCGCTTTGTTCACTTCTTCGATACGTTGCTCCAGCATGCGCGGCTCCTTAGCTGAAATTGAGCCGCATCATACTGCAATCACAGAGACGAGGGCGAGGGGGGATGGAGCCTGATGATCTTCTGTGCTCGCGCAACGCGCGGCCTGAGAAGGCCCTCGTTGGACGCGCGCAGTGGAAGATCAATCAGCCCCCATCCNNCGAAACCGGAGGCGTACCCTCAGGGGTACGTTGAGGATTTCGATGAACCGAGAACGAAGCTGGAGGGCTTTTTCAGCAGCCGGTTAAGCCGTGAGACGGGAGGTTTGCCGGTCGACAACCCACACTCCCGCCAGAATCAGCGCGATGCCGAGGATTTCGCTCATGCCCACTGATTCATTCAACAGTAAGACCGATAGGACGATGGCGGCCACAGGAGTCAGATTGCCAAAGACGGAGGCGCGAGAAGGCCCAATACTTTTCACGCCATACAGCCAGGCCTGTTGCGCGATGGCCGTGGCGAACAGGACCAGATACCCCAGCGCCATCCAATCCGTCGGCGCCACGGACCCGAGTCCTGCGTCCAGCATCTTGCGATCCATCCACAACAGAGGTATTTGGAGGACGGTGGCGACGAGCAGCGTCGCCCAATTGACGGTCAGAGCCGAGTGGCGCTCCATGAGCTGCCGACTGCCGATACTGTAAAGAGCCCAACTCACGACGCCGCCAAAAACCAACAGGCTACCAAGCAACGGCTGATCGCCAGCTGCCTGAAACCCTGCCGCAGAAACCAACCCCACTCCCGCGAATGACAAGAGAGCGCCGACCCAGACCGCGCGAAGCGGGGCATCCTGAATCAACATGGCAGAGAGCAGCGCGGTCACTACCGGACTCGATCCGATAATCACCCCACCCACGGCCCCGCTCACATAGTTGAGCCCCATCATAATGAACAGGTGGTTGCCCAATACACCGAGCCCAAGCAATCCCAGCATGCGGACATCCGCCTTGCTCAGCTTAGCCAAAGTGCCTTCCTGCCACCACCAGGTGCTCAGGAGAATCGCCAACCCACCGATGTCCCGCAGGACCGACGCTTCAACAGCTGAGAATCCGCTCAGAGCCAACTTCTGGGCCACGATCGACCCGCCCCAGAGGATGGCGGCAGCGATGATCGCGCCATAGGCCAGACGGTTTGTCTGCGATGTCATAGGTAATCACTACCGTCCTGTTCGACGGGCGTTGAGCAATTTGCTTTCATAACTTCGGTCTTATCACCAACACCCCATCCCTGATTGTCACCAGCACCGCTGTGACACGCGGATCGGTTGCGACGACTCGATTCAGTTCCTGAATGGCCGCCGTCTTCTCATCAGGCGCCGGATGTTTCAGCACATCCCCGTCCCATAGGACGTTGTCGATCAGGATGACACCCTGCGGCGCGAGCAGATCGAGCGCCCGCCGATAGTAATTCACATAGTTGATTTTGTCTGCGTCGATGAAGATCAGATCGAACGGCCCAGTGAGGTGTCTCATCGTATCGAGCGCCGGTCCAATACAAATCTCGATTTTCTTACCGACCGGCGATCGCGCGAAATACCCGCGTGCAAGAGTTGCCGACTCCTCATCGATCTCGCAGGTAAGCACCGTCCCCTCCGCCGGTAACGCTTCTGCAAAACAGAGGGCGCTATAGCCGGTAAACATGCCGATCTCCAGCACTCTGGTGGCCCGCACCAACTGCGTCATCATCTTCAGAAAGGCCCCTTCGAGCGGCCCCACGACCATCTGCGGGGATTCCATGCACCGCTGAGTCTCTTCCCGCAAGGCCCGACAGAGGCCCGACTCCGGCATGGAATGGGCCTCGGCATAGGTCTCGATGTCTGCAGCTAGGAGTCTATCCATTGACCCTGGACACCCTGGGTTTGAAAAATGATGGTTCGTTGCGTACACTACAAGACATGTTGCCAGTCGGCGCGATCATAGCATGACAATTCCTGGAGGAAATACCCTACTGTGAAAAGCCTGAAGACTGTGGAAGCCTTGACGACCAGGCTCTTGGAGATCCAGCGCATCAATAGCGCAGCGGCTCTCCTCTCGTGGGATCAGGAAACCTATATGCCTGCCGGCGGAGGCGAGGCTCGCGCCGAACAAATTTCAACGCTCCAAGGCATCGCGCACCAAAAGCTCGTCTCGCCGGAAGTTGAACGGCTGCTCGCCTCCTGGCTCGACCCGGGGACCGGTGAGATTCAAGACAGCCCTGGGGAGACCTGGGACGAGCCCTCCCGATCGTTGCTCCGCGAAGTGTGGCGTGACTATAACCGCGCGAAAAAGCTGCCCTCCGATTTTGTCATCAAGCTCAGCCGGGAATGTTCGTTGGCGCAGCAAGTATGGACCGAGGCAAAGGAAAACCAGTCCTTCTCGCAATTTCTCCCGAATCTCCGTACCATCCTGTCGCTCAAGCGAGAAGAAGCCGAGTATCTCGGCTACCGCGATTCGCCCTACGACGCCTTACTCGATGTATACGAACCAGGCTCTACCATCAAGGCATTGCGCCCCCTGTTCGTCCAGATCAAGGGACGCCTGGTGCCGCTGCTCAAAAAAATTCAGCAGAGCCCGATCCAGATCGACGATTCTATTTTATTCCACACCTTCGATCAGGCGCGCCAACTGGAATTTGGACGGATGGTCTTAATCGCCATGGGCTACGACTTCGAACGGGGACGTCTGGATCTGTCAGCGCACCCCTTCACCACCTCGTTCCATCCGACGGACGTGCGAGTCACCACACGGGTACATGAACACGACCTGCAATCCTGCCTATTCAGTTGCATCCATGAAGGAGGGCACGGCCTGTACGACCAGGGCCTCGACCCCATTTACTTCGGTACGCCCCTGGGCGACTCGGTCTCGCTCGGCATTCATGAGAGTCAGTCGCGCATGTGGGAAAACTGCGTGGGCCGATCCCGATCGTTCTGGCGATTCTTTTACCCCATGCTGCAGCAAACTTTTCATCATCAATTGCGCGTTCTCGACGGGGAGCAGTTCTATGCAGCCATCAATCGAGTCAAACCGTCGCTCATCCGGGTCGAGGCCGATGAGCTCACCTACAATCTCCACATCATGCTGCGGTTCGAAATCGAGCAGGATCTCATCGAAGGCAAGACGCGTCCGGAGGATTTGCCCTGGATCTGGAATCGGAAAATGGAAGAGTACCTGGGCATCGTCCCCTCCAACGACGCAGAAGGTGTGCTGCAAGATGTCCACTGGTCGTTCGGCGCCTTCGGCTATTTCCCAACCTATACCATTGGCAATCTCTATTCTGTTCAATTCTATGAACAGGCCAAACTGGAGATCCCCCATCTAGAAGATGAAATTGCCGCAGGGCAATTGATGGTGCTGAAGCGTTGGCTCGGGCAGAAGATTCATCGCTGGGGCCGCATGTTCACGCCGGATCACCTCTCCCAACGAGTGACGGGAAAGAGCCTCGACCCTGAACCGTTCTTAACGTATGTTGAGAAAAAATACGGCGAGCTCTATAAGCTCTAGGGGGAGTTGTTCGGAGTAGCGAATCGAGAATCATGGCGACAACTCAAAACTCAGGACTCTCAGGCCAGCGGCCTGAGTCAGTATCCCATCGCCTGATTCAGCTTCGCCAAGCTCGCAGCAGGCAACGTGAACTCCGATGGCGCCTCGATGCGAGACGGCACCAAAATCGTCGTATGAAAGACGATATCGCGAATCGGGATTTTGAACTCCGGTTGCTGGGGGGTACTCAATTCGACTGACTCGACCGACTGAGTGATCGCCCCGCTATCTTGGGGTCCGTACACTGTCACTACCGCCTTCAATATCTCCGCAGCCTTCTCGTTCGCCTCCACCCCCTCAATGCCTCTCTCCAACAATGGAATGATCTCTTCTCGTGCTTGATCGGACAGGGTGAAATTCTCCACCCGTTCTTTACGCCGTAACGACATGAGGTCGTTGTCGAGATCCTTGCTGAAGGCCCCATAGGCAAATCGAAAGAACTCGAAGTGAAATCCTTTGAATCCCTTGCCGAACATCTGCAACTCGCATAAAAAACACAGTTGCTGCAGCTTCACATCGCTGAGCAGTCCGTGAGGCTCCACCAGATGCAGGACATAGAGCAAGAGAGCCCGGTCGATCGTAATCTGATTGGGTTTCCGCATTCCGGAAGACCTTCCATCCTTCTGTCTTTATTGAGCGGAGCACTATAGGCAGCGTCGAAGATCTCCGTCAATTCCTTCCCACTATGCCGTTCGCGCACAACACCCCTTGACCAGTCGGGCAAGTTTCGTCTTTAATGAGCCTATCGGAGGCCCCCTTGACGAATACTCACGTAAAAGAAATGCAGGCACTGAAGGAGCACCTCGGCAAGCACCAGCTCAAACTCACCCGCCAGCGCGAATTGATTCTGGACGCCTTCCTTCGGCAAGAGCACATTACCGCAGAGGCCATGTACCACCAGTTGGCCAAATCCGACCCTCATCTGGGGCTTGCGACCATCTACCGGACGCTCAATTTGTTCTGCGATGCCGGGCTTGCTCAAGCCCGACACTTCGGATCTCAGACGAAATACGACAATGTCTCTCACAAAGGCCACCACGATCACCTCATCTGCACCGGGTGCGAGAAGATTGTGGAATTCGAAAATGAGGAAATTGAACGGCTCCAGGAAGAAGTGGCCACTAAGAACGGATTTACCATCAAAACCCACCGACTTGAGCTATATGGGCTCTGTTCTCGCTGCCGTCATTGACGCGCGGGCTATTTTTTAGTATCATTTTGAGACAGCTTATCAATTTCAATTTCATGAGGACATTCCCATGTCATTCGTAAACCTCCTTCCGATGTTGCCCCGAACGATCCTCGCAACTCTTCTTTTATTCTTTTCAGCTACCATCTTCATGCCTTCAGCCCAAGCTGCCGATTCACTGACGATCTACTCTGGTCGCTCGGAACGGCTCATCAAGCCGGTGCTCGATGCCTTTACAGCTAGTACCGGCATTCAAATCAATCTCTTGTCGTCGGGCACAACGGAATTGGTCAATCGGCTGAAGGCTGAAGGCGATCGCACATCGGCAGACCTCCTGATTACCAATGATGCCGGCAGCTTAGAATTGGCCAGAGCAGCGGGCCTTCTCCACCCATTAAATATGCGGGAAGTCGAACGGGCCATCCCGCCCCAGTTTCGCGCATCAGATAATGCCTGGATCGGACTCTCCGGACGATTCTGGATCGTCGTCTATAACACCACCATAGTGAAACCGGACCAGGTCAAGTCCCTCCTCGACCTCGCCGATCCAAAATGGAAAGATAAGATTGCGATTCCGAATTCCGGCAGCGAGTATCTGCAAGCGGGCGTATCGGTCATCCGCGCCACCTACGGTGACGAGAAGACCAAGCAGTTCCTGCAGGGCCTCAAGATCAATGCAGACAGCCAGGTCTATCAGAAAAGCTCACAGATCGTGGATGCCGTCGCCAAGGGACAAGTCGCGCTGGGTATCGTGAATCATTATTACGTGTATCGCCATCTGGCCGCTCAGCCAGGATCGCCAGTTGCGGTGGTAATGCCCGATCAGCAAGAGGGCGGCATGGGTGCGATCATGAACGTCGCCGGCGTCGGCATCATCAAAACGACCAAACGTCTCGATACCGCCAAGCTGCTCGTGGAATTCTTAGTCGCGCAAGCGGGTCAGAAACTTTTCGCGGAGCTCGATAAAGAATATCCACTCCACCAGGACGTAAAGGCGGATCCAGCGCTCGTGGAGCGAAAAAGTTTCCGCGCGGCACTGGTTCCCCTCTCCAAACTGGCTGAACTACGCGAACCGACTCTTACCCTGATCGAACAAGTGGGTCTCCGGTAACTCGAAGGGACCCTCGTGAGCACGCTTCGCTATCAATTTCCTTCACCTTTGCAGCTCGTTGCTTTAGCCAGCGCCGGGATTATCCTGCTTCCGCTCGGCTATGTCACGGTTCAAGCCCTCTCAGCTGACCCGGCTGTCTGGAGCCGGCTGTGGGCGACTCGCATTCCCGAACTGTTGTTCAACACCATTTCACTGGCCGGCAGCGTATCAGTCATTACGCTCGTGCTTGGTGTTTCGACCGCTTGGCTGGTGACACGTGTCGAGTTTCCCGGTCGCAGGCTCTGGGAAGGCGCCTTGGTCCTTCCATTGGCAATGCCGACCTATGTGCTGGCCTATGTGTTTTCCTACCTCTTGGGATTCGGCGGCCCCGTCGAACATCTCTGGCAACTCGTCGCCGGGCCACAGGCAAGAATCTTTTCGCCCCATAGCTTTTGGGGCGCCACGATCGTCATGGCCTTGGACACCTTTCCCTTTGTCTATCTCTTGAGCCGTAGCGCTCTCCTCAGTATGAACGTATCGTTTGAAGAAGTGGCTCGGGCCAGCGGCGTCTCTCGACTCTCGACCCTCTGGCGCGTAACACTCCCTCTGATGCGCCCCTCGATAGCCGCCGGGGTTGCGCTCGTCATCTTGTACGTCGTGTCAGACTTCGGCGCTGTGTCATTGCTTCGTTACCAGACACTCACCTACGCCGTATTTCAGCAGATGACCGGACGGTCCGACAACACCGCAGCAAGCATCTTGAGCCTCTTACTGGTCGTGCTTGCGCTGATTTTCCTGATTACTGAACGGTGGTTCAGGCAGCGGAGTCGCTTTTATCAGACTACCGGTCGCTACCGGGCTCCACAACGACGCCAATATGGCTGGCTTGGCTCCGTCGCCGTCACGTGCTATCTCGGGCTGATTGTCGGCGCAGCCTTCGTAATCCCAGCCGTGCTGCTGATTCAATGGAGCCTCTCGCCCGAGGCACAGGCCACGATAGACAGCCGGTTCTTCGGATTTATTTGGAACAGCGGCATCTTGGCAGCCAGCGCCGCTACAGGCGGCGTATTGATCGGCTTGCCGCTTGCTTACCTTGCCAGCCGCCGCCCGACTCTGCTGAACCTGGGCTGTTTGCAAGCAGCCTATGCTGGTTACGTGCTTCCAGGTCCAGTGGCGGCATTGGCCGTCCTCGTCCTCTTCACAAAACTGGCCCCGGTAGTCTATGGCTCCGTGTTGATCCTCATCGTGGCCTATATCATTCACTTTCTCCCAGCCGGGCTCCAATCGCTGGAGCCGGCGCTGCAGCAGATGTCGCCGAATCTGGAGGAGGTCGCGCGCACGCTGGGCCTTGGCATGCGCGCCACCTGGCGGCGAGTTACCCTGCCGCTTGTTCGGAACGGATTTGTCGTAGCCTGGGTCTTGATGTTTCTGCAAACGATGAAGGAGTTGCCTGCGACGCTACTGTTACGGCCGGTGGGATTTGACACCTTGGCCATTCGCGTCTGGATGGAAGCGAGCGAAGAATATTTTCAGCTCGCCGCTCCCGCTGCTCTCCTTATTGTCTTACTGAGTCTCCCGGCTCTGGCCTTGTTGGTCTCGAAAGATTGGCGCGCAGCCTAGCAAGATGCTGAAAAAGTCCACCAGCTTCGTTCTCGCCATCCGTGAAGCGTATCTCGTGAAGCGTCGTTCGTTTTCTGGCTCATTCGGACGTTTCACGTTTCACCTTTCACGAACGACAAGGACGGTCTTTTTGAGCATCCTGAAAGAGGAAGGATTGTGATTCCGTGATCTCAGACCATTCCACCGCGCCACGTCCCTCAGGGAAAAGTACTTTCCAGGGCAACCTCTTTACCCCTGCCTCATCGGTCTTGGAGCTGCGCCAAGTCTCCTGCGCCTATGAAACCGGTCGCCCTGCGGTCCAGGGAATTTCGTTCGCAGCGAAAGAAGGGGAAATTCTTTGCCTGCTTGGCCCTTCGGGATGCGGAAAAACAACGATACTGAGGGCAATCGCTGGGTTTGAACCGGTTCGCGCCGGCCAATTGTTCTTATCTGGCCAACTCGTATCGTCACCGGACATGATGACTCCTACGGAAAATCGGCACGTCGGAATGGTCTTTCAGGAATATGCGCTGTTTCCCCACCTCCGCGTTCAGGACAACATCGCCTTCGGACTCCACCACCTTGACCGAAACGAACGGGCAACGAGGGTTCAGGAGATGCTGCGTCTCACGGGATTGGAGGGGTTCGAGCGGCGGTATCCGCACGAATTGTCAGGCGGCCAACAACAGCGGGTCGCCTTGGCTCGCGCCCTTGTCCAGAATCCTGTCGTGCTGCTGCTCGACGAGCCCTTCAGCAATCTTGACCCAGACATGGCAGGACGCATGCGCCAAGAATTGCTTGACCTGTTAAGACGGACGAAGACCACGACCGTGCTTGTCACCCACGATCATGACGAGGCCTTTGCCATGGCCGATCGAATCGCCGTCCTCAACCAAGGCCGTTTGGAGCAGTTCGATACGCCGGAGATGATGTACCACATGCCGGCCACGCCCTTTGTCGCCGACTTTGTCGGTCAAGCGGACTTCATACCAGGAACCGTGTCCCAGGGCATGGTCCATACAGAGTTGGGAGAGTTTCCCGACACAATCGACTGCGAAGACGGCACAAACCTGGTCGTTATGATTCGGCCAGATGACATTCACCTCGTCCCGACAGAAGGCGCTCGATCACGAGTCCTCTCGCGCCAATTTCATGGCTCAGAAAACCTCTATACCGTCATTCTCCCATCCGGTCAAATCGTCCATAGCAGCCAGGGTTCCACAAGCGTCTATCAGGCAGGCACGACCGTGGAACTTCGGGTCATGGCGACCCATACGGTACTCTTTCGGCAAGAGGAGTCTACCGGGTAGGCCCAACAGCCAGTCCAACCGATCGCATGAAAGCATTGACAGGCTTTTTCATGATCTGGCATTGATAGACACTCACAACGGTCGCTAGCCTACCGATCTGGGGATTACTAGGAAACTGAGGCTTCGGCTATGAATGCGCTGCAAAATCTGGTCGATTATGGGGTGATAGGACTCCTATTGGCACTTAGCGTCTGGACCATGGCCATCGCAGTGGAACGGTGGCTGTTTTATCGTCGTGTCGATCTCGCTCAATACCCCAATAGTCTGGGATTGGAGATGACTCTGACCAAACACCTGGTCATCATCGGCACAGTGGCCGCAAACGCCCCCTATATCGGGCTACTGGGTACCGTGCTCGGTATCATGCTCACCTTCCATACAATGGGAACCTCCGGAACCATGGCCGTCAATGCCATCATGATTGGGCTCAGTCTTGCTCTGAAAGCCACGGCAGTCGGGCTGATGGTCGCGATTCCCTGTGTCGTCATGAACAACGTACTCAGGCGGAAAGTGGCCGAACTCCTGGCCCGACATAAGGAACTGCATGCAGCGGGACATTGATCAAATCAACGTCATTCCCCTCGTTGATGTTATGCTGGTTCTGCTGGTCATTGTGCTGACCACTGCCACCTTTATCAGCAGCGGACAAATTCCGGTCAATTTGGCAAAAGCGAAGGAAGTCGGCAACCGCAAAGAGGCCCCCATTGTCATCACCATGACTGCCGACGGAGCCCTCTTTCTCAACGACCGCGCTGTCCCTGAAGGGGGGCTCCAGGGAGCACTGGCTTCGGAGCCTCGAGAATCGTCGGTAATCGTGCGAGCGGATAAAGTCACTCTGCTCGAACGATTCGTGTCTGTGGTGGATGAGGTGCGTGGGTTGGGGTTTCAACAGGTCAGCTTGGAGGTCATTCGACTGTGATCGCTGCTGAGGCACACCAGGTGGAAGGCCCTAAAGAAGCTCACGCTCAAGGATGGGTTGTTTCCATCCTCTTGCACGGCACCGTCGCGCTTACGGCAATCCTACTGATGAAGCAGGTCACTATCATGCCGAAAGACGAGGCGTTCAAATGGAACGTGGCCATGGTGTCGCCAACGCAACTAGTTCAATCTTCGGCGCCGACCCAGGACCAATACACGGCCCAATCAGGTCCATCGACAACCTCAGCTCCAATATCTCCTATGCAGCAGACTACACCGACACAAACGCTTTCGTCGCCCCAACTTCAGGCGCAACAGATCACTCCATCAATTTCAGAGCGAATCACCCCGATCTTAACTGAGGCTCCCGCGCCAACCCCGGCGGAACTCACAACTTCTGCACGACCAACGCCTCACACAACACAGCCAGCTGAACCGCTCAGACATGAGACTCTAGCGCCAATGGTCGACGAGTCCACATCCATAGTGGAACCAGCCGACACACCCACAGACTCATCGGGGGAATCTGATGTCCAGACCGCAGCCTCTGGTCAGTCGCCTACACAAGTGGCGGCCATCTCTCCGGTGCTATCAAACGTTCCGTCGAAACGTGACTACGGTTGGCTTTCTGAAACGGTGTTACGTCGGGTGGAAGAGTTAAAGCGCTACCCAGCCTCAGCTCGGGTGGAACCAGCCGAAGGAAAAGTCGTGTTGAAAGTTGTAATCAACGAGAACGGCAGCATTGGCGAAGTGGAAGTCTTTCAAAGTTCCGGGCATCCCGCTCTCGACAAGGCTGCCGTTGAAACTATGCGGGAAGCAGCCCCTTTCCACTTACCTCGCTCATTGGGACAGGCCCGCAAAACGCTTAAGATTCCGATGAACTATCACTTGGACCGATAGACAGGAACGCCAACGGGACATATCCTACGAACCCACATTATTCATGACGGTTCGTTGCAAAATTGCTGAGCCGCGTGGCGAGAGCGGCGCGCGGAGCCCTGAGGACCTGAGGCGTGCTCTTACAGTACGTTAAAGGTCCGAGGGGCGAGCCCGCCGACCGAAGGCTTGTCGTAGCAGCGGATCGGCGATTGCAGCAGAAGTGTTCATGAATGATGCGGGCTAGGGAAAGCGAATTCGCTGCTTCAAGCCGGAAGATACCAACAAGCGACCGTTCGCATCAACGATAATGGCCTCGATATCCGGTAGCTGTTCGACCAGTTCCATTCCTCGCTCCGGACCCATGACAAAGATACCTGTATCCAGTCCATCTGCCCAGATCCCGTCGCGGGCGATTACCGTCACGCTCTGACAACTTCGAGCCGGCTGTAGCGTCTTCGGATCAAGAATGTGATGATACCGCACACCGTCACGTTCGAAAAATCGTTCGTAGTCGCCGGCCGTTGAGATTGCTTCATCTTCCAAATCGACAAAGACAAGAACTTCGCCCTCCTTGCGCGGATGCCGAATGCCGACAGGAAATTTCCTTTCCCCCGGCAGCTGTCCGAATGTTTTGATATCCCCTGAGAGAGCCACGACTCCCGCCAACGCTCCGGCCTTCTTCATCGCCATCACCGCCTGATCTGCCGCGTAGCCCTTGCCGATTCCCCCTACATCGATCCGCATCCCTGCTTTTTCAAGAAAGATCGTCTGTTTCCTCACATCAGCATGAACAGCCTGTAAATCCACCAAGGGGCGCAGAACCTCCAGCTCAAATTCTGTCGGTATTCGGCGACCCTCTATTACATTCCAAGCATCCACCACTGGGCCAATGGCAATATTGAATCCTCCATCGGTCATTTTTGCAGCCTGTATCGCTCCTTGAACAACCGCCATCGTTTCCTGACTTACAGAGACCGGCTTCACTCCCGCCGACGTATTTATGCGTGAAAGTTCGCTCGTAGGAATCCAGGTGCTCAGGAGTTCTTCCAGGCGATGGATCTCGGCAAAACCGGCAGTGGCCGCAGCTTGTGCAATCGACTCACTCCTTGCCACCGCCGTAATCTTGACCAACGTGCCCATCTGCATCTGGGCTCTGGTGACGGCGGCCGATTCCTGGCCAGTGTGTACACCCACACAACCGACGAGGGCACTGCACAGCAGTGTCAGGAGGCATGTCTGGACATAAAATAAATGATCCGGCAGCTTGGAATACATGAGCTTACTCTTCCTCCGCCAAACAGGCGACGGATTATAGGACAGCACAGAGATTAGTGCACTTCTTCCTCACTAAAATGAGCGCCTTCGTCCCGACTTGACAATCTGCCTTAGACTAGGATATTAATAATCGTTCTCAATTTCATTTAGACAGAGAAGCATCTTATAATGGTTAGCACAACGTCCCCTAGTAGTCACTCCGCAGACTGCGGCGAGACCCGCTGCGAATGCGGTCAACTGATCGCCAAGGTGCGGGGACAGGGGTTAGAGCTCAAGTGCAAGCGTTGCAAACGCATTATTGTCATCCCCTTCTCTTCCATCAAAGGGTGGGGCACCGTTGCATCATGATTCGTTTCACGAAAGGAGGCATTCGAAGCATCGAAGCGCAGTCCCTTTATGCGGATTGGTCAATCTTTCAAGAAGGCCAGAGACCATTGAGTCCCGAGTCAGACCTCAACCATCTCACTCACCGTGGAGGATACCGATGAAGATCCGGTCAATCCTCGGGGCTCTCGTGATTGCAGCTATGCCGTTTACGTCGGTTTGGGCTGAGAACATGACCCCGGAGGACATTAAAAAGTTAGTGGATGACGCCGTCAACAAGCGGATGCAGGAACATGAGCGGCGTGAAAGCCCCATGGAACGGGCCATGGAAAAGAAAGAAGAACAGCCTGGCGCCGTCCAATACCCGGTTCCTACCGGTCCGATCGTCGATATTAGGGTCGGACGCCCAGGAGAGGAAAAGGTGCCCCTGGGGTTCGGTTCAACCGGGTCAGGAAAACTGATCTACGCCAAACCATTCCTGAGCGCCCCGAAAGCCACTATTGGTGGCTATGTCGACGTCATGTACAACAACCTCTCTCGCCAAAATCTAGACAATCCAAGCCGTCACTCGTTTGGTCAACAACGATTGGTGCCCTTCATCTATGCGGACATCACCGACCGCATCAAGTTCGCAGCGGAACTTGAGTTCGAACGAGGCGGGACGAATGCGGCACAGGGTGATGGTTCCATGACGATTGAATTCGCACAAATTGACTACCTGGTTAACGAGCCCATCAACCTCCGCGCCGGTATCCTCTTGATGCCGGTCGGCAAGTTCAATTTGTTACACGATTCGCCATTGAACGATCTTGTGGATCGACCGATGGTATCTAGAATTATTATTCCCAGCACCTGGTTCGAAGCGGGTGCCGGCATCTACGGCAGCCTCTATCCTTCCTCCCAGTCCAAGCTAGACTATGAAGTCTACGCGGTCAACGGTATGACCCAGAATACCGGTGGCATCACAGACTTGGGAGTACGAAACGTACGCGGAAGTGTGTCTCGAGACCGTGACGATAACAAGGCCGTCGTCGGACGCCTCGCCTTCAGCCCGATCCTGGGCATCGAAGTCGCAGGGTCTGGCTTCCATGGCACATACAAACCGTCAACTGCGACGGTCGGGACCGGGCGCATCAGCATATTCGCCCTCGATTGGACTCTCCAGAAAGGCCCATTCGAGATCATTGGAGAATCTGCCTGGTCCCGAATCAGTAATAACGATGCTACCGGCGTCGCAGGAAGTGGGATCGGCCCGGCCGGCATGCAAGGCTACTACATTCAGGGAAACTATCACTTTCTACCGGAGTTTCTAAAAAAGTTGGCGCCAAGCCACTTCACGGATGCTTCGACCTTCACTGCGGTTGTGCGCTGGGAGCAGGTGGACACAGACACCGATGATCGCACGAGGACGACAGCCAATACGTTCGGCAATCGACGGGAATTGGAGCGGCTGACGCTCGGTCTGAATTTCAGGCCGATAGAAGATACAGTGTTCAAGTTTGACTGGCAGTTTAATACCCAAAAAGATGCCCGTGGGTTGGTGAATGGAGGGGATCTAGGTGTCGCGAACAGTCCGCTGAATGGAAACGGTTTCTTGGTTCAGGCGGCCACATACTTCTAGCGGAGCGCACTCAAGGGCTTCCCGCCAAGCGGGAAGCCCTTGAGAAAATACAGAACTGTAACAAATGTCATTTCGCCATCTCAGCCTTTTTCCGATAATCCTACTCTTGACGGCCTGTGCCTCCACAGGCGGCATGCAACAACGGTTTACCGTCTGCAGCTACGACCATGCTTGGAAGGCAGCCCTTGCGGTGGTTAACGACCGCGCAATCGAGACACAGAATAAGGATGCAGGGCTGATTGAAACCAGCTGGATGGAATTCTCCATGCCGGGACGAACCTTTGGCGCACTTCAACGTGACCTGTCTGACGGAAAAGATCGGTCTCGTATTACCCTCACGATAAAACGACTCGACGACGTAACGAAGATCAGCATTCTTGAAGTGCGAGAACGGTGGATATTCCGTGGCGGATCTCGCCTCTTTGGCTGGGCCCCGACCGATCCTTCAGAGGAAGTGTTAGGCGATATTCACCGCCGCCTCGACGGCAAATTAAAGGAGTACGGATGTTTACTCACCTAAGATCCAGTGCTCTTTTGATATTGATCGGGCTCCTATTCACGACTACGGTGTTCGGCGCTGAGCGCATCTGGGATAACGACCTCAAACGTTACCTCACCGAAGAAGAGACGAGCCACGCGGAAGTCTTCATGACTGAGGAAGAGGCGGTCAAGATCACCCTTCCCACATCGGAACGAATCCGCAAAACCGTGATTCGCCTGAGCCAGGAGAAGAAAGATCTAATCGAGCAGCGCATCGGCTGGAAATTCCCGGAAGAGTCGTTTGAAGTCTATATCGGAGAAACCGGCGACAGGATCGACGGTTATGCCATGGTCCATAACACCATCGGGAAGCACAAACACATGACCTACATGGTCGGCGTGGATGCCAAAGGGGCCTGTTCCAATGTCGAACTGCTTGTGTTCCGTGAGGCAAAGGGCGCCGAAGTGGGACGCAAAAGATTCAACGCCCAGTACGAAGGCAAAACTGTGTCCGACCCCATCCGCATAAATAAAGACATTATCAACATCAGCGGTGCTACCATGTCGGTTCGCTCAATCAACGCCGGCGTCAAGCGAGTATTAATCCTTGTCGATGAATTTTATTTAAAACCGACAGGGCGCGGCAGCGATACCGTGGCAGCAAAGAAATCAGAACAGGGGATCTTCGGCTCCATTTTTGGAAATTAACAGGGGCGGACGACCTCCTTAACCATGCGTAACTTCAACACCCGCTTCCGTCTCCGCGACTCAGATCGACACATCCGTTTAGTCTATAGCTTCTTTCTCCTTCTGATGCTGGCTGGTTTTACCTTTTCATTTTTCTGGGCCCATAGCATGACGGGGTTGTCTCCGCAAGGGATTGCCAGTCACTACAGGGGATCTGATGCCACTTTCGGCGAACCGATGTCGTTCAGAGAGCTTGCGGAAATCACCCACTTCCACCTCTTTACGATGCCGGTCGTGTTTATCATTCTGGTCCATGTGCTCTATCTCACCAATGCAAGCAACAGGCTAAAAGTCATCACGACTTGGATCTCATTCGGTGGAGTGATTCTGGACTTGGTTTCTCCCTGGCTTATCAGCTATGTCTCTCCCGTATTTGTCCTGACCATGCTGACGGGCGATACCCTCATGACAGTGGGTTTTCTTATTATGATGGTGATCCCCCTCTACGAAATGTGGATCTTGAACCAGCCGCTGATGGCGGGGAAGCACGGGAAGGAAGAAGGAACTAACGCGCATTAACGCTCGACACAAACTGAGGCCAGAGGTTTCACCCAGAGCCCAAGATCACGCGATGTGGTCTTGGGCTTGTTGTTTTTCTTGGAGGAATGGCGATGGGACAGCGGGTTTGTGAGCACATCCACCCTGGCATCATCACGATACAGACCATGCTCAGGAAGATCGACCGCCTCCGGCTCCCTATCACATCACGCCATGACGTCGAACGCATCCTCGTGCGGCAAGTGAGTCAGGAGTTGGATCGCGCGCTCCCCTGGCAGGCAGGCCACGGCCGCCGTACGGCTGCGATCTCAGAGCTGATCGGACAAGCGGTCGGACTAACTACAGGCGAGTTGCACGACCTGAAACTCGCCGCCTTGCTTCACGATATCGGGCTCTTGATGCTCCCAGCTCAACATGCTGAGAATAGGGACTCCCTTGATCCGGAGGCCTATGTCGCTATTCAGAATCATCCCCGGCTTGGAGCGACTCTGCTTGAGCCGTTTTATTTCTTGAGGGAGGCGTCGATTCTCATCGCCCATCACCATGAACGATGGGATGGATCGGGTTATCCCTACGGAATCAGAGGGCCGTACATCCCGCTCAGGGCCAGGATTCTCGCCATTGCCGACGCTTTCGATGCCATTCGCATCTCAGAAATCTCGAACCGCGTTACTAGAAATATAGTTGCGTTCAGGATTATCCGCGTCGCAACTGGCACCCAATTCGACCCTGAGTTAGTCGAGGTATTGTGTCACCTCCAGAAATCTATCCCGGGCGCAGATCTTGTGGAAATCAGCGAGCGACACTGTTTTAAGTAGCGGTAGACATTGGAACCCCACCCTGTTCCATTTTATTGGCGTCACAACTCGTTTCTTCATGTCGTCGGGATGTTGTCTGGAATCTTCGTCCCCGCTTCTCCTCGTCGGCCGGGAAAAGCAATGTGTTTGCCCTCTTCCTGTTTCAGTTGTGACTATAGGTGTGCCAGGAGCCAACGCCTCAGCCGGAGAACAATTGCTTCACGAGCCCCACCTTGCCTAGGCCCAATCATGGCGATTCATCGGGAGATAGAACAGGAGGGACGCCTTACGACTCTTTTTTGATCTGTTCGGCGAGATAGTTCTCCACCCCTACCTGCTTGATTGTTTCCAATTGTGTTTCGATCCAATCGATATGTTGATCCACGTCCTTGGCCATATCCTCGAGCATGTGCCGCGCGGTGAAGTCCATCACCTTTGTACAATGCACCACGCCGTCGTTGAGCAACGCGAGCATTTCTTGTTCTGCTTTTAAGTCTAGCTTCAACTGCTCAAGAACTGTTTCTCCTACCTGCACAGCATTCATGCGTTGGACGTTCGGCACTCCATCTAGATAGAGGATATGGCCGATGAGTTCATCGGCGTCTTTCATCTCAGCGATACTTCGCTCTCGCACTTTGTGATGAAGCCGTTCATAACCCCAGTTCTCGCACATCTTGGCATGGACGAAATATTGGTTGATCGCCGTCAGATCCGCCGTCAGGATCTTGTTCAGAACATTCACGACTCCTTCTTTGGCTTTCATAAAACTTCCCCCCTCCTTGCTCAACTCACCAACCGAAACATAGGCCGATCGAGATGCCCCGTTTCATAATAACACGCCGCACCTTCGTCTTATAAGACTTCTGCGTTGCCGTACGGTCACCCAGCAACTGAGCGGGTCTGCCCTTGCGCAATGGCGGTCAACCTCTCAATGTTTTTAAGACACCGTCCACAACAGTCCGGCTCGTTGAGACCTAACTCGCGGGCAAGAGCATTAGGGCACAAGACTCCCTCCTCCCCTAACCGCTTTATTGCACTCTCGCTAATGCCACGACAAAGACAAATATACATGCCGCGCCCCCATGATCGATATTGATAACTATTATCATTATACTAGAAGGCCGTACCGCCCTGTCAAGCGCGAAACTGTCCTTGATTGTCAAGATTCAAGACGCCGAAAGAGTGTGGTGGGAAACGAGCTAACTGGCTTCCTTGTAGCCGCATTCTTCGCTACGGCATTGGATACTGCGTCCAACTTGCTTGCTGACCTTTTCAATGAGGAATGGGGCACTGCATGTCGGGCAGGCCTTGTTGATGGGTCGATCCCAGAGGGCATATTCGCAGGCCGGATATTTACTGCAGGCAAAGAAAGAACGTCCCTTTTTCGTGCGCTTCTGGACGAGGTCGCCGCCACAGGCAGGCTGGGGACACTTGACGCCCAGCGAGAGGGGTTTGGTGGTCTTGCACTCAGGATAGCCAGAGCAGGCGATGAACTTTCCGAACCGCCCGGTCTTCACCACCATCGGACTGCTGCATTTCTCGCACTTCTCATCCGTCGTCAACTCAATCTTCGGCACGATTTTAATGGTGCCATCTTCGAGCTTTTCAAAGTTCTGTGTGTTCTTACAAGGGGGCTTGTCTTTGTATGCAGGGCAGGCTAGAAACTTGCCGTTGCGCCCCCATTTAATCTCCATCATTTTTCCGCATTTCTCGCAGGAAATATTTGTCGGTGGTTCCACTGTGTCTTTGGGGCCAGGAATCGTCTTGGCCTTCTCCAAATCCGTCGAGAAAGTCCCGTAAAACTCCCGCACCGCTGTCACCCACGGCTTGTTGCCTTCTTCAACTTCATCCAACTCCAGTTCCATATGAGAGGTGAAATCGACATTGATCAGATCAGGAAATCCCTTCATCAGAAAGTCGTTCACTGTCCGTCCTGTTTCGGTGGGAGCAAACCGCCCGTCCGTTTTCTCAGCATACTTGCGATCTTGAATCGTCGAAACGATGCTCGCATAGGTAGAAGGCCGTCCGATGCCCTTTTCTTCCAATTCCTTGATCAGCAAGGCTTCGTTATACCGAGGCGGCGGCTGGGTGAAATGCTGTTTCGACAGCACGCCTGGAACCGTCTGCCCCTCCTGAGATACCAGCTGCAGCCGCTCCCCCTCGCCGAGCAGCGGTAGCTGACGCTCTGCCTCGTCCTCGATCTCCTGCTCGTTTCTATGCTTCTGCGAAGAGAGTTCCTTGTCGTTCCCCTCCATATACACAATCGTATGGCCGAGGAACTTCACGACGGTCCCAGTCGAGCGGAATAGGAACTTCTCTTTTGTTGCAGCTGGGCTCGACTCCACACGAGTCACATCGAGAATCGCGGGAACCATCTGCGACGCAATAAACCGGTTCCAAATCAACTGATACAGTTTATAGACGTCAGGCTCCAAATATTGCCTGATCGACTCAGGGTCTCGCGCTGCCGATGTGGGACGAATCGCTTCGTGTGCTTCTTGCGCCGCTTTCTGTGTCTTGTACAGATTCGGAGTGGCAGGCAAATATTCTGCGCCGAACCGCTCCTGGATCACCTGGCGCGCTTCGGTCATGGCTTCGTTCGAAATACGCGGAGAGTCGGTTCTCATGTAGGTAATGAGACCGGTCGACCCTTCTGCCCCAATTTCAATCCCTTCGTACAGTTTCTGCGCCAGGGTCATGGTTTTCTTCGACGAGAAATGCAGTTTACGCGCGGCTTCCTGCTGAAGCCGGCTGGTGATGAAAGGCGCGACCGGATTCCGTCTCTTTTCTTTTCGTTCGATCGAATCGACGACAAACTCTCTTCCTTGAATAGCCGAGACGATGCGCTGAGCATCGGTCTCTGTCGTAATCGAGGCATCCTGTCCATTGATGCTGTGCAGCTTGGCTTCAAATGAGGGAGGATTGGTCCCGGACAGCATGACAGCTACCGACCAGTACTCCTCCGCGCGAAAGGCCTCCCGTTCCTGCTCACGTTCGCAGATCAGCCGCATCGCCACGGACTGGACTCGGCCCATACTGAGGCCACGGCGCACCTTGGTCCAGAGCAACTGGCTACCTTGATAGCCCACAATCCGGTCAAGCACACGCCGAGCCTGCTGCGCATTGACCAACTTCATATCGACCTGGCCAGGCGACTGCAGTGCGCGCTTGATAGCGGACTCCGTAATTTCGTTAAAGAGCACACGGAAAATCTTGCCCTCGGTATTTTTCTTAGACTTAGATTTTGATTTACCCAGTAATTCCTGTTCGAGATGCCATGCGATAGCCTCTCCTTCCCGGTCAGGGTCCGGCGCAAGGAATACCTTGTCTACTTCTTCCGCCTTCTTCTTAATTTCCGCCAAGACCTTCGCTTTCCCTTTGATCGTGACGTACTGTGGCTCGAAATCATGCTCCAGGTCGACCCCAAGCTTACTGGTTGGGAGATCTTTAATATGACCGACCGAGGCCATGACGGTATAGCCACGTCCAAGATACTTCGTTATGGTGCGTGCTTTCGTCGGGGACTCTACAATAATGAGGGCTTTAGCCATGAAAACTCCGGTTGCTATGAGAATTGCACACCCATCCGTATCAAATAATGCAAATCCATGCAACTGTTCGACGATTATGCCAGCAGGTAGCGCTGCCCGGGCAGCTGTTTAATTCGCTGGCTCAACTCCAGGGACAAGAGCGAAGTAATCACACTAGACACCGACAAACCGGTGGAGGCAATCACATCGTCCACTGTGCGAGGGTCATACGACAAAGCATCGTGCACTCGCTGCTCCTCGTTGCTTAAATGCCGGCTTTGTCCTCTCTTCTCAAGAGCAGGCTGCAGTCGCAGACGAAGCGCCGGTTCCAGCTGAGGCAGGATTGCGTCGATGACATCCTGCGCTCGCTCAACCAAAGCTGCGCCCTCTTTGAGCAATGCGTTCGTCCCGCGGCTGGTATCTTCTTTCACAAACCCCGGCACGGCAAACACCTCTCGACCCTGCTCTGTAGCCAGTCGCGCGGTAATCAGCGATCCGCTGCCGACAGCCGCTTCCGTCACAACCACGCCCATAGACAATCCGCTGATGATGCGATTTCGCCGAGGAAAATGATGACTATGAGGTGGCGCACCCATCGGCACCTCGGATAATATCGCCCCCTGCTCCTCGATCTGTCGGCGTAATCGTTCATGTTCCGGTGGATAGGTCCGATCGATCCCACAACCCAACACTGCAATCGTGCGCCCCTGCGCAGCAAGCGCGCCTCGATGGGCCGCTGCATCGACCCCACGTGCCAGTCCACTGACCACTGTCATTCCTGCTCCCGCCAAATCGCGGCTCAACTCTTCGGTCATGGCACGTCCCGCCGCCGTCGCTCGCCGAGCACCCACAATGGCCACTGCCAGCTCATCCTGTTCAGTCAATGTGCCTGTGATGTACAAGAGCGGGGGAGGGTCCGCAATCATCCTTAGTCTGGCTGGATAAGTCTGGTCCAAGACGCTTCGCACGTCAATGTGTTCTCGCTCGATCGCCTTCAATTCCCGGTGCAGGCTCCGGCGTGCGGAACTATCAGGCCCACGGCGTATGGCGTCTGCCAGCTGCTGGCTGCATCCACTTTGAATCAATTCATCGCGGGAAGCACGCAGCACAGCATCAGGAGAATGCCATGCGCGCACTAACTGAAGGACCGTCTGATCTCCCACCCCTTCGATTGCGCACAGACGGAGCCAAGACTCTAACACCGGTGTTGTCATGGACTGACGTGAGGGAAGATTCACGATTTCTGCGGAGAAATCCTCACCTACCGTTCGGCTGAAGGGCTGCATAGATCCTGTTGCACGAAAATGACATTCTTTAAAGCACTGCCAGATCGTACTGCTCCAAATGCAAGTGTTCGTCCGGCATCACGATGATTTTCGCGGCGCACTCGCGCTCGACTGCCTCCAAACCTTGTCGCTCTTCATCTTGCAATAACCCGACGACCGACGGATGGGCGCCAATGACGATCCGTTGCGGCTCGGGACTGCTGCCAATCCGGCGGACATCACGGAATATCTCGTAGGCCACCGTGGTCGGAGACTTCGTATAGCCCCGTCCTTCGCAATAATGGCAAGGTTCGGAGAGCGAACGCAGAAGGTCCTCTCTCACCCGTTCACGGGAAATTTCGATCAGCCCTAGGTCTGAGATTCTGGATACTCTGGTCCTAGCCTTGTCGGTCGACATCGCATCGAGCAACGCATGGTACACCTTATCGCGGTTCTTCTCTCGCTCCATATCGATGAAATCAACGATGATGATTCCCCCTATCCCACGCAACTTCATCTGATAGGCCACTTCTTTTGCCGCTTCCAAATTGTTACGAAGAATGGTCTCCTCTTGATCGCGCTTCCCCACAAACCGTCCGGTATTGACATCGATGACCGTCATGGCTTCCGTATGATCGATCACGAGATGTCCTCCGGACTTGAGCCAAACCTTGCGGCTGAGAGCCCGCGCCATCTCCTGCTCTACTCCTAGATGATCGAAAAGGCTTTCGTCTTTGTCGTAGAAGTGGATGCGTGAGGTTTGCTCAGGCGAGAATCGCTGTACGAAGTCACGAACCGCCTGATACTCTTCGCGCGAGTCGATCCATAACCGATCGACCTTTTTCCCAAAAAGATCGCGCACGACACGAAAACTCAGGCTCAGGTCGGCATGGAGTAACGCCGGCGCCCCCTTTTGCTCGCGTTTCGCCAGGATGTCCTGCCAGAGCACGTGCAAAAAATCGACGTCGGATTTCAACTCATCTTCCTTGACCCCTTCACTCACTGTGCGGACAATGTATCCGCAGCCCGGATGCCGCACTCGCTTCATAATGTCCTTGAGTCGAGCCCGCTCTTCGTCACGGGCGATGCGGCGGGACACCCCAATATGTTCCACGTTAGGCATGAATACGAGGTACCGGCCAGGAAGCGACACATAAGTCGTGACCCGCGAGCCCTTCGTGCCGATAGGCCCTTTGGAAATCTGCACCATCAGCTCTTGCCCTTCACTCAGCAACTGCTCAATCGGCTTGGAACTTTGGCGCCGGGGGCCAAGCATATCTCCATCTTTTTCGGCATCCTTGTCATCTTCATCGACGTCGACAAGCGTGTCCCCAGGCTCGGAATCCAACGACAAATCGGATACGTGCATGAATGCGGCCTTTGCAAGGCCGATGTCCACAAACGCCGCCTGCATGCCGGGCAATACTTTCGCTACCTTTCCCTTATAGATGTTCCCGACAAAATCCTTGTGCTTTGCGCGATCTCCGAAGAGATCAGTGACAACCCCGCCGTCCAGCACCGCGACGCGAGTCTCCTCGCGCGCGACTGTAATCGCAATTTCCACTCCCATACCTGCTCCTTCCATTCAGCAGACCCGTCGCACCGATGTGCAGGCCGAACGCAGGAAATCCCCAGGTTCCGGCCTCCACCAGAAAGACTATCGACTCGACAGGTCGCACCATAATAGTATTATCGTTCGCCTCGATCCCGAATCATTTCAGACCGCGCAAACGCCCTGCTCGCTAAAAAAAACTCAATCGTCGACGCTTGATATTCAACAACAGGCCGAGCGACGCCATTGTCATCACCGTCGCGCTCCCACCATAACTCATCAGAGGGAGGGGAATTCCCACGATGGGGAACATGCCCGCCGTCATGCCGATATTGATCACGACACAAAAGCACAACATGCAGAGGATCCCGATTGCGAGCAATGCGCCAAGCTGATCCTTTGCACGCGCCACAATCTCTAATCCTAGCCAGATCAACCCGACAAACAACAGCAAGAGGACCATCACACCGAGAAATCCCCACTCCTCTGCAAACACCGAAAAGACAAAATCGGTATGTCCCTCGGGTAAAAACTTCAATTGGCTTTGCGTCCCTCCGTAGAGCCCCTTCCCCGTCAACTCTCCCGCTCCGATGGCAATCCGCGACTGGAGAGCATGGTATCCCTTGCCTCCCGTATCGTAGACCGGGTCGACAAAAGTCATAATGCGCTGCCGCTGGTAGTCATGCAATGACCCCCACATCATTTCCCAGGCGAAGGGAAATAGCATCAGCGAAAACAGGAGAATGACGCCCACCGCCTTCGACCGCATACCCACCATCAGCAACATCGCGGCGTAGACCGCCAAGAAGCTTAACCCGCTCCCGAGATCAGGCTGCTTCAGGATCAAGAGCAGCCCAGGCAGCACTAACAACCCCGGGAGCACTACCCGTTGGAGCCAGCCCTGGCGCGGCGCTTGCGAATAGTAGTGGGCCAAGGTCAGAATCAAAATCAGCTTTGCGAACTCTGATGGCTGAAAGGCAAATGGTCCTATCGGAATCCATCGTTGCGCCCCCCGGCTACTCCTGCCCTCGAATAACACCACCGCTAACAAAATCAAGATGACCGCATAGGCAGGATACGCTAACCTTGCGATACGATGATAGTCCGAAAGCCACATGACCAGAAACGCGACTGTGCCAATCCCAATCCACATGAGCTGTTTGGCGTAAAAAGGGAACGCCACCCCTTGGTCATGCGTCACGCTATAAATTGAGAGGACACCGATACCGAGAATTGCAAAGATCAGCCCGATAAAGCGAAAATCGAAATTATCGACACCGCGACTCATGAGCACCCGGTCGATCATCTTGCTCCCTGCTCTCCGCCATCCCTTGCCTGTGAAACGGCACGATCATTGACACTGGAAGGAGTGGCGATATTCAATTTTACATAGGTCTCGATCAATTCTTTAGCGAGCGGCGCTGCAGCGGACCCACCGTGGCCCATATGTTCACCCAGCACCGCGACGGCGATCGTCGGGGCATCGACGGGAGCAAAGGCGACAAACCAGGCATGATCGCGAAACTTCTTCGGGATATCTTTCTCAGGACCGGTGCGTAATGCCGTCATCTGGGCTGTACCAGTCTTCCCAGCAATCGTCACCAGCGCCGACTGAGCCCGCGTGGCCGTCCCCTCTTTGACCACTCCGGCCAGCGCCTCTTTAATCAACGGCAAAGTTCCGGGCTTGAGCTTCAACGTGCGGGAGGAAACCGCCAGCCGTTGCTTCAGTTCTCCGGTCGCACGATCCATCACTGCCTGAACCAATCGTGGACGATATGCCACACCATTGTTTGCAACCGTACCGATCAAGCTCGCCATCTGAAGAGGGGTCACATTCACGTAACCCTGCCCGATCGAAGCCGAAATCGTTTCACCCGGGAGCCAGGGCTCATTCTTGGCCTTTCGTTTCCAGGCCTCAGAGGGCACAATCCCGATCCGTTCAGACGGCAACTCAATCCCCGTTTCCTCTCCCAACCCAAACTGATGAGCATAGGAGGCCATCACCTCAATCCCCATCCGCTGCCCAACGGTGTAAAAATACACATCGCACGATTGCACAAGCGCGCGCCGCAAATCCACCGAACCATGCCCTCCGGCTTTCCAGTCATGGTACAGACGGCGGCCGAACTGATACCCTCCATTGCAATGGATGGTTGTCGACGGCGTCACCGTATTGGTTTCCAACGCCGCAGCGGCCATCATAACTTTGAACACCGAGCCAGGCGGATATTGCCCTTGTGAAGCTCGATTGTTCAAGGGCCGCCCCTCGTCTTGCACAATCTCAGCCCATTGTTTCGGTGTGAGCTCTCGCGAGAGGATGTTTGGATCGAAGCCGGGACGGCTGGCCATCGCCAAGACATCGCCAGTCCTCGGATCGAGCGCAACGATCGCGCCCGTTTCGTCGCCCAACAGGTGCTCGGCCACTTTTTGCAGCCGGGAGTCGATCGTGAGATATAAATTATCCCCCGAATGTGGTTCCTCCACGACCACCGTTCGTTTTTCATGGCCCACTGCATCGACCTCGATGCTTTTTTGCCCTGCATGACCACGCACGAGCCGATCGAAAAATTTTTCCACACCATATTGCCCGACAATGCTGCCCTGATGCAGGTCGACAAATTCAGGTTTCTCCAGCTGATCAGGCGACACTTCACCGACATAGCCCAACAGATGCGATGCCGTCACTCCGCCGGGATAGTTCCGTTGAGATTCGACTTGCACCATGACTCCAGGCAAGTCCAGACGGTGCGACTCGACCAAGGTCGCCTCCCGAAGGGTTAAGCGGTCCTTCACCTTGCGAGGCAGCTGTTTATTGCCACGAGCGGTGAGCTTCTTCCTCACGAGCTCCTCCTCCAACCCCAGAAGACTGCTGAGCTGGGTGGTCAGCAGCTCGCGGTCTTTGACATCTTCAAGCGAAACATAGAGCGTAAAGCTGGGGACATTATTCGCCAGCAACACCCCGTTGCGATCGTAGATGAGCCCACGAGCCGGCTCCATGATGACGGTACGTGTCCGATTATTCTCTGAGAGATCTCGGTAGCGGGGTCCTTCACGAATCTGCAAATTCCACAGCTGCAGTCCAAGCAATGCCATGACGAGCAACAAGCCGACCCGAAGAATAATCAGTCGGCGTTGGAGTTCACCAAGTTCAGAATCGTGCAGACCTGCTGTTGCCATGCGTCACAGTCAGTAATTGTCCACGCCCTTCACAAACCTGCTAATCGGTCCTCAGGCGGGTGACATGAAACCATTGAGAAAGTACCCAGAAAAGACCTGCCCCCACCGCCCCGTCGAAACAGGCCTGAGGAAGAACGATCGACTCGATCATCCACCATATCTGAGACATGTCCAGATTCTGGAAACTCATCGCGGCAAGCAGCCCACTCGCCAGGGACACCAGCAACAGCCCTGCCCCCATCGAAAGCGATGTCACCTGCGACAACTGCCGTCCAAGAAATCCTGCCAAGATCCCGACACCCCCGTTTGTCAACAGACTAAGCCATAGTTCGCCGGCTGAAAAGAGATTCAGAATCCATCCGATTGAAAGCCCCACGAGAAGGCCTTCCAATTCACCTGCAAAAAGCCCGACAAGCGCGGCAGCCACAAGCCCCAAATCCGGTTTGATATTCCACATACTCAGGTGTGGTAACAGCGTAGTCTGCAGGGGCACGAGCAGCAACACAAGAAGCAGGTAGAAAAGAAATTTCACGGCGCGGGCTTTCCTTTCGAATCAGCTTCCTCCACGACCTTAGTCGACTGCCCATATGAGGTCTGAATCACCAACACTTCCTCCACACGGGCGACATCGACTTCGGGCATGAGTTCGGCAGATTGGAAGAGCGCGCCTTCCTGTTTATCGATATTTGTGATCGTGCCGATCATGAGCCCTCGGGGGAAACCTCCGACAAGGCCTGAAGTCACAACCCGATCACCGTCTCGGAGCGTCGACAGTAACGGAATGTACTTCATCCGAGCCAGCCCCTGCTGAGTGCCTTCGACAATACCCTCGTCTCTCGTCCGTTGTATTAGCCCAGCAATGGCGTTATTTGGATCGGTTACCAAAAGCACGACTGAAGACACCCCCGTCGTCTTCACGACCCGTCCGACGACACCGGCTGGCGTAACCACCCCCATATCCGGTTTGATTCCGTCGCTTTCACCCTTATTGAGAATAATGGATCGATACCTATTCGTGGCATCACGCCCGATAACTTGAGCCGCGATCATTGTGGGAAGCGCCTGCTCTTTAAATTGCAACAGAGCCGTCAATCGCTCTGTCGCAGCGGCGGACTCACGCAGTTGGCTATGCTGACCGCGCAACCACTCCATTTCCTTCCGTAGCTGTAGATTCTCTTCCCTGACCCCCTGCAATGCCACGTACTGCTCCCAGCGATTGCCAATGCTCGCGTCGATGGACGCAACAGTTTCGAGGGGAATGCCTACGGCGTATCCCACAGGCCCGCCCAGATACTGAAAGAGTCCTTGGATTTGACCTGGAAATAGGAAAAGCGCCACCAGCAGGAGGGCAAAGCAGATTAGCGCGATGCGTTTGGCGCCGTAGGGAGAACTAGAGTGAGCCATCCACATAAGGGAATTCGGGATGGAACCTTACCGGTAGGTATTGGCTTGGGACATCACCGATACTTTGGCAAGCAGATCCAACTCATCGAGGATTTTTCCGACCCCTAAGACGACGGAAGTCAAGGGATCGTCCACGGTGATGATCGGCAGATTCGTCTCCTCCCGAAAGCGCGTATCCATGCCCTTCAGCAAAGATCCTCCACCCGTGAGTACGACGCCACGATCGATAATGTCTCCCGCCAACTCCGGCGGGGTATTTTCCAATGCCACCTTAATCGCGTTGACGATTGTTCCGATCGGTTCCTGCAACGCTTCCCGGACCTCCGCATCATCCACCACCAGTGTGCGTGGAATACCGGAAATTAAGTCGCGCCCCTTGATCATCATGGTCTTGCGTTCCTCAAAGGGATAGGCGGATCCGATTTCAAACTTAATCCGCTCCGCCATATGTTCACCGATGAGGAGGTTATACTTCTTCTTTATGTAATTCATAATCGCATCGTCCATGCGATCACCTGCAACCTTCACAGACTCGCTATAGACGATTCCACCGAGCGAAATGACGGCGATATCCGTCGTGCCGCCGCCGATATCGACCACCATGTTGCCGGAGGGTTCGGTGATCGGAAGTCCGGCGCCGATGGCTGCGGCCACCGGCTCTTCGATCAGATACACTTCCCGGGCTCCGGCCAATTCAGCCGAATCTCGAACCGCCCGCTGCTCCACTTGCGTAATGCGCGACGGCACACCGATGATGATGCGTGGACGCACAAACGCGCTGCGGTTGTGCGCTTTTTGAATGAACCGCTTCAACATCTGCTCTGCCATTTCGAAGTCGGCAATGACACCTTCTTTCATCGGCCGCACGGCAATGATATTGCCTGGGGTGCGCCCCAACATCCTCTTCGCTTCCGTACCCACCGCGAGTACTCGCTCGGTCTTTTTTTCTACCGCCACGACCGAAGGTTCATTGAGCACAATCCCCTTGCCATGGACATACACGAGGGTCGACGCCGTTCCTAGGTCAATGGCCAGGTCATTCGAGAACCACCCAAAGATATCACTCCCAAAGCCCACGATTGCTCTCCCTTCCCCTCAGTCGATGACGACCCGCTCAGTCAGGCAATGCCACTCGACCTGCATCCAGAATTTGGGTGCCGGCCACTTCGTCACCCAGGCGCCGTCCCTGCTCATTCCCGAGAATCAAGACCGCTTCGAACCCTATGATTACAACCGATATAAGCCATCCGACGTAGGGGATAGCGAAGGCTACCTGAGCAACCGCAAAAGGCAAGTTCCGGATAATGGATTCGCGAAACCCAGCTGCTTCGCGACGACCAGGAAATACCGTCTGGAGACCGATCAACCGCTTACCGATACTGCGCCCACCGGCAAATCCATCACTGACCAATATATACGCCAATCCTGCAAGAAAACCTACCGGCCCCATCATTTGACTAGCTGCAGCAACGATGAACAAATCGATCAGCTTGGCGATTCCTCGGTTAAGAACCTGCGCCTTAGGGTAGACCCCACTATCGATTGAATGAACCCCGCTGACCTCCTCCGCCAAGGGATCTCCTCACAATTCGTGGCAAAGTATAACAAATCAAACTACCTAGCACAAACAAAGAACATTATCCGGCAAGTGGAGTATCGCTAGTCAACATTCTGGCCTTCAAGAACAACGAACCCTTTCACGATCATGGGATCATAGCGTAAAGGAATGGTCGTCTCTTGCCTTTATACAGATCCCCGGTTAGTATTCTACGATACGAACGTCATGAAAGGTTGTCATGCTCAAATTGATGCGCAATGCGTCGCATAGCTATCCCTGGCTCCTTAAATCCGTCATGGGGGTCATCGCCATCGCATTTGTCATCACCATGGGCTGGTGGGGCTTCGGTGATCAGTCTGGCGCCGGAGCCGGCGTCGCTTCAGTCGGTGATCTCACCGTGTCCCGTGAAGAGTTTAGGCGAGCCTATGAGAATACCTATCGCTTCTACAAGGACAAGGTGCCCGGAGAATTCAAAGACGAAACGATCAAACAATTAGTGGTGGATCAACTCATCGATACTCGGACCTGGCTCATTGCGGCAACAAACATGGGCCTTACCGTGAGTAACGACGAGTTACGGGAAGTCATCATGCAAATCCCTGATTTTCAAAAGAATGGCGCATTCGATCCGGAGATTTACCAGCGGCTTCTCGCCGCGAATCATCTGACGCCCGCAACATTCGAAGCGATGGAAGCAAAAGAAATCCTGAGCAGCAAAGCCAAGATGATTATCCGTGACGCCGTCGCCCTTACCCCTGCCGAGCTTGCCGAGGCCCAAGCTCTCACACTGCGGCAAACAGAATCGGATCCATCAAAAACCACTGCGGCAAAGGATCGCGCCGTGCAGGATGTCCTCTTTCAAAAACAGCAGCGTGCCCTCATGGCCTACACAGAATCGCTCAAAACAACCATCCCCATTAAGATCAACCGCGAGTCACTCTAGCACCCTCGTCTCGTCAAAAGTCATCCGGTCATAGAGTCTTCGAGCCCGAAAGCCCCGGACAATCCCGTCTGGGACTTTCAGACTTGATGACTTTACCAACTTTGCTAGAGAATCAACATCGCATCACCATAGCTGTAGAAACGGTATCGTTCGTGGACCGCCTCGACATAAGCTTGGCGAAGAAATTCAGTCCCGGCCAATGCGGAGACCAGCATTAGCAATGTGGTGCGCGGCAAGTGAAAATTCGTGAAGAGGGCGTCGACCGCCTTGAGCTGAAACCCCGGCGTCAGAAAAATATCCGTCTCTCCTCGATAGGGTTGAATCCCGCCAGCCCTGCGAGCCGCCGTTTCGAGTGCGCGTACGACCGTGGTCCCAACCGCGACAATCCGTCTCCCTGCCGTCCGAGCTTGCTCGATGGCACGCACCGCTTCGGATCCAACCTCGATCCATTCTACCCCCATCCGATGGTCCTCGATCTGCTCGACCGTCACCGGTTTAAATGTCCCAACCCCAACATGGAGCGTGACCGTTGCAAGCTCGACCCTTCGCTGTTGCAACCGTACCAACAGCTCCGGTGTGAAATGGAGCCCTGCGGTCGGCGCAGCAATAGCGCCCTCACATTGCGCGAACAGGGTTTGGTACCATTCCCTGTCCTGGTCGGTCGGCGCCCGTTTCAAATAAGGTGGGAGCGGCATCCGGCCATACTGCTGCAGCCATTTAGGGAACGGAACCAGGCTCTCGACCCGGGCCGTCGTTCGCATCACACTACGCTCAACCACCGTAGCAACAGCCTCTGCACTCATCTTAATAACCTGCCCAGGACGACATCTTCCCTTGATCAGCACTTCCCAGATCGCATTACCAAGATCCTTCACAAAAAGGATTTCAACCTCCCCGCCTGATGGATACTTCCGTCCAGCCACGCGCGCGGCCAACACCTTCGTATTGTTGACTACCAAAAGATCCCCGGGCTCAAGAATATCGGGCAACTCGTCGACGCGGCGATGCGCGAGCGAGCGGTTGAGCCGTTTCAAAACCAACAGTCTGGCATGATCGCGCGGAAGGGTGGGGTGCGTAGCAATGAGCGCGGGATCGAACGGAAAATTGAATTCAGAGAGATACATTAGGAAGGCGGGGGAATCGGAGGTTTGGTCAGCATCATGGGCTGCAATTCGGTGCCCGGGTAATAATACCGAAGTATGGTTGAGAACGGATAGCCTAATTCGGCCAGTTCTTTTGCGCCCCATTGGCACATACCGACCGCGTGACCTGCGCCGAATCCTGAAAGCACTACATCTCGACCGATCGATTCGATGGCAAACTGTGTGCTGGGGATAATGGTGTAGCCGACTGCTTTTCGCAACTCCTCTCCTCGAATAATTAACTCTCCACCAGAGTGGAGCACACGCAGCTTGGCAACTCGGCCCCCGCGGCTGAACGACAGGGGCATCATCGTCGTGATCGTACCCACGGGAAACCCTAGCTGGCGCAAATTCTGCTCAAGGGTATCGATTTTGAACGAGGACTTCCATTGATAGTAAGGCGACATCAGATCGAAGGGGCACTCCACCCCCTTGAGATAGGGATACTCTTTCGACCACACATTCATGGCATCTTCCGTCAGCCCGGCGGCCGTCGATGAGAAAGCTGCATAGATCGGCGCACCGTCGTGTGTCACGACTAGTCCGCGCGTCTCTTCTACCGCGCGAAGAATCCCGGCATCGACCCCCTCCTTCCCGCGATAAACCTGGTCTTTCACTGTGGCCGTCACATCATATTCCCGTGCGCCGCTCAACATCTGTTGATAGAGCGCATAGGTCCTGGCCGCAACCGCTTGGGCTTTCAGCATCTCTGGATGCCAGGTCGAGCTGACCTCAGCAGGAACCACTCCCTTGACATACTCTTCAAGGTCCACTCGATTAATGACCTGAAAACCTTTACCTTTTCGCACGAGATGAATGAAACCGCTCACGGATATCTCTGTACCGGAGCCTCCCGACGACACCGTTGCCCCGTTTGGCTTGCGTGCGAACCGTGGGAATGTCAGGGTGAGGCCTTGCGCTCCGCCATCTAACGTCAATTGCTCCGTCTGCATACGGACACCGTTAAGCAAAAACCCCGCGTCAGTTGCTGAAACCTGGACCGATCCGCGCAAAGTTCGACCCTGGCCGTGTCCATCCATCACCCACAACGGGCCCTCTGCATGGATAGCGAGGCGCGGCACATCAGCCGACAAAAGGACTCGGATCGACTCAGCCGCCAAGGCTCCCGATGACAGGTTGAGGAGACATGCCCCTGTTAAAATGGCACGGCACACCCCAACCTTCAGCTGCTTCATCGGCGAAAGATCCATGTTATTAAATAGAATACCAGACTTAGAACGATACTGATGAGCAGGCTGCTTGCGAGGGGAAATGAAAAACTGAAGTTATCTCGTCGAATAGAGATGTCGCCGGGAAGCTTGCCGAACCATCCCAGGAAGTTCCCAATTCCAGGAACACGGTCTGCTATCAGCAGCAACAGGCCAACCAGCACCACACAGAGCCCGACCCCAACGAAGACCTTTCCAAGATTTCCCCATTCTGCCATCAGCCTTGAGCCAAATACTCTGCAATCTGGACTGCATTGAGTGCGGCGCCCTTGCGGAGGTTATCGGATACCACCCAGAGATTCAGACCGTTTGTGATTGATTCATCTTCCCTGATACGTCCGATGTACACCGCGTCCTTACCTGTCGCATCCAGAGGCATGGGATAGAGCTTCTTCCCTGGATCATCGTACACAATCACCCCCGGCATCGTCGCCAACACCGCGCGGGCATCATTCGGCTTGAGGGGACGCTCCAACTCCACATTGATGGATTCCGAATGGCACCGCAACACCGGAACCCGCACGGTCGTGGCCGTCACACGAAGCGCCGGAGCTTCAAGAATCTTTCTGGTCTCACGAGCAATCTTCACTTCCTCAGAACAATCCCCTCCTTCATTGAAAGATCCGATATGCGGCAGGAGGTTGAACGCGATTTGGTAGGGGTAGACTTCCGCCTTCACGTCGCGAAAGGCCATCAAGTCTTTGGTCTGCGTCATGAGTTCATCCATGGCTGCAGCCCCGGTCCCGGATACCGATTGAAACGTCGTCACGACGACGCGCTTCACTCCTACGGCATCCTGCAGCGGCTTGAGCGCCATGACGAGCGGGGTCGTCGTACAGTTGGGAATCGACACGATGCCCCGAGGCATGGCCGTCAGAGCCTGGGCATTCACCTCAGGGACAACCAGCGGAACACCGGCCTCCATCCGAAAGACACCGCTGTCATCGATCACCACAACCCCGGCCGCTCCAAGCCGTTGACCATACTCGCGGCTGATGGCGTCGGTAGCTGAAATGAGCGCGAAGTCGATGCCGGCAAACGACGACTCCGGAGTCAGTTCCTCGACCTTCCACTCTTTGCCCTGACAGGACATCACCTCCCCAGCCGAACGCTTCGAGGCGAACAGACGCAGGGAAGCCAATGGAAACTTTCGCTCCTCCAGAATCTCTAGCGTTTCCTTCCCAACCGCCCCGGTCGCGCCGATGATCGCTATTACATACCTTGATTTCTTCTTTAACATGACCCTTGATCCTACTCCAGCGCGATCTCGCGTATACGATGATTAAACGTATCGGCCACGAGCACATGCCCCGCACCATCTATCGCGATTCCAAAAGGATAACTCAACCCGGCTTCGAGGGCCGCCCCTTCATCGCCCCCATAGCTGGCGACACCAACGCCAGCTATACGCTCAATACCCTCGGTGCTCCGATCCCATCGCCGAACCAGATGATTGTCCGAGTCGGTGAAAAAGAGATTCCCCTGCTCATCCAACGCGATCCCTGATGGCCGAGAGAGACTGTTGCTGGCCGGCTCATCCGGCCCCTGATATTTATACTCAGCCCCATCGCCCACCACAGTCCTTATGATCCCCGTGACAGGATCGACAGCGCGAATCCTTCCGTTAAAGCTATCGGCAATGAATATCGTACCATCTGCGGCGAGCGCTAATCCGCTGGGACCAGCGAGGCCTGTTTCCGTCGCAATGACGCCATCTCCATTATATGCAGCCGTTCCTGTTCCTGCGACCGTGCGGATCACTCCGGTGACTAAATCGACCGCCCTCACGCGGTTGTTACTTTGGTCGGCAATATAGAGGATGCCTTCCTCGCTGATGGCTAAGGCGGCTGGTTCATTCAATCCAGCATCCACAGCCTCTCCTCCATCACCAGAGTATCGCGGACGTCCTATGCCGGCGACTGTCGTAATCACCCCAGTTTCCGCATCCACCCGCCGCACCCGATGGTTCAGCGTGTCCGCAATGTAAAGATGCCCTGACCGATCAACCACCACAGCGGTCGGAAAATTCAATAGCGCGTGACCCGCAGAAGCACCATCGCCGCTGAATCGTGGAGTCGATGCTGTACCAGTTGCAATGAACCGCACAGTACCACTCAGGTCCGTCTGTTGGTTAACCGCTTGCAAATCGACCCGCCCGGTTTCGGCAAGGGGATCATCCTCCACTTCCTCAACCGCCTGAAAACTGGAGACAGCTTTCGCGCCTGACTCAATCGTCTGAAGGCAGCCTGCGACCGTCTTGATACATCGGGTCTTCCAATCAATCTTCCGGACGACATGGTTCTCGGAGTCTGCGATGAACAGGTTCCCCTCTGCATCGAGGGTAAGACTTTTCGGCTCATTCAGGCAAGCGGCAATGGACTCGGCTCCATCACCGGACCAGTGAGGGAATCCAGTGCCGGCTACAGTCCGAATCAATCCAGTCTTTAGATATATGCTCATCTGCCCCGGAGATTCAGCTAGTTAAGATTGTGCAGAATGGCTTCACCCATTTCAATGGTGCCGACTAGACGAGTGCCAGGACTATGGATATCCTTCGTACGATAACCGAAGTCGAGAGTCTTCACAATCGCCTGCTCAATGGCGGCGGCTTCCATATCCAACCTGAAAGCATAGGCCAGGAGCATCGCCGCCGAAGCAATCGTCGCGATAGGATTCGCTATGTTCTTACCGGCAATATCCGGCGCACTGCCGTGAATCGGCTCGAACAATCCGACCTTCGCGCCGATACTGGCCGACGGCAACATACCGATGGAGCCGGTCAACATCGCAGCTTCATCGCTCAGAATGTCACCGAATATATTGTTGCAAAGCATCACATCAAACTGCCGGGGATTACGCACGAGTTGCATCGCCGCATTGTCGACATAGATATGGCTCAGCTCCACATCCGGATAGTCTCTATGAACGGCTATCACTACACGGCGCCAAAGCTCGGATGACTCCAGCACGTTCGCCTTGTCGACAGACATCACCTTTTTTCGCCGTTTTCTCGCGGCCTCGAACGCCACTATTGCAATGCGCGTGATTTCTTCTGTGGTATAGACTTCTGTGTTGACCCCTCGTTCGCTTCCGTTCGGCAGCTTCTCGATCCCCTTGGGCTTCCCGAAATAGATACCTCCGGTCAGTTCACGTATGACGAGGATGTCGATCCCCTCGATCACCTCGCGTTTCAGGGTGGACGCATCGGCCAACATCGGATACAACTTCGCCGGGCGTAAATTCGCATAGAGCCCCAGGTGCTCTCGCAAACCTAACAGCGCACGTTCGGGGCGCAAGTTGTATTCCAACCCCTCCCACTTAGGACCGCCAACCGCGCCGAGTAAGACCGCATCGCTCTGTTTAGCCAGGGTCAGCGTCTCCTGAGGGAGCGGAACGCCTACTTTATCGATGGCTTGCCCGCCGACATCGCCAGGGGCAAACTCAAACGTGTGACCGAACTTCTCAGCCACAACCTTCAGCACCTTCACGGCTTCAGGAACGATCTCTCGACCTACCCCATCGCCGGCCAACACAGCAATCTTCGCCTTCACAGACCACTCTCCCTCGTTGTGAGTTATGACAGCACAAGCCTCTACTCCAAAACTTCCTCATCCTCCGGTCTCCAAGCGGGATCGACCAGGCAGAGGAACTCAATGGGGGTTGAACCAGTATTCTCTAGAGACTGTTTGCCTCCTGGCTGCACATAGACGACAGAGCCTGGCGCCACTGGTACAACCGAATCGTCCACAGTTATTCGCCCCCGACCGGCTATGATGTAGTAGACCTCAGAAGACCTCAGCCTGTGCCATTTCGAACGAGCGCCAGGAGCCACTGTCCCGTGCGCTATACTGTACCCAAGCGTAAGAGGTTGTTTGGACGGATGCAGTAACTCCCGCAAAACTGTATGGTCACCGGCCAGAAACTCCGGTCGATCTGCCAGGGTAACGTGAACCACAAACACTCCTTACTGCCGGCATAGTCTTCCACGATCCTACGCCTAAGCCGGTGACTCTATCGTGGTCACTTTCCTTAAATCAAGTTCACTTTCTGCTCGCCCTGGGCCTGTTTCCCAGCCAAATATGACAACTTGTTGAGCGCATTGAGATAGGCCCGAGCCGAAGCCATGATGATGTCCGTATCCGCCCCATGACCTGAGACCGTTCGGCCATCTTCTTGGACCCGGACCGAGACTTCCCCTTGGGCATCGGTTCCTCCGGTAATCGCCTTCACGGCATACATGAGGAGCGTACTCTTCGTCTGTGTGATGGCCGCAATCGTCCGATAAACTGCATCCACCGGCCCGTCCCCTGTCCCAGTCTGCGCAAACGCCCGCCCCTCAATCTCGAGCTCTACCGTGGCGGTCGGCACTTGATCCGTCCCGCTGATCACAGAGAAGGATTTCAAGGTGATTTGATCGGCCATTTTAGCTAACTGTTCAGAGACGATGACCTCGATGTCTTCTTCGTAGATCTCCCGCTTCTGATCGGCTAACTTTTTAAACCGCTCGAATGCATGATTGACCTCTTCGTCAGAAAGCATATACCCCAGTTCCACCAGCCTCTGTCGAAATGCATGCCGTCCGGAAAGCTTCCCCATGACCATTTTGCTCTCGACCAGCCCGATCGTCTCCGGCCGCATGATTTCATAGGTCGTCTTGTCCTTCAGCAGTCCGTCCTGGTGAATGCCGGATGTATGGGCAAAGGCATTCGCCCCGACGATCGCCTTGTTCGGCTGCACCACCATGCCGGTGATCTTACTGACCAATCGGCTGGTCTTCGAAATTTCTTCGGTACGAATCTTCGTGTCGGCTTGATAGAAATCCTTCCTGGTTCGAAGCCCCATGACAATTTCTTCCAATGCTGTATTCCCCGCCCGCTCGCCGATTCCGTTGATCGTGCACTCGACTTGGCCGGCCCCTTCGAACACCGCCGCCAAACTGTTCCCCACGGCAAGACCGAGGTCGTTGTGGCAATGGACAGAGATCACCGCTTGCGCGCTATTGGACACCTGCTCGCGAATGCCACGGATGAGCCGGCCGAATTCTTGTGGCACCGCATAGCCGACCGTATCGGGAATATTAATTGTCCCGGCTCCTGCGGCGATCACCGCCTCAATCACCTCAAAGAGATAGGTTGGATCGGAACGGCTGGCATCCATGGGTGAAAACTCCACATCATCCACATAGCCCCTCGCCCGTTGCACCATCTCGACTGCGCGTTTCTTCGCTTCGTCACGCGTCATTCTGAACTGATGCTTGAGATGGATATCGGAGGTCGAGAGAAATGTATGGATACGGACCCTGGGAGCCCCCTTCAATGCCTCCCAGGCCCGGTCGATATCTTCTGGTCGCGCCCGGGCCAAGCTGCAAATCGTCGGTCCCTCGACTTCCTGAGCGATCCGCCGCACCGCTTCAAAGTCACCAGGAGAACTATAGGCAAATCCTGCCTCGATGATATCGACCCCCAACCGCGCCAACTGCTTCGCCACCATGATTTTCTCTTCCACATTCATGCTGGCACCGGGCGATTGCTCGCCATCCCGCAAGGTCGTATCGAAAATTCGTATCATTCGGCTCATGATGTCACCTCTCTGATCTTATGAGATTGCTCAAAATGCTTTTCCCGCAAGGCCGCAGGAAGCGGGACGACTGAGGCGTACCGTTTCTCACCCACCCACCCCGAGCTGCCAAGACAGCGCTTTCACCGATGGGTACGTCGCAGGGAGGCACGCGACCGAGAACGCCGCGGTAAGACATTTTCAGCAATCTAAAAAACACAAAAGCCTCCATCCCTCAGCCCAGGGACGGAGGCTTTTGAGAAGCTCCGTGGTACCACCCTGATTCAGCCGTGAACGACACTTGCCGCTCACAGCCCTCCATTCAGCCCGTTCACGGAGGCAAGGCGGAATCCATTACTCGAATTTCACGGATTCTGGCTCAGAGGCGAGTTCGGCGCCGCACAGGCTGGCTTGCACCATCCACCAGCTCTCTCAGACTGCTGTACGAATCACCTACTACTCCTCGTCAAAGCCGTTAGACCTTCGATTCATTCACCGACTGCTCGGCCTTGGGCAGCAGACGCTTTCCTGTCACCTTGGACAGAAGGCCGAACAGTCGTTCGGCAGGGCCCATCAACGCATATCCGGCAAAAATGACAAATAACATGACTTGTGGCCAGGCAGCAATGAGCATGAGCCCCAAAATTCCCCAGACGAGATAGGTAATGTGCTGACCGCCCCGGAACTTCATATCTTTGAAGCTCCGATACTTGATGGTACTCACCATCAAAAATGAAAGTGTCAGCGTAATAATCAGGACAATCAAAGGCTTCACTTCCGTTCCCATCCTGACACTATAGTGATCGAAAATAACAAGCGATGCCACAACCCCGGCTGCCGCAGGGATAGCCAAGCCGGTAAAGTACTTACCGTCTGACACGGAGGTAGTCGAATTAAACCGGGCCAATCGAACCGCACCCATCGCCACATACGCGAACATCACCGCCATACCGAACATGCCCTGTCCACTCAGCGCCCAGGAGTAAATCAAAAGGCCAGGAGCCACTCCGAACGACACCACATCGGACAACGAGTCGTATTCAAAGCCGAAATGACTGGTGCTGTTTGTCAGCCGTGCAGACTTTCCATCGAGCACGTCGAAGATCATCGCCACCAGGATGGCGACCGCTGCGATCATGTAGTCCGCATTGAACACCGACAGCATCGAAAACACGCCACACAACAGATTTCCCGTTGTAAACAGATTCGGAATCAAGTGCATGGCGGCTTTGCGCCGTTTCCCATCTCTTCCGAAAGATTGACGAAGGCCGGCAGTTTTCATGGCAGTTCCCCCAAGATGGTTTCGCCACCTTTCACTCGATCCCCAACTGCAACTTTTATAGCCGTCCCGATAGGAAGAAACGTATCCATCCGAGACCCAAATCGAATTAAGCCAAATCGTTCACCGAGCACCGCCCGATCCCCCGATGAGACCCAGCAGACGATCCGCCTGGCGATCAACCCGGCCACCTGCACACACAATACTTTTGGACCCTGCACCGTTTTAATCATCAGGGCATTTTGCTCGTTTCTCAATGTTGCCTCGGGCTTGCTGGCAACCAAAAACGAGCCTGGTTGGTACTGCACTTGCTCGATAACCCCTTCACAGGGTACCCGGTTAATGTGCACATCGAAGACGTTCAAGAAAATACTGATCCTGATACTGCGATCCTTGATGAATCGAGGCTCAAACTCTTCTTCAATCGCGATGACTTTCCCGTCGCCGGATGCCAAGACAAGCCGAGACCCTTGAGGAACCACCCGTGACGGATTACGAAAGAACCACGCGACAAAGAGCGTCAAGAACGCCGACCCGATTGCCACAATGACCCAGCCCAACCATCCTGTCAGCAGTGTAACGCCGACAGCAGCTCCGATGAAAGGAATTCCTTCTTTGGCAAACGGGATGCCGACGGCACGATCCGTCACAGAGTCCTCGCTCCTCAGTTCTTATTTTTATCGACCAGTTGGTCCTTCTTCAGCCAAGGCATCATTGCGCGGAGCCGGCCTCCGACCTCTTCGATAGGATGGGCTTCCCCTCGAGCCAGCAATGCATTGTAGACCGGACGGTTCGCCTGATTTTCCAGCACCCATTCTTTCGCAAACTGGCCTTGCTGAATTTCACTCAGGATCTTCTTCATTTCCTGCTTCGTCTGTTCCGTCACAATCCGCGGGCCGCGAGTGATATCGCCGTATTTCGCCGTCGTACTGATGGAGTACCGCATGTTGGCGATGCCGCCCTGATAGATCAAGTCCACAATCAATTTGACTTCATGCAAACATTCAAAGTAGGCCATCTCCGGTGAATAACCAGCTTCGACAAGAGTCTCGTACCCGGCCTGAATGAGAGAAGTCAGCCCTCCACAGAGCACGACCTGCTCGCCAAAGAGATCCGTCTCGGTTTCTTCCCGAAAGTTTGTTTCGATCACACCGGCCCGCCCACCCCCGATCGCACTAGCATAGGCAAGACCCAACTGCTGGGTCGTTCCACTTGGATCCTGATGGATTGCGAGCAAACAGGGCACCCCGCTGCCTTTCGTATATTCCGATCGAACGAGATGGCCCGGTCCTTTAGGCGCAACCATGAACACATTGATTGTAGGCAGCGGCACAATTTGTCCAAAATGAATATTGAAACCATGCCCAAAAGCAAGATAGGAGCCCGGCTTCAAATTCGGGGCAATATCCTGCCGATAAATGGCCGCTTGCGCTTCGTCGGGCGCAAGGATCATAACGACATCGGACGCCTTGACGGCATCGGCCACCGGCATGACTTTCAACCCGCTTTGTTCCGCTTTTTTCCAGGAGGCTCCCTCACGCAGCCCAATCACCACGCTCACTCCGCTCTCTTTCATATTGAGCGCATGGGCATGGCCCTGACTGCCGTAGCCAATCACCGCCACTTTCTTGTTCCTGATCTGCTGAATATCTGCGTCCTTATCGTAGTAAATCTTCATCGATCGCTCCTGGGATAATCGTCGTGTTAAGAAACCGATTGGCGTTCAGTCCGAGGGGACGCTTATTCGCGGACGACCTTTTTCGCCTGTACGTCCGTCGATCGAATCAACTCGCGGGCAACCGCGACCCGTCCAGTACGTGTGAGCTCTTTGATTCCGAGGGGCTGCAGCAGATTGATAATCGCCTCAATCTTTCGCGGATCTCCCGTCACCTCGATGGTGTAGGTTGTCGGCGTCGAGTCGATAACGTTGGCCCGGAAAATATCGGCGATCCGCAAAGCTTCCGCCCGGTCTTCCAACCTCGTATGCACCTTGATCAGCGCCGTCTCCCGCGAGACGAAATCGCTTTCGTTCAAATCAACAACCTTAATGACATCGATCAATTTATTCAGCTGTTTGACGATTTGCTCGATGATCCGCTCGTCTCCGGACGTCACAATGGTCATCTGCGACATGGATGGATCGAGCGTCGGCGCCACGGAGAGACTTTCGATGTTGAATCCACGGCCGCTGAACAGGCCGGCGATGCGGGACAACGAACCGAACTTGTTCTCGACGGTCACGGAAATAATGTGTTCCATAAAAATAAGTGCTACATGTTGAGTGTTGATTTTTGAGTTTCGTCTAATTCAACATTCATCATTCATCATTCACAATTCAACATTAACGGCTTAGGCCGTGAGGATCGTGTCTGAATCTTTCGAAGCCCCCTGCCCGACGCCAGATTGCTTGTTTTTCAAAGCGGGTGGATCTTCCAAAATCATCTCATGGTTGCAGCCGCCGGCCGGAATCATGGGATAGACGTTTTCGTAGGGATAGGTCGGCACATCGACGATGACCGGTTTATTCACCGCGATTGCTTCCTTGAGGACGTCAACGATCTCGGATGGTTTGCTCGCCCTGAGGCCGACCGCTCCGTACGCTTCCGCCAACTTCACAAAATCCGGCGTCGTCTCCAGATAGCTTGAGGCATACCGACCCTCGTAGAAAAGATCTTGCCATTGCCGGACCATCCCGTGGAATCGGTTATTCAGAATGATGATCTTCACCGGCAGCTTATGCACCACCGCCGTCGCCATTTCTTGCATGTTCATCTGAATACTACCGTCGCCTGCGATGCAGAGGACCAACCGCCCCGGGAATGCCGCCTGCGCCCCCATGGCAGCAGGAAATCCGAACCCCATTGTCCCAAGTCCCCCCGACGTCAACCAGCGATTCGGCTTCGCCAGCTTAAAGTATTGAGCGGCCCACATCTGGTGCTGCCCTACATCGGTTGACACGATCGGGTCTCGATCCTTCGTGAGTTCATACAGTCGCTGAATAACATGTTGCGGTTTGATTGGCCCATCGGCTTCTTGTTGATAGGCGAGAGGATTCGCCTGTTGCCATTCGCGAATCTGATTCCACCAGGGCTTGCGCAATTCCCGTTGATCGCCGTTCACCGTGGCGCGAAGAATCTGAATCAACTCACGGAGCACCAGTTTGCAGTCGCCGACGATCGGAATATCGACATTGACATTCTTCCGGATCGAGGTCGGATCGATATCGATGTGGATGACCTTGGCGTGCGGACAAAATTCGGAAACTTTTCCGGTGACACGATCGTCAAACCGTGCCCCGATGGCCACGACAAGATCGGAATAGTGCATGACCATATTCGCCCAATAGGTCCCATGCATCCCCAACATGCCCATAGACTGGGGATGTTCGCCAGGGAAAGCCCCAAGCCCCATCAAGGTCATATCGACCGGCATATGAGTCAATTCAGCTAACTCGATCAACTCTTGCGATGCGCCCGAGAAGATGACGCCGCCGCCAACGTACAACACTGGTTTCTTCGCCTTCGTCATGGCCTCAGCCGCTTGCTTGATCTGCCACTTATTCCCTTCATACACCGGATTGTAGCTACGAATGGAGACGGAGCTCGGATAAGTAAATTCGGCCTTATCCATCGATACGTCCTTCGGAATATCCACCAACACCGGCCCTGGGCGCCCCGTCGTTGCAATGTAGAATGCTTCCTTAATCGTGACTGCTAGATCTTTCACATCTTTCACCAGGAAGTTGTATTTGGTGCAGGGACGACTCAATCCCATGTTATCCGCTTCCTGGAACGCATCATTCCCAATCAAGCTCGTGGGAACTTGTCCGCTAAAACAGACCAGCGGCACGGAGTCCATGTAGGCATCCGCCAACGCCGTGATCACGTTGGTCATGCCGGGTCCAGAGGTCACAAGGCACACTCCGGCTTTTCCGGTCGCCTTGGCATAGCCTTCCGCCATATGGCCCGCTCCCTGCTCATGGCGAGTCAGGACTACTTCAATATCTTTCTGCTGATGGAGCATGTCGAAAATCTTCAGCACGACACCGCCGGGAAGCGCAAAAATCGTCTTCACGCCTTCCCGTTTGAGGCATTCGATGAGGATCTCAGCACCTGTGAGCTTCATGACGGAACCTCCACCCCTGCCACTAATCGAGAAGCCAGCAGAGGAATCAGCAGAATACCAGAAGCCTGGTCCCATCCCGACAAGACCAGGCACGACTCCACGTTCACTCAGAACATTCTGAAAAATCAGGGATAAATATGCATAATCCTATCACCACGCCTTTCCATGCGTCAATAGCCGAACGAGTCTGTGGGCTCCCTTCCCTGACAGTCTGAATCCGCGCATGATAACATCCGGCTTCGGCGCTTGAACCTTGAGTCACGCTTCCATGAGAAGCCCTGTTCGTCTAACCATTCTGTCTCGTGAAGACTGCCATCTCTGTGAAGTTGCTCACAGAATTGCGCTGCAGCTTCAGTCAGAGCTCCCCATTGAATTGCGCATCGTGGATGTCGACGGCGACGATCTCTTACGAGAACGGTATGGAATGAGGGTTCCCGTGGTCTTACTCAACGACATCGAACAGTTCTCTGGGAATGTGACTGAAGAAGAGCTGCGTCGAGCGATAAAAAAGCGCGGTGAAGAAGACCGATAAGCCGGATTCTGTCCCGCTGGGGATATGCTCCCGAGCGGAGATGATCATTTCTCTGGGATTCGAGTTACCCCGAACCTCAAGCGACCTACCCGAAGACCTCGGCCGGGCCAGCCGGTCGCCGTTTCTCCAAAGAGAATCGGCAGGTGTCTTCCTATTTGGTCTTGCATCGGGCGACGCTTACCCTGCCAGTGATGTTGCCACCACTGCGGTGGGCTCTTACCCCACCGTTTCACCCTTACCTGATCCAGAGCGACCAGGTTAGAACCAAGTCGCCTTGGCCATCGGCGGTCTATTCTCTGTGGTGCTGGTGTCGGATCGCTCCGCCTGGGAGTTACCCAGCGCCCTGCCCATGAAGTCCGGACTTTCCTCTCGGAACGTTACCGCTCCAAGCGATCACCCAATCTTCTCCCTCGCGCCACTACACTATAGAACTGGATACCAGTGCTTTCAAGGGCCCGGCATGAATGCGTCCTACTGAACAGAGGGCAACAGCGCCTCAGGCGCCGGCTGCTTGCGCTGATAAATAGCCATGGCCTCCGGCATCCATTTCTTCAGTAGAGAAATGCGGGTCTCGTGGCTTGGGTGCGTAGACATAAACTCTGCCTGCGCGCCGCCACCGGACATCTGCCCCATGCGTTCCCACAGAGCAATTGCCTCTCGCGGATCATAGCCGGCCTCTGCCGCGAGCAAAATCCCGACATAGTCCGCTTCCGATTCATGTTTTCGACTGAAGGGCAACAGCACACCCACTTGCGCTCCGACACCAAACGCCGCCATCGCCGCTTGCCCCAACATCCCGCCTTTGCCCGCCGCCCCGGCTGCTGCGCCAACGATTTGAAGTCCGGCATTTGTCACCTGGCCTTGACTCATCCGTTCCGCACCGTGTCGGGCCAAGGCATGGACCACTTCATGCCCCATCACAGCGGCCAGCCCTGCTTCCGTCTTGGCCATGGGAAAGATGCCTGTATAGACCGCCATTTTACCGCCAGGCAGCGCAAAGGCATTCGCGGTCTTATCATCCTTGATGACCGTCACTTCCCACTGAAACTGCCGCGCCATCTCAGCATACTTCGACCGCTTCGCCGCCTCGACGATCCGAGCCGCGACTCGCTTCACGGGTTCGATCTCACGAGGATCTTGAGACGGACGCATTTTGGGATCACTCTTCACCTGATCATAGGCCTGCGCCCCCATTTGTATTTCTTCCGACACCGAGGTCATGAGCAACTGCGACCGGCCCGTATAGGGATTGGTTTCGCATCCACCGATCACCAACAGTCCAAGTCCCGCCACCACCAAGACCATTCCGCGCGAGAATGACTTCCATGTCTGCATCGCACGTCCTCCATAATAATGACTCGCTGCCTACAATCTGGGAAATTGACCGTCCATTGAGGCTCTGTTAGATTAGCCCGCCTCCCGCCTCAGTGAAACCCTATATAAAAGAGCTTCTGGCCTGTGACCAAAACAGCAGAAACAACGACGGTGGAGCGAATCGGCATTGATGAGTCCGGCAAGGGAGACTATTTTGGCCCCCTGGTCATCGCTGCTGTCTTTGTCGACGCCACCACCCAGGGGGAGCTCAGGCTCATGAATGTTCGAGACAGCAAGAAAATATCAGACGGTCGTATTCTCGAAATGGCGCCCGACATCCGGATGATATGCCCACATAGCATTATCGCAATAGGCCCACAACGATACAACGAGCTGTACGCGAAAATCCGAAACCTAAATCGCCTGCTCGCATGGGGCCATGCCAAGGCCCTGGAAACTCTATTGGAAAGGGTTTCGTGCGGGCGCGCGATCTCAGATCAGTTTGGCGATACAAGGCTGATTCTAAATGCCTTGCAGGAAAAGGGTCGCACGATCGTATTGGAACAGCGTCACAAAGCTGAATCTGATCTGGCTGTGGCCGCCGCCTCGATCCTGGCCCGCGCGGAATTCCTCCTCCGATTGAAACGCCTCTCAGATGAGATCGGCACAACGCTGCCCAAAGGCGCATCACCGGCCGTTGAACTGGCTGGACGCATGATCGTGAAAAAACATGGAGAGGAACGGCTGGGATCGGTCGCCAAACTGCACTTCAAAACAACCCAGGCTGTGTTGGGAAAAACAGACTAGACGGACTCGCCGATCTCAAGGATCGACGTCTTATCGATCTCGGAGCCTGGCGTGGGCTGGACAGGAATTTGCCCATCCCAGTAGAGCATCCGACGGCAGTAGGGGCAGGTGTGGAGATCTTCGGCTCGTTTGACTTCTGAAATCAGTTGCGGCGGAAGCTGCAGGCGGCATCCCGAGCAGATCCCGTCTTTGATTTCAGCGAGCGCGTGATCCTTGCGCGACACTTTGATCGAGTTATAGCGACTGAGCATCCCCTTTTCGACATGAGCCGAACGGGTCTGTTGCTGCGCTTCGAGGTCTGCCAATTCACTGGCGAGAGACTGCTCTAGTTTGTCGAGCGCTTGTTTTTCCTGTGTGTAGGCCTTTTCAATGACGCCGAGCTTCTCCTGCGCCTCCTTGGCCGTCCGCTGTAGTTGTTCGATCTTCTCCATACACAGCAATATCTTCTCCTCGATGTCCCCTTTTTTCTTATTGGCAACCTCGATTTCGAAAAGATGGGCTTGATATTCTTTATTGGACTTCAGTTCAGACAGCCGTGACTTCATTTTTTCGGTGTGCGCTTCCTGCGCTTCAAGATCTTGTTCGTACGACCGCCGTTCCTTGACGACAGTCTCCACCGAAACATTGGTCTGTTGGTATAGCTGCCGGGCTTCTCGAAGCGGAGCGTCAATCGCTTGAAGCCGGTCTGGAATTTTTCGGCGCTGATCTTTGATCTCCGCAATGCGGAGATCCAACTTCTGCAGCTCGATAAGGGCGAGAAGATTCTGGTTCAATGCGTTCCCATAGTTGTCGTTCCTAACAACGATCTCGACCGATGAATTCTGCGGCTAAGCTGGTGGGCCCACTAGGACTTGAACCTAGGACCAGCTGATTATGAGTCAGCCGCTCTAACCACCTGAGCTATGGGCCCGATCAGGCGGACGACTCTTTCGCGCCTGACCCACAGACACGAACAAAGGATTCTAGGCTGCCTGGGAAGCGGAGTCAAATCCCGAAGAACAGCCCGTATCGGATCACAAGCTTTCTACGAAACTGCGCAGTTTTTTGCTCCGACTCGGATGACGCAATTTGCGCAAGGCCTTGGCTTCGATCTGCCGGATACGTTCGCGGGTCACCTCGAAATCCTGACCGACTTCTTCCAAGGTATGGTCGGTGGCTTCGCCGATGCCGAACCGCTTCCGCAACACTTTCTCTTCCCGTGGCGTGAGCGTTTCCAATGCGCTGTTGATCTGGCGCTGGAGGTCGTATCGGATTGCCGCCTCCAATGGAGATACCGCCTTCTTGTCCTCGATAAAGTCGCCCAAATGGCTGTCTTCTTCCTCGCCGATCGGAGTCTCCAAAGAAATCGGCTCGCGTGCAATTTTCAATATCTTCCGCACTTTGTCGAGCGGCAGATCCATGCGCTCGGCGATTTCTTCTGGCGTCGGTTCGCGCCCGAGCTTCTGAACCAGGTGGCGGGAGGTGCGGATCAGCTTGTTGATCGTCTCGATCATATGCACGGGAATTCGTATTGTCCTGGCTTGATCGGCAATCGCACGGGTAATCGCTTGGCGAATCCACCAGGTGGCGTAGGTACTGAACTTGTAGCCGCGCTTATACTCAAACTTGTCGACGGCCTTCATCAGACCGATATTGCCTTCCTGGATCAAGTCGAGGAACTGGAGACCGCGATTTGTGTACTTCTTGGCGATACTGACGACAAGACGAAGATTCGCCTCAACCAGCTCGGCTTTCCCGCGCTTGACCTTGTCCTCCGCCACGTCCAGGTGCTTGACCGCATCCTTAATCTCTTCCGCTGATACCAGGGCTTCTTCGGTTTCAAGTGTTCGAATCCGGCCCTTCGCGGCTTGGTAGACCCTTTTAATCTCGGTGAGGGCATCCTCCGAGCAGCTCGTCTTACGTTTGACGGCAAGAAAATCCTTCCGATCCCGGCAGAGCTTCTTAAGCGCCTCAGCGCCGGCCTCGCCGCTGATTCCAAGCCGCCGCTGGCAGCTGACGATTTCCCGCTCCGACGTCCGGATCTGAATCGCCAGTTCCCGCACACGCTGCACCATCCGATCCTTCAGCACCCCGTGCAGGTTGACCGACTCCATCTTCTCCACGACCTGATCGCGAATCGTGTCGATCTGCTTCTTAATCTTCTTCTGTTTTGTCGGGTCGCTATCGGCATGCCGGGCTACTTCATAGAGGCTCTTGAGCGAGGTCGAGATTTTCCGGACGGAGTTCAGCCCTTCAAGCGTCTTGACCCGAAGTTCTTCATAATCCCTCTGGATCTGCTCTTCCTCAAACTCCTCCTCCGTCTCGACGATCGGAACGATTTCACGCACGTCGATCGTCCCATTCTTGAGCTGATCGTATAGCGCGAGGACAAACTCTATCGTCATCGGCATCCCATAGATGACCGAAGCGATGTCCCGCTTTCCCTCCTCAATGCGCTTCGCGATCTCGATTTCTCCCTCACGGCTCAACAGCGCCACACTGCCCATCTCTTTGAGATAGAGTCGAACCGGATCGTCGGTTCGACTGAGCGCCCCGGGAGTGAGGTCGATTTCCTTCTCTTCCTTTTCTTCCTTTTCTTCCTTCTCGTTCTCCTCCCCCGCGCCGGCACTGACCTCGACGTCGGCATCTTCGGCGTCCTCACTCGCCTCCTCAGTGTCCTGGGCTTTCCTAATCCGTTCCCCTTCTGGCGCATCAACAATCTCGATGTCCATTTCACCGAACATCGTCATGATGCTGCCGAACTGCTCGGAGGACACCACTTCCGCCGGTAATGTGCTATTCAGCTCGTCGTACGTCAAAAAGCCTTTCTCTTTTCCCATTGAGATCAGCTTCTTCACTTCGCCGAGCAACTCTGGTTTCGCCATGACTACTCCTTCACTAAAGACAACATCCCGCTAGAGGGCCGCCCCGCCTTTTGCATCCGTAATTCATTCACTTGCGTGTTCAGCTTCCGTGCATCTTCCGCGCGCCCTTCCCGTTCGGCAGCTTTCAGCTGCGCGATGAGATTTCGAAACACCGCTTCCGCCCGCTTCCGATCCAATGTCTCTAAACAACCGGCAACATGGGCATCCACATCGTCGAAATGGTCTTCCCGCATGGAGAGCTCGGTCGCCAGAGACCCGCATTCCTCGTGATTGATAACCTCATCCAATAATGGCCTGAGCCCGACTCGCCCGTCACGGTCAAGATGGTTGAGCGCAGCCTCGACGAGGGATCGGCAGGCAGGAACAGAAAAGGCCTCGGGCCTTAGTCGTTGCACATCGGCAGGCTTCAGGTGCCCGTGCAACAGCAAGTAGACCAGATCCCGCTCTTCGCTCACGCCCTTGAACGTCGCCGAGGCGATGTCGGCCGATTGAGCAGGCGCCGGTAGGCGTCCCTCGGGCTGCACCAGCGCTGGATACCGTTCGATCAATCGTTGTTGGCTGACTCCCAGTCGTTCAGCCACCACACGAATCCGTTCTTCCCGTTCGATCGGGTGCTCGCTCTTCTGCAGAATCCGCAACACATCGTCCACACTGCGGATGCGCCCTTCAATCGTACTCGACTCCGCCGTACTCAAACTGTGCTCAAGGGAAAAATCTAAGAGGCTCGGAGCCTTCTCTTCTAACCGCGCGAAGGCCTCTGTCCCTTCCTTTCGCACGTAGGTATCGGGATCCTCCCCAGCCGGCAACGTGACGACTGTCACTCCGACCCCGCTATTGACAAATAAATCGAGTGATCGCAGCGCGGCGCGAACCCCGGCCTTGTCCGGATCGAACAAGAGTACAACCTTTGAAGCAAACCGTCTCAATACCTGAATGTGCTCTGCCGTTAGCGCGGTTCCCAGCGTCGCAACCGTATGGGTCAGTCCCGCCTGGTGAAGCGCAACCGCATCGAAATACCCCTCCACTACTATTACAGTTTTCAGCCGAGCGACCGCTTCCCGCGCTAGATCCAACGCGTAGAGCGTCTGCCCCTTTTTGAATAGTGGAGTATCGGGCGAATTTAGATACTTTGGCTCTCCCTCATCAAGAATACGCCCGCCAAACCCGACAACCCGCTTTCGCAAATCCGTGATAGGAAACATCACCCGACCTCGAAAACGATCATAGGATCCCATCCCGCGCTGCTCGCGCGCGACCGTCAACCCTCCCATCGCCAACTCAGCAGCGGTGAACCCCTGCTTCATCATCGCTTTACTCAATCCATCCCATTCGTTTGGAGCGAACCCAACGGCAAACCGCTCCAGCGTCGCCTCTGTCATGCCGCGGCCAACCAAATACTCGCGGGCTTCTCCTCCGAGATTGGAATCCTTAAGGTTCTGCCTGAACCTCCCCGCCACCGCCCGATTTAAGGACTCGACCCTGGCGATTTGCGCGGCCAGAGGACCGGACTGACCGGGGGATTCCTGAACTTCGATCCCGACTTTGCGGCCAAGATCGCGCGCCACTTCCGGAAAACTTGTTCCGGTAATCCGAGTCAGAAACGTAAACACGTTGCCGCCAGCGCCGCAACCGAAGCAATGAAAAAACTGGCGGGACGGGCTGACTGTAAAAGAGGGTGATTTTTCCTGATGGAAGGGGCAGAGACCTTTCAAGTTCTGACCGGCCCGAGTCAGACTCACATGTTGTCCGACCACCTCGGCAATATCGACCCGATCCTTGATTTGATTAATCACATCTTCAGAAATCAGACCTCGGCCCACGGGAGTCGCCGCTCCTATTTCCTCACCTGGTACAGGCAAGAAAGATAATCGTAAGTGATCGTAAAATAGACCGATCAGGGTAACAGACGGGAAATAAATCTGTCAACGTGGCCCAATGCTACCGCCTAGCCTGACACAAGGTTGGGGAAAGCCCGTCCAGCAAGCCTGCCGCAAGTCCGAAGGGGCCCGCCATTTGTCATCCAACAAACGGTGCGGATCTCGCAAACAATCACACCAACGGTCCGTACCATTGACGCCTAACGGCACTGCGAAGCGATGCAAGAACAGAGCTGGTGGGCTTTTTCAACATCGTGTTCAGCCGGGAGGCCAGGCCATGTGTCGTCCGCCCAAAATATGGAGATGAAGGTGAAACACGCTCTGGCCGCCATGCACACCGGTATTGATGACGAAACGGTACCCGGTATCAGAAACTCCCTTTATTTTCGCGATCTTGGTGCCGGCAAGCATCAAATGTCCAAGCAGTCCGACATCGGAATCCTGGAGATCTGCAACCGACGTCACATGTCTCCGGGGGATGACAAGCGTATGAGTCTGGGCCTGGGGATTGATATCGTCGAATGCGACCACCAACTCGTCCTCATAGACGAGCGCCGCGGGAATCGTCCTCTCGACGATTTTGCAAAAGAGGCATTCCGTCATGGCGTGGATCCTTTTCTCAAGCCGGATTTTCCGAACCGAATCGCCAATTCCTGATAGATTTCTTGAGGCGTCACCCCATGGTATCCCAAGGCCACCAACGTATGGAAGAATAGATCTGCCGTTTCGTACACAATCTCGTCTTTTTTCCCACCCTTCCCGGCAATCGCCACCTCCCCTGCTTCCTCGACAACTTTTTTGAGTATACGATCGACACCGCCTTCCAACAGCTTGGACGTATAGGACTCGCTCGAAGGGTGCTGCTTCCGTTCTTGGATCATCTGGTACAGGCGTTCGAGAATACCACCCCAGGACTCAGACGTTTTTACCTCCGGCGAATCCAACCGGGAGAAAAAGCAAGCCCGCTCTCCGGTGTGGCATGTCGGGCCAACCGGCTCGACTTTCACAAGGAGGGCATCACCGTCGCAGTCGAGAAATAGGTCTTTGAGCTGCAGCTTGTGCCCCGAAGTCTCACCCTTTTCCCACAGGACCTGGCGTGACCGGCTCCAGAAGTGCACAGACTTCGTCTCGATAGTTTTCCGCAAAGCCTCCTGGTTCATGAAGGCCACCATCAGCACCGTGCCATCCTTCCAATCCTGCACGACCGCTGGAATCAAACCCTGCGCATCGAATTTCACGCGTCCGGCATCCATTATCGAACCGCCACTCCCTTCTGGCGAAGATAGGCTTTCGCCTCTGGTATCGTATGGGTCCGGAAGTGAAAAATAGACGCGGCCAGCACCGCATCGGCCTTGCCTGCAACGAACCCATCGTAGAGATGGTCCAAATTCCCCACCCCGCCCGATGCAATAACCGGAATCGACACAGATTCCGATACTGTCGCGGTCAACGAGAGATCATAGCCCTGCAGTTGCCCGTCTTGATCCATGCTCGTGAGCAAAATCTCACCTGCCCCATACTGCTCCATCGTCTTCGCCCATTCGACGACATCGAGACCAGTCGACTTGCGCCCCCCATGGGTGAACACCTCCCACCCTGCTGTCGGCGCGGGACGACGCTTGGCATCAATGGCCACGACAATACACTGTGTCCCGAATCGCTCCGCCGCTTCTTTCACAAACTCTGGCCGTTGGACTGCCGCCGTATTGATGCTCACCTTATCTGCGCCCGCGTTTAACAGCGCCCGGATGTCTTCGATCGTTCTCACTCCCCCGCCGACGGTCAGCGGCATGAAGACCCGGGCTGCCGTCTGCTCAACGACATCGATGATGGTCTTCCGGTTCTCATGGGAAGCGGTGATGTCCAGAAAACAGAGTTCATCGGCTCCTTCACGATCATAGACGGTAGCCACTTCGACCGGATCACCCGCATCACGGAGATTCACAAAGCTCACCCCTTTGACCACGCGCCCGTCTTTGACATCGAGGCAGGGAATAATGCGTTTGGTCAACATCACAATACGTGAAACGAAGATGTCACGAAAGAATCGATCATGCCTCACCTAGGGCTGCCAGAGCAGCCCGGTAATCGAGTTTACCGTCGTAGAGCGCCTTCCCCACAATTGCACCTTCAACTCGTGGGCCGAGCGCCTGCACGGCCCGCAAGTCTTCGACGCGCGAGATCCCGCCTGAAGCGATCACAGGGAAAGACGACAACTCAACCACCTCCCGCAACGCAGCCAGATTCGGCCCGCTCAACATCCCATCGCGGGCAATGTCCGTATAGATCACGGCGCCCAAGGCATATCCTGCCAACTCCTTGAGCAGATCTGTCGCCTTCGTCTCCGATACCGCTGTCCACCCCTTGACCGCCACCTTCCCATCTCGCGCATCCAACCCCAACAGAATCCGGCGAGGGAACTCCCGACAGGCCTTCTCCAAGAACGACCGATCAGTCAAGGCCGAAGTGCCGAGCACCACTCTGGTCACGCCCGCCCCGAGATAACGCCGCACCGTCTCAATCGACCGGATCCCTCCTCCGACCTGTATATTGAGGCTGACAGTGCGAATGATCGCTTCAATCTGAGAAAGATTGCGTGGCTCTCCCTCCACCGCCCCATTTAGATCCACCACATGGATCAATGCCGCGCCGGCTTGTTGCCATTGCCTCGCAACAGCCGGCACGTCGTCGGAATAGACCGTTTCAGCCGCCATATCGCCCTGACGCAACCGCACACAACGGCCATCCTTTAAATCGATAGCAGGAATCACGAGCATGTAAAAGACCGCTTTCTTTCAGCGCTCCACGACCGTTCCGAACGGAAACTCGTGGAGCATATGTTCGACTCCATAGGCCGCCAATTCTTCTGCCGTCACGAACGTGCCCCAACGTTGGAAAAACCCCATAACGTCCTCGGTCAATGGCCGTTGATGCTCATAGTAATTTCCCTCCCACAGAACTTGCCCGTCAGCAGCAATGACTTGAGCTTCAAAGCCCACTGTCGCCGGCGGGCTGGCGCCAAAGCGACCCCCGACCCGCTCCTGATATACCAACACTTGGCCGATCAGCGAGGCATCCGCTCCGAGCTGTTTCGCCACGGCCATTGCCGGGGACTGACCGGCGGATGGTTGCGGCATCGCCGAGGCGCCGAGTGCTTTCGCTGCCTCACCAGGCGAAAGCACTGTCATCCCTTGCCTTGTCTTTAACCGATTCCAGAGTAACTGGGTCACGATATCCCCGGCACCAGTCGGCACTGTGACTGTTTGCCGAAAAGACGGCTCGGCATTCGGCTGCACCGCCATCGATATGTCGGACCTGCGAACCTCCGGCGGCACTGAGAAAGTCTGAGAGGCGACAGCCCTCACCTGTGGCGTCGCAAGGGTCGTGAACGGCACCAATGCGATGGTTCGAATCTGATAGCGCGGCAACTCCGTAGATGTCTTCGTCGTCACCTTCGCCCCGCTGCAGCCGGCAACCGCCAACATGACAACCGTCAGCGTAAGCGCGTGAAACGTGAAGCGTGGGGCAACGGTTCCCTTGTTTTGCATATTCAACAGTTTGCTCCTCCTGCCTTACTCAAGGCATCTATGTATGCCAGAATCCAAAGTTCTTAATGAGTTGTAGCCCGACATCCTGACTTTTTTCGGGATGGAACTGACAGGCCACCACATTGTCTCGCCAGATACTCGAGACAAACGACGTCCCATAGTCCGTTGTGGTTGCCGCAACAGCCTTGTCAGAAGGATCGACATAAAAAGAATGCACGAAGTACCAGTACGACCCGTTGGAAACCCCTTCGAACAGAGGGCAGGGTCGCTCAATCGTAACATTATTCCAACCCATGTGCGGCACCTTCAACCCCTTGCCTGGAGCAAATCGTCTGACCTGGCCGGGGATAATGCCGAGACCCTTGTGGGTTCCAAATTCCTCACTTTCCTCAAACAACAATTGGAGGCCCAAGCAGATCCCTAGAAATGGTTTTCCCGATTGAATCGCTGCGCGAATCGGCTCCGCCAACCCATAGCGCTCGACATTGGCCATACAATCGCCAAAGGCACCGACACCGGGCAGGACGACATGACTCGCATTCCCGATCACACGCGAATCCCGCGTGACCACCGCCTGATGACCCACCGCCTCAAAGGCTTTGGAGACACTGCGGAGATTGCCCATGCCGTAGTCGATGATCGCGATCATATCCGCTTTCTAGCTGGATGCTGAAAAAGTCGCCCTTCTCACCCGCCCAACCCAGGCGCGCCGAGACGCGCCTTTTCCCAGGCATCGTTCTCGGCTCATCGAAATCCTCAACGTACCCCAGAGGGTACGCCTCGGGCCTTCACTCGCTGCGGCCTTGCTGGACGGCCTTTTTGAGCATCCTGCGGGAGTCTTCTCCTGCTGTGGCACAAGACCGGACTATCGAAATACCGGTCTGCCAAGCATGGGTTCCGCAGTCTACTGAAGGCGAGAGGCGTGGGAAAAGACTCATGCCCCTTGCTACACACCACTAGCCCCTTGCTGGCCGTAAGATCGTAACAATACCGCAACTGAAGCCGCCCCTGCCACTCCTCAATTATCTGAACCCCTACCCTGAATATTCTTCCCCATTTTCTTAACCAGCCAACGATGCCTGGATAAGGTTGCCGAAGAACTGTTCACGGAGGAATCATGCTGAAGCGCATTCTGATTCTGTTGGTCCCTGCTCTGACCCAATGGGACTGTGACGTTAACTATGGGGAGAACCTGAACCCCCTCCTGGAACCTGGATGAGGTTCGCTCCAGGCTGGAGCGAGAAAAGCGAGAGTTCCTGAAGATCGAAGGCCTCCAAGTTGGAGACGGAGCCGTTGCCTCCTGGGGTCGTCGGCTGAAGGCTGAAATCGAGGTTCGGTATGCCGACGATGGAACCACCATTTATAAAGGTCCCATGGTCACTTACTTCGGATTCGAAGGACTCCTGCCCGACTACCTTAGTGATCGTTTCATGCTGAATTTCACTAGGCAAGGAGGGATTCAACTCGGGCTGAACGGCATGGCGGTTGGAGGCAAACGACGTATCACGATCAGCCCAGAACTGGTCTGTGGAGGTACTGATACCGGCTGCTATCTGCTCCGACCCGAACGTCAGTTTGTCAATGAGATAGGTGTTAGCAAAGCCACTCTGGTCGTCGAGGTTACACTGACGGAATCCTGTGCCCCCGTCCGTTTTCGCTGGCGTGCCGGTAGTGCTTTCACGCTGGTTGATGTTGGCGCTGGCTGTCGAACCAAGAGTGAGCCCAAAGTTGGTGGAGCCGACTGGCACACCTACTAAACCAAAAAGATTGGGCTGATCGCCTGATAGCGACCAGCCCAATCGCGCATGATTCGTTAAGATCAATCTCGCCTTACAACAGTCCCTTCGTCGATAGCACCTTCCCTGCCAACCGCTCTTCCAGCATGGTCGCTTGATCGAGGGCCTTGGCCAGCGCCTTGAAGATGGCTTCCATGATGTGGTGAGGGTTGCGGCCATACATGAGATTCACGTGGAGATTCAAGCCACCGTGGGTCACGAAGGCCTGGAAAAAGTCTTCGAACAGTCCCAAATCAAAGGCTTTGATCTTCCGGTCCGGCAAACTCACGTTGTAGACGAGATAGGGCCTCCCACTGAGATCCACTGTGACTTGGGCCAGCGTTTCATCGAGCGGAGCTGAGGCGAATCCAAATCGCTTGATTCCGGCCTTTTCGCCCAAGGCTTGATGCAGGGCCTTGCCCATCACGATGCCGACATCTTCCACCGTGTGATGTTCGTCGATGTCGATGTCGCCTTTGGCCTTGACTGTCAAATCGAAAAACCCATGCTTAGACAACAGCTCCAGCATATGGTCGAAGAACCGGATGCCGGTGTCAATCTTCCCTTGGCCGTTCCCATCCAGCGTCCATTCGACATGGATATCCGTTTCTTTGGTCGCACGATGAATCGATGCCTGTCTAGATGCTGATCCGTTCTTCTTCATGAAAACCTGCTCTGAGCCGACTTGGCATGGGCGTCGAACCCTTCGATATGGGCCAAGCGAATGAGATGATCTTTCACCTTGCTCAGCTCCTCCTTCGTGTAATGTACGATGTTGCTCACCTTGATGTAATCGTGGACTGAGAGAGCCGAAAAGAAACGCGCCGTTCCGCCGGTCGGCAAGACATGATTCGGACCGGCGACGTAATCAGCAACCGATGGGGGGGTGTACCGACCCAAAAAGAGCGCCCCCGCGTGGCGGATTTTCTCCAGATAGTCAAACGGTTCATCGACCGAGAGAGTCAAATGTTCCGGAGCAATCTGGTTGGCCACATCGATGGCTTCGTCCATCGTAGCGACGACAAACGCTACCGAATGGCGCGCGATGGACTTTGCCGCGATCTTCTCCCGTTGCAACCCCTTCAACTGGCTGCCGATGAGTTTCACCACATCTTTTGCCAACTCAGCCGATGTAGTAACCAGATACACCTGCGCATCTTCGTCATGCTCCGCTTCACAGAGAAGATCGGCTGCAACATGTGACGGGTTAGCATCGCCATCCGCGACGACAAGCAGCTCGCTCGGGCCCGCCACCATGTCGATCCCGACCGTGCCATAGAGAAGTCGTTTGGCCGTCGCGACATAAATATTGCCGGGCCCCACGATCTTGTCGACTCGCTGGATCGTCTTAGTCCCATAGGCCATAGCTCCGATCGCCTGCACACCGCCGACACGGTAGATCTCCGTGACGCCGGCGATATCGGCAGCGACGAGCAGATAGGGATTGATCGGTCCCTTTTGCGGCGGCGTACACATGACAACCCGGGAGACGCCCGCGACCTTGGCCGGAATCGCGCACATCAAGACCGACGAGGGATAGACGGCCTTGCCGCCCGGCACGTAGACTCCGACCGCATCAACCGGCGTAACCGCCTGCCCCAAGGTCGCCTGATTGTCCTGATACATCCAGGTCTTAATGCGTTGACGTTCGTGAAACGACGTGATTCGCTTGGCCGCAAACCGGAGTGCGTCGCCCTCTTCTTTCCGGATCTGGAAATAGGCTTCTTTGATCTCTTCGGGAGTGACACGCAGCCCCGTGTCCTTCATGGAAACACGGTCGAACTGTTTCGTATATCGGATAACGGCCTTATCGCCGCCCCGTTCCACCGCTTGCAGAATCGACTTGACCGTCTTCTCAACGGCAGCCCCTTGCACGCGGGCACGCGATGCCACTTTTTTAAGTGCGGGGAGAAACGCTCGCTCGGTAAAGGCCACAATCTTCATGTGCGCGTCCGTTTGATCGTTTGACGTACCCCGCGCAATGACTTACGCGGAGCGGATGTTCGAGGCTCAGCCGGTGTTCCGTTCACAGTCCGAAGTTTTTTAATCAGCTCTGTAACCACTGCGTGCTTCAGTTTGAGACTCGCGCGATTGACGATTAACCGGGCTGTGGACTGGGCAATGCATTCCACTTCAACAAGACCATGTGCCTTGAGCGTGTTGCCTGTTTCGACCAGATCGACGATCCGATCGGCCAAACCGACCAAGGGCGCCAACTCAATTGAGCCGTACAGCTTGACGATCTCGACCGGTATGCCGCGCTGATTGAAATACCGCTCGGTGATTTTTGGATACTTGGTCGCGACTCGAATTTTCGAGGACAGCCGGTCCCGTGAGGCCTGTCCATCAAGTGCAGCGACGGCGATTCTACACGCTCCAAACCCTAAATCCAATGGTTCATAGACATCGCTGTCCTGCTCCATCAAGACGTCCTTCCCGACAATCCCGATATCCGCCGCGCCATACTCAACATAGGTCGGGACATCGGTCGGCCGCACAATCAGGAAGGTCATGCCGATCTCTGGACAGGGGAATACCAGCAGGCGGCTTTCGGTAGAAAGGCTACTCAGCGCATAGCCCGCTCGACGAAACACGTCCAGCGTGAGATCCAGCATTTTCCCCTTCGACAAAGCAACGGTCAGCATGGTGTCATCGAGTCTCAGCCAGAGAGGCTCCCTCTTTGTGACGGACTATCGTCGCGCCCAATCCGCGCAATTTCTCCTCCATCCGTTCATACCCACGATCGAGATGGTAGACCCGGAGAATCTCCGTCGCACCCTCTGCCGCAAGACCAGCCAGGACCAATCCTGCGCTCGCACGAAGATCGGACGCCATCACCGGAGCCCCGGCCAACCTGGTCGGGCCTGTCACCACCGCTCGATTACCTTCGACCTTAATATCGGCGCCCATCCGTCGCAACTCCTCGACATGCATGAATCGGCTTTCAAACACCGTCTCCGTAATCACGCTCGTACCCTCGGCAGCCGTCATCAAGGCCACCATCTGCGCTTGCATGTCGGTAGGAAATCCCGGATACGGCAACGTCCGGATATCGACCCCCTTGAGCCGCGATGCGGCGTTGAGGTGAATTCGTTCCTTCTCCACTTGCAGTTCCACACCGGCTTCCCGTAGCTTCAACAGCAAGGCATCCATGTGATTCGGACGGCACCGATCGATCGTCACCGCTCCCCGCGTAATAGCCCCAGCCACAAGATACGTGCCGGCTTCGATACGGTCCGGAATGACATCGTGATCGCTCCCATGCAACTCCCGGACACCTTCGATCGTGACGACATCCGACCCTGCGCCGTCAATGCGCGCTCCCCGCTTGATGAGAAAGTTCGCAAGGTCCACGATTTCCGGTTCTTTGGCCGCATTCTCTATGACTGTCGTGCCCTGGGCAAGCGTCGCAGCCATCATTAAATTTTCCGTTCCGGTGACTGTCGGGGTATCGCAATAGATCTGGGCTCCCGTGAGCCGTTTCGCTTTGGCGCGAATATACCCATGCTCCATCGAAACATCCGCACCCATTTTTGCCAATCCGGCAAGATGGAGATTGACGGGTCGCGATCCAATCGCGCAACCACCGGGCATCGAGACCGTCGCTTCTCCCCATCGCGCCAAGAGCGGCCCCAAGACGAGCACGGAGGCGCGCATGGTCTTCACCAGCTCGTACGGAGCCTGAGTCGACGTGATGACTGCAGCGTTGATGACCGCGCGATTTCCCTCGTATTGCACCTTTGCGCCCAAGATACCCAACAACTTGCCCATGGTGACAACATCCACCACGCGAGGCACATTGGTAATCACACATTCGCCGCCGCCCAGAATGGTGGAGGCCAGGATCGGCAACGCAGCATTCTTTGCCCCGCTGATCTGAACCTCTCCTCGAAGCGGTGTTCCGCCGGTGATGATCGTACGATCCATCGTCTATACTCCGACTCGCTCTACAATCACCACACGCTCCAGCCCCGCTTCGTCGTAGACCAATCGATGGAGTCTATACCCCGATACCTGTTCAACAATCCGGCGTATCGCACCAGCTTGGCCTGCGCCGATTTCCATAATCAACGCCCCGCCGGGAGAGAGATATCGACCGGATTCTTGTAATAATCGTTCGTGCAACTCCGTCCCCTGAGAACCAGCTACCAACGCATCCCTTGGCTCAAACAACCGCACTTCCGGTTGAAGCGCCGCCCAATCAGCCTCCGCAATATAGGGAGGATTCGAGACAATGACATCGACCCGTCGCTCAAGCCCCTGCCCTGCCAACCCTCCGAGCAAATCGCCTTCCAGCCAGGTGATACGTTCATCGACCCCATGGCAAACAGCATTCTGCCTGGCAACATCTAGCGAGGGTTTCGATAGGTCCGTGGCGATCACCCGTGCATGAGGCCTCCGCCGCGCAAGCGCCACGGCGATACAGCCGGATCCGGTGCAAACATCGACGATCGTGGCCTGTAATTCGGCAGGAATTCGTCGCGCGGCATACTCCACCAGCAATTCCGTCTCCGGCCTCGGAATGAGCACTGTCTTGTTTACGTAAAAATCCAGCCCACAAAACTCCTGAGTCCCTAAAATATATTGCAAGGGCTCCCGTGCTGCCCGCCGATTGATCAACCCCCTTGCTGCGATCAGTTCAGCAGGCAACAGCAATCGATCTCGATCCGTCACCACACGATGGGGCGGCAGCCGGAGCACATGCTCTACGATCCAAAAGGCTTCCTGCCCCGCGCTCTCGATACCGGCCTCCTCTAGCTGCCGTCGCGCTTCCGCAATCACTTCGCCAAGCGTCGCTTCTCCCGCCGATTGAGGGATAGGAGCTACTGCGTCCATATTAAGCTGCCCCTACTTCTTGCTGACGTTGTGCCTTGAGAGCCTGAACGAGTTCGCCGAGATCGCCTTCGAGGACTTGCTCCAGCTTATGCAACGTCACTCCGACGCGGTGATCCGTTACTCGATTTTGGGGGAAGTTGTAGGTGCGAATCTTCTCGCTCCGCTCGCCCGTGCCAACCTGGGCCTTGCGGTTCTGGGCGATTTCGGCCTCCTGCCTCTCCCGCTCCGCCTCGACGATCCTTGCCCTCAACGTTCGCATCGCCTTGGTGCGATTTTTCAGTTGCGACCGTTCATCTTGACAGCTCACCACGACACCGGTCGGTATATGAGTGATCCGTACCGCAGACTTTGTGGTATTGACGCTCTGGCCGCCGGCGCCGGAAGAACAGAATGTGTCGATTCGTAGATCCATCGGATCGATCTGCACATCCACCTCATCCACTTCAGGCATGACGGCGACAGTGACAGTCGATGTATGGATTCGGCCACTGGCTTCGGTGACGGGGACACGCTGTACCCGGTGAACCCCTGCCTCAAACTTGAAGTGACTGTAGGCGCCCCTGCCTTCTATCAGCGCGACAACGCCCTTGTAGCCTCCGCCGGTGGTTTCTGTGGCTTCGACCATGTCCACCTTGAAGCCTTTGATCTCTGCATACTTGCTGTACATTCGGAATAGGGCTCCGGCAAAGAGTGCCGCCTCATCACCCCCGGTTCCGGCTCGGATTTCGAGAAGCAGACTCTTCTCATCTCGCGGATCTTTAGGGATGAGCAGCTCTTGGGCCTTCTGTTCGATCTCAAGCTGCTGGCCTGCTAACGCAACACTCTCCTCCATAGCCATTTTATGAAACTCGGCCCCAGACGTGGGGTCGGCAAGTATTTGAGCGGCTTCCTCCAACTGCCTCGCGTTGTCTCGATAGGTTGCAAGAAGCTTGGCTGCCGGTTCGATATCCGTTCGCTCCTTATTGACCTTGTGCAGCTGCGAAGGCTGGCTCATCAGAAACGGGTCCATGAGCTGATTGGTCAACTCGTCATACCGAGTCGCCAGCACTTCCCATTTTTTCATTAAGGCTGCTTCCATCGTCCTGTTTCCTTCGAACTCAATCGAAGCACAAAGCCCGCACAAAAACAAAAAGACCCTGCCCCTCAACGAAGCAGGGTCCCTCGATGACCTCTTCCCGAGCTACTTTTCTTTCTTCGCGTACTTCTTCTTGAATCGTTCAACTCGCCCTTCAGTATCGATGATCTTCTGCGTCCCGGTAAAAAATGGATGGCAGTTCGAACAGATATCGACATTGATATCGCCGCCTGTAGATCTGGTCTTATACTTATTACCGCAGGCGCAATGCACCGCGACTTCCCGATACACGGGATGGATACCCTTCTTCATAGTTCACACTCCCCCGACGTCACAATCATCCGCCTTCGCCCATTCGAAGACGTGGCACTGTACCCTGTCTCAGGGACCGGATACAAGCCGGATATTATCGATTCATCGACTGCAGGAACTCCTGGTTGGTCTTGGTGCCATGTAACTTGTCCATCAGAAACTCCATCGCTTCCATCGTCCCGAGCGGACTCAACACCTTGCGGAGAATCCACATCTTGTTGAGGCGATCCTTGTCCACCAACAATTCTTCTTTTCTTGTCCCGGACTGAGCGATATCGATGGCCGGGAAGAGTCGCTTGTCGGCCAGACGGCGATCGAGATGGACTTCCATATTACCAGTTCCCTTGAACTCCTCGAAAATCACATCATCCATTCTGCTGCCGGTGTCGACCAGTGCCGTCGCCATAATGGTGAGACTACCGCCGTTTTCGATGTTGCGGGCCGCCCCAAAGAACCGTTTTGGCCGTTGAAGAGCATTCGAATCCAATCCTCCCGATAACACCTTGCCGCTTGGTGGCGCAATAGTATTGTACGCGCGAGCCAGTCTGGTGATGCTATCCAGCAGCACCACAACATCTTTTTTATGCTCGACCAGCCGCTTGGCCTTTTCAAGCACCATTTCAGCCACTTGGGCATGACGCTGGGCCGGCTCGTCGAATGTGGAACTGATGACCTCGGCCTTCACCTGCCGCTGCCAGTCGGTGACTTCTTCCGGCCGCTCATCGATGAGAAGCACAATTAAGGTCACTTCCTTGTGGTTTTTCAAGATGGCTCGGGCGATAGCCTGCAGCAACATCGTCTTTCCAGTTCGGGGAGCGGCGACGATCAGCCCGCGCTGACCTTTGCCGATCGGAGTCGTGAGATCCATAACGCGGGTGCAATATTCCTCACGGTCGAACTCAAGAACCAGCCGCTCCTCCGGATAAAGCGGTGTCAGGTTATCGAAGAGGATCTTGTCGCGAGAGACTTCGGGATCTTCGTAGTTGACCTTCTCTACCTTGAGCAACGCAAAATACCGTTCGCTCTCCTTCGGTGGGCGGATCTGCCCAGACACAATGTCGCCGGTACGCAGATTGAAACGCCGGATTTGAGAAGGTGAAATATAGATATCATCGGGACCGGGGAGATAGTTTGAATCGGGAGCGCGCAAAAATCCGAACCCGTCAGGGAGCGTTTCGAGCACGCCTTCGCCGAAGACCACCCCGTTGTTCGCGGTCTGTGCCTGCAGAATCGCAAAAATCAATTCCTGCTTCCGCAGCGTGGGCGCGCCATCGATCTTCAGATCGCGCGCCACCTCATTGAGATCGGCGATGGACTTCTGCTTCAGCTCCGCCAGATGCATAACCTCTCCCTTCGTTTGTGCCATGAATATCCTCTCAAGCCTCCGGCTGCTTCGTTATGGGCAGCGTTCGCACACGGTGAACCATGGGAAATTGTCCACGGACTAAAAATAATTGAGAAATTGGCAATGCGTTGATGATTGTGTTGTGTCTAGTCAGCTAAAAAGAAGGTGATCCGTGAGGAACTGACTTGTTTTTGTGTATCGCTAATGAGAGTAAGTATTTGTCTCATGGTTGCGGAAATTGTCGAAGGCTGGAACTCATGCGTCGCTGGACTCGCCTCTGGCCCCTGAGCAATTGCGGCATGTATCGAGATGCGCCCCGAGAAGTCTTGCGTGTGGAGATAACCTTGAATCGAGCTGAGATAGTGGGGGGATCATAACGCGAGCATTGTTCATTGTCAACAGAGATATCTTTTTTTCATAACCCTCCTAACGGCACCGAGCCAGGCCAACCAAGTGAGCCTCTTACGAATACATTAACTATGGGCTCCGACGCCTACGGTTGCGGCGCAAAAGAGTGCTGTGCTAAATGAGGGTGAGGGCTTCGCGGAGGCATACCATGGCGCATGACGACTATCAGGAACAGCATGAGCGAGTATTCACATTGTCCGAGGCCAATCGCCTCATCCCCCAGCTCAATGCCAAGTTGACCTCTATTCAGCAAGCCAAGGCTGTCTTGTCGCGCACAAAAGACGATATCGAGAAAGCAAGCGCCCGGGCAGAATGTGGAGGGGGAAGTACCGTTGGACACCTCTACGTCTTAGGTCTGCAACAAATCAGTGCAAATCTTCAGACAATTCAGGAACTCGGTATCTTGGTAAAGGATCTGGACCTTGGCCTCTGTGATTTTCCCCATCTCCATGACGGTCGAGTGGTGTATCTATGCTGGAAGCTCGGGGAGCAAGAAGTTCGCTGGTGGCATGAAACGAACAACGGCTATAAAGACCGTTGCCCGTTAGAGGATCTGGCCTGAAGCTGGAATTCTAGCCCATACCTAATCGAGATATTCATGAAATTCGTCATACTTGGATTTGATGGTCCGGACGGGGAAGCCAAGCGGAAAATCTATCGACCGGCACATCTCGCCAAAATGGAACCCCTCGATGCACAAGGTCGAGTCGTGCTAGCCGGTCCGCTCACTGATAAAGCAGGGAGTCTCATTGTCATCGAAGCGGACTCCCTGGAAGAGGCGCAACAGTTCGCCCGCGAAGACCCCTATACTGTTCATGGAATATTCGAGCGAGTCGAAGTCCACCCATTCACTCAAGTCTTTCCAAGGGAACGGTAACCGGAGACCTGCTGCCCCAACTCCTTCCTGCCTCCGTGAGCCCTGTTCTAGCCACATTGCCCCGAACCGATCTTGAGCGGTATAGTTGGTCGATGAGTCTATATCGGCAACTGGCCTCTCCTTCCCTTTTTGTTCTTTCTATTATGCTATGGGAAGCCGTTGCATTCGGCGCCACTACAAAAACTGTCATTGCCGACAGCCAATATGTCATGTCGGACGGCGACACCTTAGCCGGGGCAGAAGAAAAGGTTCTTCAACGAGCCCAACGGAAAGCAGTGGAAGAAGCAGGGATCTATCTCGAATCCACGTTCCAGGATGTGGAAAAAGAGTCAGGCGGGAGAAGCACTCAGACCAGTTCGCTGGAAATTAGGACAATTGCCGCGGCGATAACGGAAACGGAGACACTCGAGTCCAGACGCTCTTTCGAAGGTGATCGCCCCGTCTTCTATGTCCGTATTCGCGCCACGGTCGACATCGGCAGCCTGGCAGAAGCGATACGCCGACTTCAATCCGACCAGCAACTGGCGCAACACTTTCGCCAGCTCCAACGAGAAAATCATCAATTACGTTCGCAACTGCGAGAGCTTCGACAGCAGCCGATCGGGGTCAGAATGCTGGCGATCGATCCAAACGGGAAGTCCGCCACACACCAACAGGCCCGTGCGTTGATCGAGGCTGCTCTCCATACATCCAGTCTGAGGGACAAGATCCAGTTCAGCACCGACGCCGCCACCCTCGATGATCGCAATGTCGATGCGCCGATTGTGCGAGGACAAACTTATCTCCAGCTGGTCTCCCTCGCCTTCTCCCAAAAGACGAAGACCTCCGAGTACAAGGACTATTTAAACAAGGCCAAGGTAGACTTCGACCGCGCCATCACACTCGATACCAAGAATGTATGGGCCTGGATTGGGAGAGGGGATGTCCTTACCTGGCAGAAACGATTGGACGAAGCTGCCTCTGCCTTCGAGCAGGTTCTTGACATCGACCCGTTCGCCGATGTCGCCCGCCAACGTCTGATCAACCTCTACACGACGAAAGCCAGACACCAAGCAGATTCCAAGCAATGGCACCCCGCGTTAGCCACACTGAAGAAGCTCCTCAATACCCAGTCGCATGAAAGCTGGCTTCCCTATCATAAAGAAGCCTATGCACTCAGGGGGGAAATCCATCTCAAACTGAATCAGCCCGAACTTGCGATTGCAGATCTATCCATTGTTATTCAGGTCGACCCCACTAACGTTACAGCCTTGATGACCAGAGCAAAGCTCTATCGAGAAGGGCTACAAGGTGGGCTGGCCAAGGACGACCTTGAGCGGGCCTGCGATCTTGGATCCATTCCAGCCTGTGAACAGTTGCCTTAGCAGCATATAACATGTTGATTTCATGCTTGAACACCCTATTCGTGCAAGCCGATCTGCAGCAATCTGTCGCCTGCCGATTTGTTTGACATCCCGGACAAGCCAACCCTATAATGCAAACTCCTTACATGCTAACTAGCATGGGGGCGAGGAGCTGTCAGCGGCAATGCCCCACCCCGGACAAAAGACCTAAGTCCCCCAAGGCCCGATAGCCCGAAATTTCTCTGCTGTGGGGCTTCTGTTAGGTTGCAGGGCGCACGGAAAAGGCTTAGAGTGCTGAAGGTGCAGATCGTCGGAAAACTTTTGTTTCTCGTTATTTACCCCTTGCCGGAGAGTAAACTGTGATGACTCAGTATCGCGTCCTTCCAGGCCCAGAACATTTCCTCCCTCCATCGGCGGCAAGCATGGGTATTTGCTTGCCGAACCCTGGGGAAGCTCATATCAATGGAGTCATCGTCCCGGAGGAAAAGGCATACGAGGAAGCGGCAAAGCAATTCCTCATGGCCAAGGTGCCGACCCTGTTCCCTGGCCCCTTAGTCCTGTGGGCATGGAACGAGAAAGCGGCCAAAAAGGCCACAGCTATTCGCCACTTGTACAACACACTCAAGGAATGCGTGCAGCCAGGGCAAACGCCCATGTTGATCCCGATGCCTGATTACCGCCCCAAGTATCCGAAGATCAATCCTGAAGTCGAGATCAATCCTAACCATCCGAACCTGACCATCTGGCACAATAAAATCGACTGCTGCATGTTCATCGGAGTCCATTGTCATCAAGCGAATTTGTCGCTCAAAATCATTCGAGGCGGGACATCTTGTTACACCATTGCCATGTGTGCTCAAGCCGGCCATGAAGATGCGATGTTGTCCTTCCGCGACGCATCCGTTGAAAAGATTATGCGACTGGCCGACACTGTGAAAAGATTAAAAGGGACGGTTACACCACGGCTGACATCAGCCAAAAGCGGAGCCTCAAACTAAGCGACAGGGCTGGGGTTCTGAAGACAGCGAAAGGAGCCTACATCATGGCAGACACACACTCGGTCATCGGCACAAAAAATAAAAAGGGGCAGACGTTTACCGATACCTGGTCGATGATGAACGATGCGCCGCGCACACCGTCATTCTTCACGGGCAGCGAGGTCATCAAGGAAGCGCTCAGGCGGGCCAGCTGCGACGTGATGATCGCCTATCCGATTACCCCACAGAGCGAAGCGGCTGCCTTGATCGGCGAGCTTTTCGCCGAGGGGTATATCGGCGACTACTTCCGCGGTGAGAGTGAATTTGCTGTCATGTCGCAATGCGCAGGCGCAGCCTTCGGCGGAGCTCGTGTGTTTACGACGACTGCGGGACCCGGCACGATGCGCGCGATGGAGAACTTCCCAATGTGGTCTGGCGCGCGGCTGCCGATTCAGATGATCGTCACCTGCCGCGGCATCAACTCACCGTTGTCGATCCAGCCCGACACACTAGAAATTGCCTATCTCCTGAATACCGGCATGCTTGTCTGGCATGCGGAAACCGCGCAGGACTTCTTCGATTGGATCCTCAAGGGCTACATGGTGTCGGAAGAGCCTGATGTGCATCTTCCCTTAGCCCTGTGCTGCGACGGATTCTTCGTAACGCACACCAAGGACGTCGTCAATCTCACCCCGGCTGACATGTGTCTTCCTCCCTATGACCCTTACCGCTCTCCCGTGCCCTGCATGGACATGGAATGTCCCCCGGTTCGAATGATGCGCGACCCCTTCGTCATGAAGAGCAATTACATCAGCTATGCCACCCACGCCTCGTGGCAACAAGAGGTCTGGGCCGCCGTGGAACGATCACGCAAACACACGATCAAATGGCTGAACGGCTTGATCGAAACAGAAAATACCGATGCCGAGGTTCTCATCGTCGCTTCTGGTACAGCGGTATCTCAGGGTCGCGAAGCCATCCGGCTCCTTGAGGACGAAGGCATCCGTTGCGGTCTGGTCAAAATCAAGGTTCTGCGACCTTGGCCAGGCGAAGAAATCCGTGAAGCCACAAAGAATGCCAAGCATATTATCGTTCCAGAATTCAACGTAACCGGGTGGCTGGCAAAGGAAATTAGAGCCACCATCCCGAACAGTGAACGTGTGCACTCCGGCCCACGTGTCTGTGGAGGCATGACGATGCCGCCGGAAATTATTGTCTCAGAAATCAAGACCCTGCTCGGCATGCGCACCATGTCGTTGGCTGGTCGCGGCAGTTGATCGCATCTAGCAGCATGAACAAAACGACTTGAATAAGACGCACCACCGAGGAGGCCAATATGAGCAAGGAACGTATCAAGATTTCTGAAGACCTGTACGACATCATGCCATCCGACTATCAAGACCTGGTCAAGAGCGCGACCTACGGTAAGGAAGACCGGGGCTGGAAGGATATCGGCAATAGCAAAGAACTGATCGAGCAGCACTCCCTCTGCGCCGGTTGCCCGGAGTCCATGGCCTTCCGCTACATCCTGGCTTCACTGCCCAACCCCGAAGACACTGTCATGGTTGGCTCCACCGGCTGCACCAGCCTGGTATTCCCCATGGTAGCCGTGCATAACATTCACTCCCTCTTTGGTAACCAGAACGCCATCGCCTCCGGCTTGAAGCGCGCCTTGAGCGTCCGCTTCCCAGGCCGGACAAAAGACGTGGTCGTGCTGGCCGGCGACGGCGCCACGGTCGATATCGGCCTCGACATGACGCTGCAAGCCTGGTTCCGCCAGGAAAAGTTCACCACGATTTGCTTCGATAACGAACTGTACGCCAATACGGGTGGTCAGGAGAGCGGTCTGATGCAGAAAGGGTTCGTCGCCAAGATGGCGCCGGTCGGGAAACTCTTCGACAAGGTCCGTCTGCCGGAAATCGCTCGCGAGTCGGGCTGCCATTACGTCGTCCAATGTACCGTCAGCAAACCGTCCCTCGTTGAGAAGGTGGTCCGGAACGCGGTCATGATCGCGCGAGAAATCGGTCCGACTTACCTCCAGCTCTATACGCCATGCATTCTCGAAATCGGAAAGAACAGCATGGAAGGGCTCCAGGAAATGCGGGATTCGGAAAAACCGACCGAGCGGTTCGCCTACAAAGAGTATGTTAGCGAGCCGGCCAAGCAACTCCTGGCAGAAATAGCTGCCAAGGACAAGGAAAAGAAGGCCGCCGCAAAACAGCTCGCATCCCAGGGAGCCTAATCCGATTCTGGAGGAGAGACGCTCATGATCAAGAAAAGACTGAACATTCGGATGTCCGGATTAGGGGGGCAGGGCGCCGTCACAGCCGCGCATGTATTGGCCATGGCCGCCAACCGCGACGGCAAGTTTTCGATCTCCAACCCCTTCTTCGGCGCAGAAAAACGCATGGCACCGGCGGAGAGCTATTGCCGAATCGGCATCGAACGGATCTATGACCGTGGCGAGTTGGTATTCCCCGACGTCATTCAAGTTTTTCATCCCCAGGTCATCACCATGGGGAAGAGCTACACCATGCCCTTTTACTCAGGGGTGAAAGAAGGTGGTTTGGTCGTCATCAACTCCGACCAGGAACTTCTGTCAGCCGATGACATTGAACGTCTCAGGGATTTGAATGTGAAGGTATTTTACATCGCGGGAACTGAACTTGCGATCGAAGTGGCCGGCACTGAGCTTTCAACGAATATGGCGATGCTCGGATCGGTCGCGGGCATCACCAAATGCGTCTCAATGGAATCCCTGGATCTCGCCTTACAGGAACGGTTCGGAAAGAAGTTCGTCGCGTCCGGTGGAACCGCCTCCTTGGACGAAGCAATCAAGAAGAAGTTCGCCAAGAAAGAAATGTTGCTGGCCAAAAACCTGGCAACCGTGAAAGCGGCTTATGACATCGCCAGTGCGTGGGCCGAGAAGAATCAGTATGAGCTGCGAGTCGGAAATCCTGCAGTTGCGGCTTAACGAGAGAAGGAATTAGCTCGCATGTATAATGTAGCCCAAGTTATCGACGAAAAATGCGTGGCCAAAAAGGGATGCCGACTCTGCATCATGTATTGCCCTGAGGCCAACACCCTTGATCTCAATCCGACCAAAATGGTGGCCGAAGTGATCATCGACCGTTGTAAGGGCTGTGAACTCTGTGTCATCGTCTGCGATGCGGCCAAGCATTATGCCATCACCATGCAGGCCGTCAGCGCCACCGGGCAGCTGATGTCCAATAAAGGTGAGTCCGCTGCCCTAGGGCAGGCCTACCAAGGGTAACTATTTCGTGTAGCGGGTCTCCCGCGCAAGACCCCATGGCGCCTGCGCTATGGGGTTTTTTGTTGGTCGGTCAGCATAGAACAACAGAAGCAACAGCATTCAGGATGCTCAGGAAGGCCGCAGCGCGTGAATACCGGGAGCGTACGCTCTGGGGTACGTCGAGGATCTCAACGATACGAGAACGAAGCTAGCTGGTTTTATCAGCATCCTGCCAGGAGGGAATAGATGGAAACTGAAGATAATGTCATTGATGAACTCATTCGAGAGATTACAGGTTTAATCAACGAGTACCCAAAAGTGCTAGAACGGCGTGCCGTCGAGATCCATACCACCGGGAAAGACCCGGATTTGGCTCAGACCCTTATCAAGGCTGCCGATACCATGCGCGACAGCGGGAACCTCTATCTAACCTGGGCCAAACACTACGCATCCGTTGCAGCGGGCAGGACCGATGCAACCTCGGATGAGGATGAAACAGAGGATTTTGACGTGTAACTGGACTGCTGAAAAAGGCTGCCAGCACCAGAGAAGGTTGAGGTTGAGGTTGAGACTAAGATGAGAACATCGAATCTTTGGCTAGCCTTATCCTCAACCTACCCATTCCTCTTGTAAAAAATGCTCGCTCCCACCCTACCAGTTCATGCTAGAATGTGTTCGTTTCGGCTGGACCAGATTCCCCGGTAGCTCAGTGGTAGAGCAGCCGGCTGTAGGACCGTGGGTGACTCGTGGCGGAGCGCCGCACATACGCCGATCGTCGCAACTATCTCATCGCTGCCGTCAGCAAACGACGGAAGATGGTTCGCTACAAAGCTTTAACCTACAAAGGTAGGCGCTGCGAGAGATGTAGTTATGATCGGTGTGTGGAAGCGTTGGAGTTCCATCATCTAACTTCGACCGAGAAGGATTTTGGTATCTCGAGTAAGGGATACACCCGCAGCTGGGAGAAAATCCGAGCGGAGTTAGATAAATGCATACTCCTCTGCGCAAACTGTCATAGAGAAGTTCACTCTTCACTGCAGCCTCCACGGGAAACCGTGGTTGAAACTTCGGGTGAATTCAGGGAAGCCTGCCCCGATTCCATGATGAATCGGAATGGGAACCCTGAGCGAAGCCTGCCGAAGGGTCAGCGTGTAGGCAGGAACGTGCAGAGACTAGAGGCTGCGGAACCCNNTCCAATAACGCCTCACTAGCGCCCGACACCCTCCCCTGCTTTTTATGCAGGCGGGTGAAGAGATAGTCCAAGCCCGGTTGAAAAATCGGGGCACTTGTAACCGGCTGGTCGCAGGTTCGACTCCTGCCCGGGGAGCCAATCCAGACGAAAAGGGGCACTTCACCCTGTGAAGTGCCCCTTTTGTTTTCTCCAACCTTTGAAACAAGAG
>CXWL01003619.1_pt2 | contig 73391 bp, 64 predicted proteins | sample 590931 | NCBI WGS metagenome assembly CXWL01 (sample SAMEA3498368, study PRJEB10139) | groundwater metagenome | biome: water well; material: biofilm material | place: Germany | collected 2015-04-27
TCTCCTTTGTCGTCGCTGTGTGGCCTCCACGCCTGGTGAGAGGCCAACACATCAACTCTAACTCAAGGAGACAACACTATGGCACCTCAAGACAAGAAACCCCAGCCGGTCACCACGCTTCGATGCAGCCGCATCAAGGCAAGCATTTGGAAGAACGAGGGCATGAACGGTCCGTTCTACAACGTCACCGTGGCTCGTTCGTACAAGGGCCAGGATGGAGTCTGGAAGAATTCCGAGTCCTTCGGAGTCGCAGACCTTCACGCGCTGATCGTCGTCGCCCAACAGGCGACACGCTGGATCGCGGAGCGGTCGGACCGCTGACCGCAACGGGAAGCCTCCGGCCCTCGCGCCGGGGGCTTCCTGCATCTGAAGAAAGGAAAGAAGACGATGAAGAGCTATCAGGAATTTGCGACGCACGTCGATCAGCTGCTTGGCGGCGTCCATGCTGTCCGCATCGCGGTGCCCGGCTACATGCCGCTCTCGGTCGAGGAGATTGGATCTAGTGGAGACGGATACCGGCTGGTGTCCTTGTGCCAGTACGGCGAACAGAACGGCGACCTCATGCGAGATCCCGACATCGTGTTTCTGTTTCATAATGTATCCGACGGCGTGGTAGCCGAACCGGTGTCGTTCCGGAACGACTACCTGGGGATCTTGCAAGAAGTCTATCGGTATGACGAGGCGGGCAGACGTACGCACGTCGTGCCCTCGCTCAAACAGGACTTGACGGAGTTTGCCGAGAGCTGGTTTGCAAATCTGAAGGATCAGGGCTTCTTTGCCCCCACCGCGGTGCGAGAGGTCCTGTCCCCGTAAGCTCATCGATCCTTTCAGGGGCATGATCTGATCAGATCATGCCCCTGTCAAAAATGGAGACTCCTACAGAGCATGGAATTGTTGAGGCTTACTGCTTCACACCGGAAAAGAGATAGCTAGTGGTCCTGGCACTATTGAGGGCGGCACTGTACAGCCGTTGTGTGGCGACATCGTACAAGGCGACCCCAGTGAGCGTCTCGGTTCCCTGGCGACAGGCGCCACCTTCCAATGTCATCGAGGTCTGAAACACATTGCGCATGGCACGAGGAGACAAGGTACCAGCAACGGTGCAGCCATCTGTGGAGCTACCTGACAGAGTCCCGGCTGAATCCACGGTCACCGTGACCGTGTGATGGTCGGCACGGAGCCCCACATAGGTCCCGGCCACCAGATTCAGATTCGGGGCCGACTCAGAGTCCGCATCGTACGTACTGGTGAAGCTCTCTGTGTCTCCAGTGACGTAGGCGATCGTTCCGCGAAAGCTGTTGTTCGGCACATAGCCGCCACGCATCGTCGCCGCGCGAATCTCCACGCCTTCCAGATTAAAATCTCTCGTATTTGAGGACCCGAAGGAGCCGGCGTGCGATGTGCCAGTTCCCTGAAACAGTCCAGCCACGATGTGGGGATTGCCTTTGGCCGTATAGAACACCCAATACGAGCCGTCCTTGAGGATCAGTCCAGCGACGGTGCGACCTGTGGGTGTCATGCCCGTCCAGCGACCTTCCGCCGAGGTGGCTGTGGATTGGGGTAGAGAAGACACGTCGCTCTCGCTATAGCCGCCGCCACAGGCGGCGGGGGCGAACCCACTATTGAAGCAGTTGGCGAAGCTGCCACAGGCCACGAGCCCACTCATCAGGCCGAGTGCCAGAAGGCATCGAAGAACGTTTGTCCCGGTCATGTGCATGGTTATGCCCCCAACAACGTATGAGGGGTTCTCTGTCACAGGATAACAGGAAGAGATCCCCCCTCAAATCGAGACCTCCGAATGCCTGGAAAGTGGACCAGCCGACTCCTCATGCCAGCCCGTTTCGCTTGCCGGAGTCGCCACTGACCAGCCGATTCGTGGCTCATTTCTGGCGTCGTGTGTGCAGCGTGAACGGTTGATCCGGCGGGTGAATCTGTGTCGGTATGGGCGCAATGTAAGACCAATTATAAGAGGTTGGCAGGATATGGCTGTGAGCCCCATTTGTCTTACATGTTGAATCTGTTGTATGCTCCCAGTCCCATGCCTACTGCCTCTTCTGAAAGACGGACCACGACGATCACGGTGGATCTTGGTGACCTGAAAGCGCCTTGGCAGGCCTGGTGTCAGGACCACGGCGTCACCCCGAGCCATGCCCTGCGGAATGCCGTTCGGCAGGCCATGGATCGAAAGGCGACCCAGGCTCCTCCGCCTCGGCTGCGCGTCAGTCGGCGAACAGAACGAGCGACCGCCCGAATGAAACTGAATGTGACGCCCTCTGAACTTGCCGCGCTGCGCACCTGTGCCCGGCATGAGGGTTATCAACCGACAGCCTGGGTGGTCGCGATGATCCGCACCAAGTTGACTGGGGAGCCGCAGGTCGGACAGCCGGATTTGGAGACCTTGGCCAGGTCGAATCAACAACTCCTTGCCTTGGGCAGAAACTTGAACCAGATCGCGAAAGTCCTGAATACCGATCCTCAGAACCGGACAGCATTTCGGGTCGAGGTCATCACCGAACTCTCTCGGGTGATCCAGGCCCATACGAAGAAGGTGTCCGATGTCTTACGCGGCACCGTGGAGCGTTGGCACATTCAATGAGTTCGACAGGCAGCCAGATCAACGAGCAGCTTGATGAGTGGGGGAGTCGGCTCTTCAATGTCTCAACAGAGACCCTCCCACGGCCACGTCGCAGCACGCGCGTTCCTCTTGGCTCAGCCAAGCCTGTGCGGCCCGGCGGACGGCTCAGCACGTCACAAGCTAGGGCGAGCTACGTGCGACAGAAACTCCAGTCCATGGTCCGACGTTCGCCGCAAGTCATGGTGAAACTTGTCAGGGCGCCGAAGGGGATGAAGGGCATCTCAAACAACCTCACCTATATCTCGCGGGATGGCCAACTCGAAATCGAGGATCAAGACGGTCAGGTGATTCACGGGAAGGAGGCCGTGGCCGATCTGAAAGCTGAATGGCGGGATGGTGGGATGCCGATCGCGGTGGATTCGACCATGCGTGATGCTTTTCATCTCGTCCTCTCCATGCCAACACGCACCGATCCGTTGTCGGTCCAACGGGCAGCCCGAGACTTTGCGAAGAGAGAGTTCTCGGGGTTTCAGTACGCGATGGTCCTCCACACGTTCGAGACCGATCCAGATCCACATCCCTCTCAGCACCCGCATGTCCACCTAACGGTGAAAGCTGCTGACCTCGACGGGATGCGTTTGAATCCAAGGAAGGCCGATCTCCAATGTTGGCGAGAAGGGTTTGCGGAGGCCTTACGGGAGCATGGGATTGAGGCCACGACCACGAGCCGAATTCATCGCATGACGCATGAACGATGGACCGTGCGCCATCTGCATAAGGAAACTGCGAACGGGAAGACGCTGGAGCGGCTGAAACGCGCCATGCGCCGACATGGACGAGTCCAGGAAGTCATGCGGAATTATGAGCAGGTGATGCGGGCGTTAGCCCGGTCGGATCGGGGAGAGGATCGGCAACTGGCCGCAGACTTGGTCCGTTATCTGAGTGAGCGGTTGCGGGACGTCACGAAGACTCGTTCACCGGAGCGCGACCGATCTGCTTAACGTACCGCACCTTCCTCTTGGTGATCCCTAGTTTATTACTGCGGCTACTCGGTCACAGACCCGAGATCTCACGGGTCTGCAGGCTGAACCGTTGTATTGTGCCAGGCGCAAGGATAGGGGGTTAGCTGGGGAGGCAGTCACCGAATGGGGCCGTTTTGGGGTAGGGTGTGTATTGTGAAGGCTTTTTAAGTTGTGAACTGCGTGATTTATCATGGGGAAAAGGGTAAGCTTCCGCGAAAAATACCTTAAAACAATAATGGAGCTGGAGCAAATCTCTTAATGGACCAAGCAACCCATAATAAAATCGTCTCCTTTATCTGGGGTATCGCCGATGATGTGTTGCGCGATCTGTTCAAGCGGGGCAAGTACCCGGATGTGATCCTGCCGATGTGCGTCATCCGACGCATGGATGCGGTGCTCGAGCCGACCAAGCAAAAGGTGCTGGATACCAAGAAGATGCTCGACAAGGCACGCATCACCGAGCAGCGTGCGGCGCTCTGCGAAGCTGCGGGGCAGGCTTTCTACAATACATCGAAGTTTACCCTGCGTGATCTCAAGTCACGTGGCAGCCAGCAACAGCTTCTCGCTGATTTCGAGGACTACCTCAACGGCTTCTCTCAAAACGTTCAGGATATCCTCGAGAACTTTAAGTTTCGCAACCAGCTCCACACGCTGTCCAAGGCTGATGCCATCGGTACGCTCATCAACAAGTTTCTTGATCCCGAGATCGACCTCTCGCCGGCCGGCATCGACAACCATGCGATGGGCACGGTCTTCGAGGAACTGGTCCGCAAGTTCAATGAGGATAACAACGAGGAAGCAGGTGAGCACTGGACGCCGCGCGATGCCGTCAGGCTGATGGCAAACCTCGTGTTCCTGCCCATCGAGGCCAAGATCAAGTCCGGTACCTATTTGCTGTATGACTGCGCCTGCGGCACCGGCGGCATGCTCACAGTGGCGGAGGAAACACTCACGGCCATCGGCGCGAAGCGCAAGCAGCAGGTCACCAGCCTGCTCTATGGCCAGGAGATCAACCCCGAAACCTACGCCGTCTGCAAGGCGGACATGCTGCTAAAGGGTGAAGGGGAGAGCGCCGACCACATTGTCGGCGGCGCGGAATGGTCCACGCTCTCGCACGACGCCTTTCCGGCGCAAGAGTTCGACTTCATGCTCTCCAACCCGCCTTATGGGAAGAGCTGGAAGAAGGATCTCGAAGCGATGGGCGGCAAGGACAGCATGCGTGACCCGCGCTTCAAAGTCATGCACAAAGGCGAGGAACTCTCGCTTGTCACGCGCTCCAGCGACGGCCAGATGCTTTTCCTCGCCAACATGGCGTCGAAGATGAACGGTAAATCGACTTTGGGCAGCCGCATTGCCGAGGTTCATAACGGCTCGTCACTCTTCACCGGGGACGCGGGCCAGGGTGAGAGCAACATCCGCCGGTGGATCATCGAGAACGACTGGCTCGAAGCCATCGTCGCGCTGCCCCTCAATCTTTTCTACAACACCGGTATTGCCACGTACATCTGGGTGCTGTCGAACAAGAAACCGGCACAACGCAAGGGCCAGGTGCAGCTAATCGATGCGACTCAGTGGTTCAAGTCCCTGCGGAAGAATCTCGGCAAGAAGAACTGTGAGCTTTCCCCTGGGGATATTGAACGCATCAGCCGCACTTTCCTCGACTTCAAGGAGACGCCCGAGTCGAAGATCTTCCCCAACGCCGCCTTCGGCTACTGGAAGGTCACGGTCGAGCGCCCGCTTCGCCTGCATAGCCAGCTCACGCTAAAAGCCATTGAAACGCTGAGATTTGCATCTGGAGAAGAAGAACTCCGTGCCGCACTCTACGAGGAGTTTGGTGACTCTATCTTCACAATGTTTTCAAAAATCTCGCCAAATCTGGAGAAACGCTTGGCCGAGTGGGGCAGTGACGAAGCGGATGGCGACGATGAAGAGGGCGGTGGAACGAAGAAGGGGCTGCCCGAGAAGAAGAAAAAGAAACTGCTCGATCCTAAAACCTGGGAACGCGATGGCCACCTGGTTGATGTCGCCACGAAGATCCGCAAGACACTGGGTGATCAGCTCTTCGAGGACCACAACATCTTCCGGGACTGCGTGGATGCGGCGCTCAAGAAGACAGACACCAAGATTGCCGCCGCCAACCTCAAGCTGATCTTCAAAGCCGTGTCCTGGCGTGTTGAGACCGCGCTGCCCGTCATTGCCAAGAATCACAAGCCAGGCAAGGTCAAAGCCGATCCGCTTCGCGGTCTGTTTGAGGCCACGGTGGACGGCAAGCCCGCGATCGTTGAGTACGAGCCTGATTCAGACTTGCGCGACACCGAGCAGGTGCCGCTCCTGGAAGAGGGCGGTATCGAAGCCTTCATCCGTCGTGAAGTCCTGCCCTACACACCCGACGCCTGGATCAAGGAGGATGCCACCAAGATCGGCTACGAGATCAGTTTTACACGGCACTTCTACAAGCCGCAGCCGCTACGCACGCTGGAGGAGATCAGCGCGGACATCCTCGCCATCGAGAAAGAGGCCGAGGGGTTGCTTGATGGTTTACTGAAGGGAGCTAAATAAGCCATGTCCACACAGCGCTATTCCGTCACACCCCATCCCATTGAGACACTGCTCACCTGGGTGAAGTCTGGCGAGATTGCTATCCCTGAAATCCAACGCCCCTTTGTGTGGGAACCCACCAAAGTCCGTAATCTGCTCGACTCGCTCTATCAGGGCTACCCAGTCGGCTATCTCATCGCGTGGCGCAATCCGACAGTGAGGCTTAAAGACGGCACATCATCGGCAGGGAAGCGTATCCTCATCGATGGACAACAGAGAGTCACAGCATTGATGGCCGGGCTGCTGGGGCGCGAAGTGTTGACCAAGGACTATGAAACCGTCCGTATCCGGATCGCCTTTCATCCGCAAACCGAGAAGTTCGAGGTTGCGAATCCTGCCATTCGTAAAGACGTGGCCTGGATCGAGGATGTCGCTGCGGTCTTCGCTCCGGAAGCCGACTTAATTGAGCTGACCGAGGACTATGTCTCAAAAAATCCGACAGCCGACCGTAAACAAGTCGGCAAGGTGCTTCAAAAACTCGGCAAGATCATTAACAACCATGTTGGCTTGATCGAGTTAGCTGAAGACCTCGATATCGAGACGGTCACCGAGATTTTTATTCGTGTGAACTCCGCAGGGGCCGAACTCTCTCAAGCGGACTTCGCCATGTCGAAGATCGCCGCCAATGAGAGCTACGGCGGAAACTTGTTACGCAAGGCCATCGATTACTTCTGCCACCTTGCCGTTGCGCCGGACTTCCTCGGGCGCATCGAGAAGGGTGACATAGCGTTCGCTGCCTCCGAGTTCTTTCAGCAGATGCGCTGGCTCAAGGACGTAAACGACGACATCTACGATCCCACGTACACAGATATGCTGCGCGTAGCATTCACCGCAGAGTTCGGTCGCGGAAAGCTGGCGGACCTCGTGGCTCTGCTCTCGGGGCGCAACTTTGAGACCAGGCAGTATGAGGATGCGATTGCCGAGATATCCTTCGCGCGGCTCAAGCAGGGAATCTTACGCTTCATCAATAAAACGCATTTTGACCGTTTCACGATGATTCTGCGTTCAGCGGGCTTTGTCACGAGCGACCTGTTCGGCGGACAGAACGCAGTGAATTTCGCCTATATTCTTTACCTGCGAGGCCGGGCTGATGGCGTGCCCGCAGCTGATTTAGAAAGGTTGGTAGGGCGGTGGTATGTGATGTCCATCCTGCGCGGACGCTACAGCGGCAGTCCAGAGACCGCCTTCGATGTCGATATCCGTCAGGTCGAGGCGCGCGGCTTGGTTGCGTATGCCAATTCTGTCATCGAAACGGAACTGCCTGCGAGCTTCTGGACTGGCATGCTGCCACAACTCATGGATACCTCTTCCGGCCAGAGTCCCTACTTTCTCGCTTTCAAGGCGGCGCAAGCCAAGCTGGGCGACAAAGGATTCCTGTCGCGCGACATCACGGTACAGGCCCTCCTGATGAACCGCAGTGATGTGCACCATGTGTATCCACGCAACTATCTCAAGAAACAGGGGCTCTCGAAGGGACGTTACAACCAGATCGCTAATTTCGTGCTGGCGCAGAGTGAGATTAACATCGCCATTAGCGACACCCCTCCAGAGCAGTACTTTCAGGAGTTGGTCGCGCAGTGTGATGGGGGAAAAAAGAAGTACGGCGGGATTACGGAAGAGAAAGATCTTCGTGCGAATCTTGAAATGCACTGTATTCCAGCGGCAATACTTGGCGGGAAAATTCCTGCTTATGACGACTTCCTTGAGGAACGGCGTAAGCTAATGGCACAAAAAATTAAGACCTGGTATGAGGCACTCTGAGATGATTGCAGACCTCAAGCCGTATCCCAGATACCAAGAATCAAAATTGCCTTGGGCAGGCAGCATTCCCAGCCACTGGAACATCAAGCGTGGGAAGGCTCTTTTTAAGGAGTCCCAGCTTGCGGTTCGTGACGGGGATGAGATCGTCACGTGTTTTCGAGATGGACAAGTTACTCTGAGACGAAATCGCCGTACGTCGGGCTTCATGATGGCGCTTTACGAAGCTGGGTACCAAGGTGTTCGTAAGGGACAGCTAGTCATTCATGCGATGGATGCATTTGCGGGGGCAGTGGGCGTTTCTGAAAGTGATGGGAAGTGCACTCCTGAGTATATTGTCGCCGACCCACGAGCTGACTCCGCCTTGGCAGGCTATTTTGCGCTGCTCCTGCGTTTTGCGGCGCATCAAGGGTTCATCTTGGTGAGTTGCCCAGCCGTTAGGGAGCGAGCACCACGCTTCCGCTACCCCGATTTCGGCAACATGGATATGCTACTACCGCCGGCTGCTGAGCAGGCGGCGATTGTGCGGTTTCTGGACTGGGCGAACGGGCGGCTGGAGCGGGCGATCCGGGCGAAGCGGAAGGTGATTGCGCTGCTCAATGAGCAGAAGCAGGCCATCATCCATCGCGCCGTCACCCGCGGCCTCGACCCCTCCGTCCCCCTCAAACCCTCCGGCATCCCCTGGCTCGGCGACATTCCTCAGCATTGGGAGGTAATGCGGACGAAGTTTCTCGCGCACATCAAGACGGGTGGACGGGACACGGTTGATCGAATCGATGGCGCACCGTATCCGTTCTTTGTCCGATCCCAGACAGTGGAGCGAATCGATACGTACTCATTTGACGGGGAGGCTGTGCTGACGGCCGGTGATGGAGCTGGCGTCGCCAAGGTCTTCCACTACATCGACGCCAAGTTCGACTATCACCAACGCGTCTACAAGTTCAGCAACTTCAAGCAGGTCTCTGGACGATTCTTCTTTTTGTATCTAAAGTCGACGCTGCGATTCGAGGCGCTCGACGCGTCGGCTAAGTCAACTGTCGACTCGCTTCGGCTTCCTCTGCTGCAAAACTTTCCAACCCTAGTTCCGCCGAGTGATGAACAGCTGGCGATAGTGCGCGCTGTCGCGACCGAGACAGCCGGGCTCGACACCGTCATGTCTCGCGTCGCGCGAGAGATCGAACTTCTCCGCGAGTACCGCACCCGCCTCGTCGCCGACGTGGTGACTGGCAAGCTCGACGTGCGTGCGGCGGCGGCGCGCCTGCCGGAAGAAACCGATGAGCCTGAGAGGCTCGATGACGAGGAAACGGGAGACGCGGATCTCGACGCAATGACTCAGGAGGCTGAGGCGTGAGTCCGGACCGTTCCACAGATTACTTTGCCAGCTTGGTCCGCGAGCTACGCACGCTGCCTCGTGAATCCGAGTGGGTCGAATTTAAGGCGAATAATTCAAATCCCATTGAGATCGGTGAGTACATCTCTGCGCTGGCGAACTCGGCCGCACTGCTCGATAAGCCGCGAGCCTACGTCTTATGGGGTGTCGGGGATGGTGCGAGGAATGTGGTTGGCACTACCTTTGAGCCCACGACGGTGAAGCAGGGCAACGAGAATCTGGAGAACTGGCTTACGCGCCTGCTGCAACCGCAGATTCCCTTCCGTTTCCACGCGTGTGAGGTCGATGGCGCACGTGTTCTGCTCCTGGAAATCGACCGTGCGCTGCATCAGCCTGTTCGGTTCAGTGGTGAGGAGTATATCCGAGTGGGCTCATACAAGAAGAAGCTCAAGGACCATCCTGAGAAGGAGCGCGCGCTCTGGCAGCGCTTCACAGTGACAGCCTTTGAGGATGGCACGGCCACGCAGCGATTGAGCGGTGACGAGGTCCTTCAGCTGCTGGCGTTTCCGTCGTATTTCGACCTTCTGCAGGTTCCGCTTCCGTCCGATCAAGCGGGTATTCTCGCTGCATTCGCAGCCGATGGGCTTGTTGAGCGGGCCGAGGGCGGTTCGTGGAGCATTACCAACCTCGGGGCCATTTTGTTCGCCAAGGATCTGTCGAAATTCGATGGCCTGCGGCGAAAAATTGTGCGCATTGTTCAATACGCCGGGAAGGGCCGCATCCTCACGACGAAGGAGCAATCGGTTGTATCTGGCTATGCGGTAGGCTTTGAGGCTCTTATCCAAAGTGTGATCGCGGTGCTTCCGACGAATGAGGTGATCGAGCAGGCGCTGCGCAAATCGGTACCGATGTTTCCACCGCTTGTCGTGCGTGAAGTTGTTGCGAATGCTCTCATCCACCAAGACTTCTCTATCTCGGGTGCGGGGCCGATGGTCGAGGTGTTTGATGATCGTATGGAGATCACGAACCCTGGCCGGCCGTTAGTTCCCACCGATCGCCTGCTTGATCAGCCGCCGCGTTCACGGAATGAGAAGCTTGCCTCGCTCATGCGAAGGGTCGGTATCTGTGAAGAACGCGGGAGCGGGATCGACAAGGTTGTGTTCCAGATAGAGCTCTTCCAACTTCCTGCACCGCTGTTCGAGGTGCCGGGCGAGTCCATGCGCGTCGTACTGTTCGGCCATCGCATACTGAAGGACATGGAGAAGGCGGATCGAGTGCGCGCGTGCTATCTCCATGCATGTTTGCGGTATGTGACGCGCCAGCCCATGACCAATACCTCGCTCCGGGAGCGTTTCGGGATCGACGAGAAGAACGCCGCATTGGCGTCCCGTCTACTCAACGAGGCCATCGAGGCAGGGGCGATTCTGGTTCGGGATCCAGAGGCAGGCACACGGAATCGAACCTATCTCCCGTTCTGGGCCGGAGGCTCCACAGCGAAGGAAGGATTTGCTTGATGGTTTGCTTTCCGGCAACGCTTTCGCAACACTCTTGTCCTCGTAACGCATTGAAAGGGCACAGCTTAAAGATTTTTTGCGTTGCTTGATGGTTGTTTGATTAGAACTGGGGGTTGGCAAGTGAAACGGAAGCCTGCTCCTTTGAAATCAACAGGTAAGGGAATCCTTGGTACTTGATGGTTACTTGATTAGAGGTTCCATGTGAGCACCGACACCAGCGAGAAAGGGCTTGAAACGCTCATCATGCGGCACATGACCGGTGAGGATGGTCTCGCCATGGCGCCGAACATGGCCGCTGAACGACTCGCGCCTTATGGTGGGACTGGCTATATCGCAGGCAGCGCGCAGGACTATGACCGTGCACACGCGCTCGATGTACCGCAGCTCTTCGCCTTCTTGCGTGCCACCCAGCCCGAAGCGTTCAAGAAACTGGCAATGGCCGACGCCAACGACCCCAAAGACATCAACCGCCTCAAGTTCCTCGCCCGGCTCTCAGCCGAAATCGGCAAGCGCGGTGTCATCGACGTGCTGCGCAAAGGCGTCGACCATGGGCCGGTGCACTTTGATTTGTTCTATGGCACGCCCTCACCGGGCAACACTAAAGCCGAGGCGCTGCACGCGCAGAACCGTTTCTCGGTTACACGCCAGCTTGCTTATAGCATGGACGAGACGCGCCGTTCACTCGACTTGTGTCTGTTCATCAACGGCTTGCCCATCGCCACCTTCGAGCTGAAGAATAGTCTCACCAAGCAGACCGTCGCGGATGCCATCGAACAGTACAAGCATGACCGTGATCCGCGCGAGCGGCTTTTTGAGTTTGGCCGGTGCGTGGTGCACTTCGCCGTGGACGACAGCGAAGTGCAGACGTGCACTGAGCTTCGAGGCAAGGGTTCATGGTTCCTGCCCTTCAACAAGGGCTACAACGATGGCGCTGGGAATCCTCCTAATCCGCACGGTCTCAAGACTGGTTATCTCTGGAAAGAAGTCTTAACCCCGGCTGCGCTGACCAATATTCTTGAGAACTATGCGCAGATCGTCGAGGAGAAAGATCCACGCACCGGCAGAAAAAGGAAAAGACAGGTATGGCCGCGATATCACCAGCTCGGCATGGTGCGACAGGCGCTGGCCGATGTGCGCGCCCACGGGGCTGGTAAGCGTTACCTGATCCAGCATTCGGCGGGTAGCGGCAAGTCCAACTCCATCGCCTGGCTCTCGCATCAGCTCATCGGACTGAAGCGTGAGGACAAGGAAGTCTTCGACTCGGTCGTCGTCGTCACCGACCGGCGTCTGCTCGACCATCAGATCCAGACGACCATCAAGCAGTTCATGCAGGTGGGCGCTACGGTCGGTCATGCTAAGGATTCTGGTGACCTGCGCAAGTTCATTCAGGAGGGGAAGAAGATCATCGTCTCGACGGTGCAGAAGTTTCCCCATATCCTCGATGAGATCGCCACCGAGGGCGGCAAGCGCTTCGCCATCGTCATTGACGAGGCCCACTCAAGCCAGGGTGGCAAGACCTCTGCAGCGATGAGTCAGGCGCTCGGCGACGACAATGGTAACGAAGAGGAAGGGAATGACCCAGAAGATCTGGTCAATGAGGCGCTTGCCAAGCGTATGGCGGCGCGCAAGATGCTCACGAATGCCAGCTACTTCGCCTTTACCGCCACACCCAAGAACAAGACGCTGGAGATGTTCGGCGAGGCGCTGCCGCCTGACGCCGAGGGCAAGGTCAAGCACCGGCCCTTCCACAGCTACACGATGAAGCAGGCGGTCGAGGAGCGGTTTATTCTCGATGTGCTCAAGGCCTATACGCCGGTGGATAGCTACTACAAATTGGTCAAAAAGACAGAGCATGACCCAGAGTTTGATACCAAGAAGGCGCAGAAGAAACTACGCCGGTATGTGGAGAGCCACGACCACGCGATCCGGCTCAAGGCCGAGATCATGGTGGATCACTTCCACGAGCAGGTGATGGCGGCCGGAAAAATCGGTGGGCAAGCGCGAGCAATGGTTGTCACGAGTGGTGTCCCGCGAGCGATTCAGTACTTCCACGCGTTCAAGGCCTATCTGGTGGAGCGTAAGAGTCCGTACCAGGCAATCGTCGCCTTTTCGGGCGAGCACGAGTACGGCGGAGCCAAGGTGAGCGAGTCCTCTCTCAATGGGTTTCCAAGCAATGAGATTGCCGAGAAGATTCAGATCGACCCCTACCGCTTCCTAATCTGCGCCGATAAGTTTCAGACCGGCTACGATGAGCCGCTGTTGCACACGATGTATGTGGATAAGCCGCTCTCGGGCATCAAAGCGGTGCAGACCCTGTCGCGGCTCAATCGCGCAAATCCGCAGAAGCACGACTGCTTTGTGCTCGATTTTCAGAACAACAGCGAGGCGATCACCTTTGCCTTTCAGGACTACTACCGCACGACGCTGTTGGCCGAGGAAACTGACCCGAATAAGCTGCACGACCTGAAGGCGGCGCTGGATGCCGCCCAGGTCTATTCGCCTGAGCAGGTGAAGCAAGTGGTAGCGTTGTTCTTGGGTGACGCCGAGCGAGCCCAACTCGATCCGATCCTCGATGCCTGCGTGGCCGTTTATGTGAGTAAGCTCGACGAGAATGCCCAGGTTGGCTTCAAGGGAAAGGCCAAGGTGTTCTGCCGTACCTACAGCTTTCTTTCATCGGTCATTCCCTACAGCAATCCAGAATGGGAGAAACTCTCCATCCTGCTCAATCTGCTGGTGCCCAAGTTGCCCGCGCCACAGGAAGAGGATCTCGCCAAAGGCATTCTCGACGCCATCGACATGGACAGCTACCGCGTAGAGAAGAAGGCGACGATGAAGATTGCCTTAGCGGACAGCGATGCAGAGATTGAACCTGTCCCGACGGATGCTCACGGCCACAAGGCCGAGCCCGAGCTTGACCGTTTGAGCAACATCCTCAAGACATTCAATGAGCAGTTCGGCACGCTGTTCACCGACACTGATCGAGTCGCGAAGCGTATCCGTGACGACATCGCTCCCAAGGTCGCTGCCGACGCCGCCTATCAGAACGCGAAAGAGAACACGCCGCACACGGCACGCATGGCTCACGACCAGGCGCTAGCCAAGGTGATGCAGCACCTCTTGAAGGACGACACGCAGGTCTATAAGCAGTTCGTCGAGAACGAGTCTTTCCGGCGCTTTATGGGCGACATGGTATACAGAATTACGAATCCGTAATGTCCTGATGCAGATCTCATCCGCAGTGTCTGCATCACACTGTTTTCGCATGCTTCTTGTCGCCCCCGGCATGAGCCGACCAGCTATATTCCAGAACGATCCTTTTGCATGAGGCTACGATGCCACTGCTGCTCCTTTTGCTCCTACTCACCCCGCTTTCTGCCTCCGCCAAAGACCTCGGGGAGCTGAGCGCGAATCCTTACCAGCAGAACTCGACGGCCAATCCGTTCGGGGCGGGGAGTCCATTTGCGCCGAACGGAATTATCAATTCCTTCAGTCCTTATGGCAGTCCGTTTAGCAATCAATCGGCGACGAATCCCTTCGCGACCGACGTGCCAAGGCTCTACCACCAGCAGGGAAATTACCGCGGCAAGTTGAGCGCCAATCCGTACGATTCTGATTCGACCACTAACCCCTACGGCCGGTACGAGTCACGGTTCTCGCCCGACTCCATCAATAACCCTTACGGCGCCGGTAATCCCTATCGCTCCGATAGCCCCACCAACCCCTACGGCCGCGGCTTGAGAATCGAAGGACAGTGAACGATCCGCTTGTTCATCTGCATCAGTCATGGCGACCAATAAGTCATCCAACCGTCTAGCCACTGCGATATGGGTAATGGGTAATGGAGGGATGTTGCCGCATTCAGGAAAGACTGTTATGCACATCCGCATAAAACCTTGTGTTAAATGTACCGTCGGTGCAGCCTATTGAAACAAGAATGGTTATGGCATATTGTTCGGAAACCGCAGTGGCGTGTTAAACGGGCAGTATTCGCCTCGGCCGGCTCTCATGCGGATCGGCCTAATTATTGTTAGCACGCATAGCCCAGTAACCAGTCAACCCTACAGCTGCCTAGCGAAGGACAGTTGGATAGGCTGTCATGAGCAGCAGTCAGTGAGGAGACGTACCGCGAAAGCCTGCTCTAGCTCAAGGTGCCCAAAGCAACGCAGCTCCCATTAGATGATCTCTTACGGATGGCTCTTGGGATATCCGCCGTCTACACTAGTCCCCCATTGGGATGCTGCTGACAGCGAGAGATTGATAGGGTGATATCGCAAAGCGAGACAAACGATAGCCGGGTCTGTATCGTGGCGATACACGGCGTCGGAGATCGAAAACCTGGCGCGGTGCTCGATGCCGTGCTTCGCGGGCTTTCGCACCAGGGCGAGATACGTTCGCAGGCATCCGGGAGGTACTGTTCCGGCCACTGCTACCGGCAGGCGGAGGTTCGAGGACACCGGGACGTTTCATCCGTGATCGAGGTCAACTGGGACGACATATCACATCCTGCCCGATCACCAATCGAGCATCTTACGCATTTCTTCTCGATTCTCGCGTCGACGCTCCGTCATGGGGCGACATCCATGGACGGTCACGGTCAGCATACCTGGCCTCTAGAAGCCTACCGGTGGGCATTCAACGCACTCTTGCTGTGGTGCATTTATTTTCCCGTTGTGACCATCGCCGGACAAATTCCAAGTGTGCTTGGGCAAGCCGTATGGATCGTAGGCACTGGCGGAATCGTCGGATTCCTCGCAAAGGTCCTTTCGTCGTACGACAGGGGTTTTAGTGCCGGCTGGGCATGGGCCGCTGGTGTTCTGCTGGTTGGACTCGCGAGCGTGGTGGGCGACCAGGCCAGGGACGTGGCTCTTTCGCTTGCGACCTGGACATACGGCGGTATACAAGGTCTTGCAGGCCTTGCCCTGCTCGTTGCAATGGGTGTGACTTGGCTCCGCAGCCGCACGGCCAGGCCCGAGCAGCGTCTCGCTCGACTTGCGTTCTTGTACTTGCCGTTCGCGTTATTCACGGGAATCGGTGCGCTGGTTTGGGCCTGCACGCTCGCCATCGTCAACGTTACGCTACCGGACGAGAGCTTCAAGAGTTGGAGTTCCTCCTACGTGAGCCGGCTGACTTACGACTTGGCCTTCTCCGAAACGCTAATTGCCATTGGTGTGGCAGCCGGCGGCATCCTGCTTCTGTGGCCCGCCGCCCACGTGCTGCTCCGCGACAATGGCGGAGAGAGCGTGCACGCGCGGCTGCTGACGGCGCTGAGGGTTTTCCCGCTGATCGTCATAGGAGTGTTTGGACTCTATGTGGCGCATATCGCGGTCTTTTGGCACGCGCTTGGCACGCCCGGGCGCTACCCGGCGTTCGAGGAATGGATCAGACCTGTGCTGTTATGGTTGGGCATACCGTTATTGCCCGACACCGGGCCAGATGTCTTTCAAATTTATCTGGCGTCCTCCCTACGCCTGGTGCCGTTTCTGGTGTACCTAGGTGGACCGGGTCGCGTTATCTTGGATACGGTGGGCGACGTGCTGCTCTACGTTGACCAGGGGGGGCACTTGGGCCGCGGCAAGGTTCGGGAGCGGTGCCAGCAGAGGTTGCTGGCCGTGCTCAACCAAGTAGTGGAGATGGACCAGACGAGAGCCGTGCTAGTGCTCGCCCACAGCCAGGGCACCGCTATTTGCGCGGATGTGCTGGCAAAGAGACAATGGAAGAATCTGGTTTTCGTCTCGATGGGCTCGCCGATCGGCAGCCTGTACTGGCGCTTTCTCGGTCTAGAAACCGTGGCTGCGCCGGCTGTGCCTTGGCTCAATCTCTTCCGTACCGGGGACTACATCGCCGGCGGCGCAGGGATTCGTAGTGCCTGGGCTCCGCCAATCGATCTTAAGGACAGGAATCTTGGCGCTGGCCGCCATTCCAACTATTTCGAGGATCCTAGGGTCTGGGAGGCTGTTGGGAAGCTATGTCCACCAAGACAAAAATCGGAATCAGATTTTGCTATGTGCATCATTCCGGAAAGCTCATGCGTAGATGACACACCAGACAAGATCTGAGCACCATATTTTCTGACCCCGCTCCTTCTTGTGTCTTTCTCATCGGCTGTGTCTGCTCACCACACCAAAACCGACCGGCTTGGGTCTGCGAGGCGCATCCCTCGCGCCAGTAGCACCGTCACTCCCGCTGCTTGATCCTCTCCGGCATGCCGGTTCCGGCCTCAGCCTCCTGTTTTCTCTGTGAACTGTGCGGTGCCTCTCTTCCTCCTCCTCTGTGAGAGACTTATTTTGAGCTCACATAAGGAGGAAATACGATGGCGACCATGCTGGGTTGTGCGAACATCAAAGCAACGATTTGGTAAACCGTAAGCAAGAATAGACCATGCTTCGTAACGACCTTCTTCCGAACGTTCAAGGATGAGTCCGATGCCTAGCGTAACTGCATCTCATTTGGGATCAATGATCTCGAAGTGCTGCTCGTCGTACCTCTTGAGGATAACGAATAGATTTCGCTTGTACTTTGAAACGAGGACAACTTTTCCTTTGGGATCTTTCGAAACACATACATGCCGGTGAACGTACCGGCTAGCCTGAGTCGAAGGATTATGATAACTTGCATCCATTTTGATTCCTATTGTTATGGAATAACGTCCACAGTTCTGGTGCTGGCATGAAGGTTTTGGCATTTGCAGTGCGCTCCAAAGATCTGATTTGGAGATGCAACTGAGCACTGTGGGGGCAGCCTAATTCCTAGTTAAATCTAGTTAAATCGATCACAACACGATTCTCATCAAATGGCGGGATGGCATAATTCAGAAACACCCGCAAATGGAATTGGCATGTTTCTCGAGACGAGGGGTGCATGAGAACAGCATTGCGATATTTTCTTAATGGCGCGGTGATTGCCTTGTTTTTACTGCAATCAGGGTGTGGGGCCATTGAATTGTGGTCGCATGGGCCTAACACTGACAAGGAGGATTGGAGCGATTGGCAACCATGTCCTGACATGCCCTTGTCGGCGAAGGAGAAAATACACCCCGTCTACTGCCTAGAGAAGCATCCTAACTCTAAGGATGTTAACGCCAAACCGCCTCTGCTGCTGCTCCACGAACTGAACGGATTGACTCCGCAGACATTCCGCTATGCCATGGAACTCTCTAGGTATTTCACCGTCTATGTTCCAAAGCTGTTTGGCAAAAAAGGAGAGGAGTCAGTGTTAACAGGTCTGCTGGTCTACAGGTTTGGGCAGGAGTGGGGGGTCCCCTCGGATGGCAGTGCTCCTATAGTGAGGTGGCTCCGAGACGTTGTGTCTGACATTGAACAAAAGCATAAATCCTTGCCAATACGCATCATCGGCAACTGCATGACGGGTGCCCTTCCACTTGCACTTCTTAGTAAGGCGGACGGAACAGTTAATGCGAATATTAATGCGGTGGTCGTAGCGCAACCAGCCCTACCCATGAGGCTCTGGTGGTGGCACACGGGTGAGGATTATAAGTCGTTGGATCTATCAAACAAGGACCTGGATAGAGCTAAATTAAGTAAAACTAAGATACTCGCATTGCGATTTGAAACTGATCAGGTTTCACCACGAGTGAAGCTGGATACTTTGCGCAACGACAAAGACTTTATGAGCCGACTTGTTGATTTCGAAATATGTGTGAGGGGCTATAAATCAGAGGGCAACGAAGTAAAGGCCCATAGTACGTTGATCGGAGAGTATGACGCAGTTGACAAAGACGGAAAGCCATCAAAGGTGGGCGTTCTATCAAGGAACGCTCGTGAGATCGTGCGTAACTTTCTATTGGATCCAACAAAGACTGCTGTTGGCAATAGCAGCTGCTCATTGAAGGTAAACTCGGGTGACACGCTCGACTCGGTGAATTAGCGAAGTTAGGGAGTTGAGAGAAGGCTCGCATCCGATGAAGAACACTTCGTTCAGTACTGATAACCTCCAGCTAGTCCTTTCATGTGTCCTCGCCGTTGCAGCATTACACCTTGTGGCGTGCGAGAGTCTCATCCATCCCTCTCTAGAACCGTTCGCTGCTTATCAGATAAGTCTCCCTGCAGTCACCAAGGAGGGTCTTCACGCTCGGTTCTTCGGAGTCACAACCATTCAAATTGACGATGGTGAGACGGCCATCATGATAGATGGGTTTTTCTCACGGCCTGGATTAGCTCAGCTCCTATTCATGAAAATCGAACCTAATGAAGCGAGTATCGATTCTGCACTGGAGAAAGTGCCAAACCTTGCAGCGGTGCTCGTGGCACACTCTCACTATGACCACGCCATGGATTCTGCTGTTGTTGCGCAGCGGAAAAAGGCTGTATTGTTCGGGACTAATTCGACTGCGAACATCGGCCACGGATACACCAAATTGCCTTCGGAGCAAATCCAAATACCTAAGCACGGGGAGATTCGGCATTTTGGACGCTTCAGCGTACAGTTTCTCGAGTCGCCGCACTCGCCGGATTTTTATTACCCTGGGGAGATCGCCCAACCTCTTAAATCGCCGGCCCTAGTGGGTGATTATCGAGAAGGCCGCAACTATTCATTCTTGCTTCGTCACGAGTGGGGCACGATCCTGATACATCCCAGCGCGAATTATAGCCCTTGCTTATACAAGGATGTGAAGGCCGATGTTGTGTTCCTGAGTATTGGATTGCTGGGTAAGCAGTCTGAAGCTTTCAGGCGCGAGTATTGGCAGCAGGTCGTACGTGCCACGGGGGCCAAACTTGTCATTCCCATTCACTGGGACGATCTCACCCGCCCTCTTGATAAACCGTTACTTCCGATGCCCTATCTTGTGGATGATTTTAACGCGGCCATGGAGTTTGTACTTGGAATGGCCAAGGCGGACGGAATTCATGTGCGATTGATGCCACTTTTCGAACCGATCAATGTAGTGGATATAAGCAGAGAGAAATCAGAACCCCGTTATGGTGGGGAACGCAAATCTCCGCTGGACCGTGAGCCCTTACGCCCTAGTGACTCACGTCGCTGACATCCTTTCTGACAGTCGACACGATCATATACATTTTTACATGCGGCCCAATCTGTGGAGGCTCGGACTAGATTAATTCGGTGGTCAATATCCATCACCCTGCATCAAAGAAGATATTAGATGATTTCTATAACACTGTTTTTGTACTGAAAGGCGCCACTCATGAGAGCCCAGATTAATGAGCTAACGACCGTCTGCACCTTACAAAGAATTCTACATTTCGGTCATTTTGTGTTCCTCCTATTTCTCCTCGCGGCTTGCGCCACCTCGCCAGATCCCGCAACGCACTTCACCCCTACATCGAATATAGCTCAGGCTCTTAACACTTTCGCCATTTACAATGACGAAGCTCGCCTGCTTTCCAATCCATTACTTGACCTTCAGCGGGCTACCTCTACACCAATGACCAATGCCAAGTGCGCCGGTTCCAACATTACAGACGTCTATGTGTTCACACACGGATGGAATTTCACACTTCAAAAAGCCATTGCGAATTCCCATGGCTACCTAGAACTTATGGATCTACACCTACCAACGTCAATCCACGGCAAACCGTTTTGTCCATTCAGCATCTTCGTCGTATGGCCGTCGGTTAGTCGACCCTTGGGAGACATAGCAACTGCAGTGCTCCCCTTTGGTTTGGATCGAGGTATCCGTCGACTGACAACGCCTGTGGATGGAACCATATTCTTCTTGCCCTCAGCATGGAAGGAGTCGCTCCAAAGCTTCACTATGGCGCTCGGAAGGAAACAGCCCAACATCTACTTCAATAATGATTGGAATGATTGGGACTACGACCGCGACGATCCTCGTCGAGCAAGTTGTGAGCCGTTAGATGGTGAGGATCTTTATGGTGTAGATGAGGAAATGGGCCGCATGGGACGTGACTGCCCTGTCTCAGCTCTGCTCTTCAATTTACTCAAATGGAATAAACGTGTTCATAGCAATAAGCTAAAGATCCATATTGTTGGCCATAGCTATGGAGCTAAACTCGTTACTCTGGCAACGATCGAGGCGCTACGTCGGTGGGGAAAGGATACTGCTCCAGCCAATGCACAAATGTCAGATGTATCTTACAATAAAGCGTCCACACCTCATAAAGGATTGTGTGACACTCAACCAATCGAATCCCTTGTAATATTCAATCCTGCATTCAATCCCCGAGAGATTGTGTACCACTCCGACTCCTACTTATGGCCATTGGAGAATCGTGTCTTCCCCACTGAATATCTTCAATGCATCCCACGTAAGGCCTTGGTCTATGGCCGTCGTGACCATGCCACCGGCGGCATCTTTAATCTGAGTCAGATTTTAATGGACAATCGCATTAATACCTATATCCATCAAGTTGTAAATTGGGGGAGTGAATCGAAGTGGCTCGGCAACGAAATATTGCAGCAGGTCTATGGGCTAACTTATGGTCCAGCCCTTCTGCTCGAAGCGCTCCTGTTGGGACCAACGACGTGGACCGTTAGTACTCTTATGCAACTGCCAGGAGACGCGATTTGGCATATCCACACTAACGACTCGATCATTCACAAAGACCCTCAAGATGGATTGGGATGGACCTTTGGTCGAGGGTTTGTAAACATGCTCGATTTTGTTCTGCCTTTCTCACATCTCAATAGTTTTGCTTCGAACTTTCCAGATGATGCAGACAAATTGGGCCTGTTTCGTTCCACAATGCCGGCGCTAGGCAACACAGGACTAGATAAACTCTATGCTGGGCGCACCTGGGCGACCCAACTCTCAGGCGATGACTGGCTCAATCTCATAGACCAAGACCAGCATTCAACAGATCAAAACCAAGACAGCTTTTGCCGTATTGCTGCTAAAGCTGATCCGAACAGTATGGAACCCCTTATCCCGAACAGTTCACTCAAGGCCGACTGGCTATACTCTTTTAATGGTCATTACGTGATGAACACCTTCTGGTCCTTTAGCGGTGCACATGCGGACTTACGTAAAAAGGATAAGGTTGTGCTGCCTGCACAGTGTGGGAATCCCTCTCCCATTCAGAAGCGAGAAGCCATATTCAATTTTGTGCTTAATTTTACCAAGCGATAAAACTTGTCTGCTTAGATATTAGGTGCATAACCTCAAATGAGAAATACAACGTACAGACTAGCGCATTTCTCAGTTACGCTGCCCGGTTGTTCGGGAAGACGTCACTCTACTTATTCTTCACCACCTCGTAGGAAATCTGCATGCTCGCATCCTACTACCCTGACTTACACCCCTGCCAATGCGACGATCTTCATGACATCTGTCTCGGTGTGCGCACAGCAGGGGCAATAGATTGCCCGCTGTCTGATCTCCGGAAAGACAATCTCCACGCCGAGAATCCGTAGGCAACGTCGAACCGAAAGCCGGACGTTCATCACCGGTTTGCCCGGTGCTAAGCGCTTCGGTGACAACCATTCATAGGCATGAGGGAGAAGATCTCCGATTGTGTGAACGCCCCGCTGTTTCAGATCCTGGTGCGCGCGGGTATTGAGGAGCAGACTCGCGATGGGTTGTGAGGCAAAGCGCCGCACCGCGTCCGGAGGAATGCGGCGTCCCGTCTTCCGGTCAAGCATCCGTTGCGTCATGAAGCAATAGGTGGCTTCGAGAACCACGAAAGTCCGTCCATTAAGGGCAGCAAAGATGTGTTCGATCAGACTCTCGTCGCAGCGACGCTGCTCGCGAATCGAGTGACCGAGCCGTGCCGCTCGTTCGGTGATTGACACGCCATCACTTGCGCAGTCCCACTCGGTCTGAGCCCAGGGACTGAGCCTCGAATGGACCATGTCGAGGCCGGTGCGTTTGGTCGGATGATTCACAACAATGTCCATCGTGAGCGTCGCCAATCGATCTTTCCGCATAATGGTGGGTCCTTTCTTTCCTCTGAAACGTGTTGACTCCCAAATCTTCACGCCACACGAGCGCCCCTCTTTGCCCTGTGGTTGTCCTAACAGGAGACGCAGAAGGCGCGTGGCGCCGTGGTTGTTATGAGGAAGGTCAGGTTTTGAGACTATTCCCTTGAGGTAGGAGACGTTCTACGTAAGAGGGGAGAGCATAGATCCGAGAAGTACTAATGCATAGTAAATAAGGCCATATTTAAAACTAGGTTGTACTTCATCAGTAGCGTCACCGTACAAAAATGGGCATCTCGGGAGGGAAGCTTGTCCTTGGCGAGCGCTGCTGCGTGGCACCGCGTCCGGAGGCGCCGTGCCACGGTCGAACCAGGCACTGTCGGTACGCCTTGTCGCGCGGTGACCGTGCTATCGCTCCAGCCTGACATGCTACGGCGAGCTCATTTCTTCGGGCAGAGCTGTAGAAAGCTTCGCCGCTTGACCAGGGTTTGGAACGGACTCGTTCCCTGGATCAAGTAGTACTTCATCATTGCGGTCTGGCATTCTTTCGGAGCCTGCGTGCCTGCTGATAAGCATAGCAAACATTCACAGGCCAGCTTGGCGTCGCCCTCCAAGAAGGACGGTTTTTGCGCCGTTTGCGCCGGCACATCATGGGCCATAACGAGGAGGTCCACTCCCACAAGGAACACGACCCAGCCGCGTCTCTTCCACCAATTCATGGGGTCACCTCCGTACGAACCGGGGACATGTTCTCGACGACAGGAGTCACCGGCCACCTCGCGTCCGCTCCAAGGCAGGGCTCCTGGTGACATTCGGCGTGCGATCGGTCCGCGTTGCTGTGTGATCGAACCGAGGCACGACCGGTTCCTGGGTCCAGACACGTACCGCCTCTTTTAGTTGATGCTGCTCACGGCCCCCGAGGGAGTCCAGTTTGATGACCTCCCAGCGATTGCGAGTCGCTGGTTGTGAAGCCGCGCCGTTTGATGCGCCGGACTCATCCCGAAGCGGGACCGTCACAGTTACGGGCACGTGCGCCTGTTGCACGACCGCCACCGCATCACCCCGCTGCACTTTCCCCTGTTTAAACGCGCGTCCCAGGTCGACGCCCCAAATCTCTCGTTCACCACGGTCTGTCGCCACCTTCACAAAATAACTCTTGGCCTTCTCGACATTGTGGTTGTAATGATCGATACCATGGTCCACGACGGTGCCCACCACGACCCGCTCACCCTGCAGACGCGCCTTTGCTTCTTCGATGGCTGCAGCGATCATCGTAGCCGAATCCCCCCGCGCTTTCAGAATTGCTTCGAGTGTGGCTAGCGCGACCTGTTGACCATTGCTCATCTTCTGGTTTGATCGCTGAGAGGAATCACGTGCCTCCTGACTCGAAGCCCCGCGATCGCCGTGCTCTTTAGAGGCAGGACGGCGCACAGGGCGCTGGTCTCGTCGATCTTCGCGCTGCGCCAGATCGATCCCACGGGGGGTGTAGCCCTCGACCTCGAGTCCGGCCATCGTCGCTTGCACCCACGCTTCTGTCTTAAACACAGCGGTGCCGTTCACCCGTACGGTGGTCCAGCCCTTGGCTTTCGCCAGGAGCACCATCCCCTGAATGACGCTCGGGTCGTCATGTTCCGTGACCAAGCGCTTTCCGTGGTCGGTAAAGGCGACTTTCGAGGGTTCACCAGGGGCGGTGCGGTAATAGAATTGTTCGCCCGCTTCGATGAACCGCTTCCGCAACGATTCGACTGCGTCTCGGCGCTGGTTGAGCCGTGGTTGTTCGGTGTTTCCTTCCCGATTGACGTCTTCAGGCTTCGGCTCCTCGGTCCGCGTAGTAGCTTGTGCTTCGTCCACACCTATTTCATTCATCCTGTCCCTTCCTCTCTCGCTATCCGTACCACTGTGGCCAGATGGAAGCTGGGTTCTGCTCCTTCACTTCAATCTCCACCCGTCGGTTCTTCGCCCGACCTTTATTCGTCGCATTGTCGGCCACATGTTCCCCAATGGGGATGATGGTGATCTCGATGTGGTTCGGGTCATAGCCCTGTGCGATGAGATAGGCCCGGGCCTTGTACGCCCGCTGCTTGGCCGTCTCACGTTCGATCCACCGATCCTTGTTGCCGTCCGTATAGCCACGCACCTGCAGACAAGGCCCATGCCGCACGAGCTGTTTCAGGTGCGATTGCAGAGGCTTGCTGGGACGAAACTCAGACCGTCCTGCCCGTTCCGACACACGGAAGATGATGCTATGGCGATGCAATTCGACCTGTTCCCGCTCACTAAGCTCAATGACGCGCGGCCTCCATGACTCGGTCTGCTCGTTGTCTATTGGAGGCGGAGGGGAGGGCGTGGCTGATGGTCCAATGCTGCAGGCCGGCCCCGCCGATGGCGATCGTTCCTCTTCACTCTGCGCTATCCCGGTCCGTGAGACGCTCTGATCCGGTGCAGCCGGAAAGACAGCGCCTTCACTCGATAGCGGGGCGCTCGCTAGTGGACCTTTCCATTCTGGTGGCAGAGGATTGATCGTGAGTGCCGCCGGCGTGATCATGTGGCCAGACCGGGATTTGCCTCTGGCTAGTTCTTGTTGGTGGAGTTGCACGAGGGTCAGCGCGGTACTCAATTCATGGACCTGCTGTGTGAGGCTGTCCATCTGCCTTGTGAGGAGACTCCGCTCCTGCTTTTCACGCTGGTCGCTCTTCACCCGTTCGCGGTACTGGTGAATCATCTCGTCGCTGTTGATGGGCACGCGAGTCGCACCGGATGGCACAACTGGTTTCTGCACACAAGCCAGCGTCGCAGTGCAGGCGATGAGGATCACAAGCGACTGAATTCGTGCCAGTCGTTTCATGCAAGTCGTCATACATTCCTCTCTTCCCTCACTCGATCCGCCAAGGATCGATCGACGTCCCTCTCCGTTTGTTCTATTCTCTGGGTTCTACCTTCTTCACTCATAGGACCTATTTGTTCTGAGATATCGTCTTCTCGTTCCACACCACTGGCTCCCGTCTCAACCGGGTCGGTCCATTGCAGCTGGGCCACGAAGGCATCGACTAAATTGTTCACCTCTTCGAGCGTTGGTGGGTCGCGCGCTACGACCGGCGGCAGGGTGGTGAGGTCCATTGCCAGCGTGGACAGGTCAATCGGCTCATTTGGCTGTACTGGACGCACCCGTCGTTCGACCTTCGCGCGATGGAGTTCCAGGTCGAGCCGGGGAATCTCTACGGACAACTCCCGGCGCACGAAGGCTGCCTCTTCGAGTTCCACTTGGGTCGGCATCCGCTTTCCGACCGACGCGAGGGACGGACTAATGCGCTTCAACCGATCGAGGAAGACTGGCTCGGCATAGAACCGGGCCTTGTCGCAGAGGATCGGCTTCGTATGCATGAGGTTGATGATCGCCCGCTGGTCTCCGAGTTCCTTCACTTCCTGCGGCAACAGAAGAGGTCGCGCCTGTTCCGACCGGGTGGAACTGGACGACGCCTGTTTACCGTTGTTCCAACCTAGTGGTCGGCTTGTGCCAATCGAGATCGCGTCGGCCGTATAGGTGCCAAGCATCTGAGAGTAGTGCTGGGCGTCTCGTTGCTCGCGAGGCGCAAACAGGATCTGGCAAGCGTGGTTCGTGACGAAGGTGCGGGCGTCCTTTTCCCCATAGACCGATTCGAGCTGCGAGAGGCTCTGAATGATCGGGAGCAGGCGCAGATTGTAGCCGGCCATGAAGCCGACGGCCTTCGCGAGAATGTTGACCCGCCCGATGGCGGGGAACTCATCCAGGATCACGAGGCACTGGTGCTTCAAGCGGGGATTCGTCGCTGGCAGGTCGACCGTGTTGTAGTGAATGAGTTGTGAGAAGAACAGATTGACCAGCAGCGCCGCATCGCTGAGACGATTGGCTGGAATGCCGACATAGATCGACATCCGCTGGGCGCGCACCTGTTTCAGGTCGAAGTCCGTCGCACTCGTCGCCGCATCGACGATGGGATTACTGAAGATGGTGAGGGGAGCCGTCAGGGTCGCGAGAATGCCAGCCATGGTATTCTCGCTGGTGGCGCAGAACCGGTGCAGGGCCGCCGTACAGTCGTCGCTCAGCGGGGCATCGCTCTTGGCCCTGGTGGTAATGAGATCGTGCAGATAGTCCTTGATGGGTTGCCCTTTACCGGACGCCTGGCGGAGTACTTCGCCGAGGCTGCAGGGTAAGGACGCGGTTTCCATCACGTAGAGAGTCAGTCCGAGAAAGAGGTTGCGGGCGGACTCGTTCCAGAACGCCTCTTTAATCTGCTCCGTCGGGTAGAGCACCTGTCCGATGGCTTGGATTTCTCCCACGCGTCGATTCGGGTCACGATCGACCGCATCCAACGGGTTCCAGCGATGGGTCCGGCCGTCCGCGCCGAAGGGATTGAACAGGTAGACGTGATGGCCGTGTGCCTGTCGGAACTTCGACGTGTAGGCAAAGTTCTCCATTTTGATATCCAACACCACGACCGACTCGTCGTAGTGGAGCAGGTTCGGGAGCACGATGCTCACGCCTTTGCCCGATCTGGTCGGTGCCGCCAGCAACACGAATTCCTGGCCCCCATAGACCAAATACCGCCGTCCCACTTTCCCCACGATGACCCCACGCTCTCCATAAAGCCCGACCTGGTGAATTTCATCATGAGACGCAAATCGCGCCTCGCCATGGAGGGGTTTCTTGAGATTGGTTAGGGACAGCACGAGCAGTACCGGGAGACCGAATCCGACGAATGCGCCGACGGCAGCGGAGAATTGCAGTCGCTTCCGTTGAATCGGATCCTCTCGATAGGCTTGCCAGGAGTCGGGCCAGCTGCTCAGGGAGAGGTCTGCGGGCATCTGTTTGTTGGCGAGGGTGAAGACGGCGCCGGCGAGGGCATCGGCCCCGCAGAGTCCAAGCGGAAGATACAGCAACAAGGCGACTGCGATATGCTGGCTCTTGCGTGACATCGGTTCCTCTAGGCTCTCACCAGGGTGGCTTCTCCGAATCGCGCCACGAGTTTTGCGATCGGGTCATAGTGCACTTCCGCTACATAGCGGTCTTTTCTGATCGGCTGTCCGTCCTCGTCGTCGAGATTCTGCGCGACCACGTGGAGGATCACGTCGATGGTCAAGGCCACCAGGCGCTTCAGGGTTGGCACATCGTAGGTCGCCGCCTGTTCATGCTCTTTGCACATGAAGACATAGCGTTCGGCTGCAAGCGCACAGGACTCCGCGTGATAGGAGGTAATCGATCCACTGTGGCCGGTGGTGAGGAGTTTGAGGAAGTCGAACGCTTCGCCGCCACGTAACTCGGCGAGGAGCACCCGGTCCGGCTTCATGCGGAGCGTGGAGGCAATCAACTCCGACGGTGTGATTGTCGCCGTCCCTTGTCCTCCTTTGGCGTAGAGGAGATGCACCCGGTTGCCGTGCTGTGGAAGCAACAGTTCGCGCACATCTTCGATCGTGATCAGCCGTTCCTGCTCTGGGATCGCCTGACAGATCGATTTCATGAGCGTGGTTTTGCCAGAGCCTGTGTCACCCACGACGGCAATATTCTTCTTCGCCAGCACCGCCGCCTGAATGAACAGACCCAACTGACGATGAGTCAAATACTGCACGAGCTGTCTCTCGATGGCATCGAGCTCGGCGGCGCGATGGTCCAGCGCCGCCGCCTTGGCCCAGACATAGCGGCTGAAAGCACCTTCTGTTTCATATTCGTCCAGTGTCTTGATCCAGGCGCTCGGGCGGCGAATCGAGATGGAGATGGTTCCCAGTTCCACCGCAGGCGGCAGCACGATTTGCACCCGTTCTCCGTCCGGCAACATGGCGGAGAGAATCGGGTGGTGCGGTCCGATCTCCTGTTCGGTCGCCGTCGCGATGGCCGTGGCGAGCGCGGTGAGTCGATCCAGGGTCAGGTCCGGTGCAATGTAGTGCTGCCAGGCTGCACCGACCTCGATAGAGACTTCCTGGGGGCGATTGACGACGATCTCGGTCGCGCCGGGCAACGCGAGGTATCGCAGCAAGGGTCGTAACAGCTCGCGCACCATCGTGTCGTGCGCGAGTAGGTCAGTGGGGATGCAGTTCATAGACGGTGCTGAAATCCAGATCCCGCGCGACGAAGATGGTCCCGCGGTCGCCCTGATTCTTGTAGAGCGTCGGTTTGATGTTGATGGTGGATTGGAGGATGAGTTCCGCCATGCGGTTCCCCGTCGTGGCGGAATGTTGATAGATCCCCAAACTCTGTCCGCCCCCGCCGCCGGCCTGAGCCGCCGTCGCCAACCCGATCCCGTCTTGGACCAGCGAGAGAAGAAAGGCCGCGCCCAGCCGGTCCCACCAATGGTTGTCCACGACTCCCACCAAGCCGGACGTGCCCAGCGCATCGGCGGCGGGAGAATTCAGATTGATGACGACTCCCGTGGGAGTCTTGACTCTCGTCCAGAGGAGAAAGAGGCGGCGCTGGCCCTGCGCCATCGTCGCGGCATATTCGCCGACCGCTTCCGATCCTCGTTCCAACAACACCACGCGACCGTTGTCGCTGTAGACATCGCTGTTCAAGACACAGGTCGCCATCCCGGCGACTTCATTGATCACCCGCACCGTTAAGCCGCAGTCGATCGTTCTCCCTTTCGGCAAGATCAGATTTCGATCGCCCAAGAGACCGGCTTGGACTTTGGGGGTATCCGATGGCGTCAGGAGCCCACCGATGGGACCGGCTCCGCTGGCCGCAGGACCGGGTGGCGCTGCGAGACCGACGCTCGTCACGCCAATCGATGGGCCGCTGGGTCCGCCCATGTATCCGATCGAGGATGGCGTTGAACTTCCTGTGTCTGCCACCGTACTGACAGGCATCGCTGATCCGCCCAGCAGGCTCCCGGTGCCCATCGGGTCCGGCTGTCTCGCGCCGTTGAGCAGCTCGCGTACCAAGGAGATTGCCGCGTCTGGTCCGGTTCCAGCTGGTTGCGTCCGGGGACTGTCCGAAGCAGGGGAGTTCGTCACAAGGACTTCCCCACCGAACCGACTGGAAGAACGTCTGCCGAGAGATGGGTTGCCTTGAGTCGTTTCAGGAGCTAGTGATATCGGTCGGCTTCCGTCATCGATTCCTCGGTCGCGAGGCAACCCCATCGGATGGTCAGCGGACGCGACAGGCGATTTGCTCGTCGATCGTACAATTGTTGCTGTGTTCTGATGTGGCAGGGGATCAGTCTCGAAGACCCGTTTCAGTCCGACCTGAGCCGGTTTGTTCTCCACCTTCGCCGCACGTTCCTCCTGTGTGGCTTCCGCCTTCCGCTTCGCACTATAGGTATTGGCTGCGAACACGAGTCCCACTACGAGTACGATGGCCATCACGACCCTAAACGCCACACGCGCCGCTGTCTCGTTCCTGCCATCGGCATGGTGGTTGACCGACACAATCCCATCGATGATGGGATTCTTTTGTTCAGTTCGCTCTTTTGATTCGGGTGGTTGTTCCATCTTTGTGCTCTCAGCGTAGCGTTCTGGTAATTCCCGAGACGGTGGTCCCCTCAATGGCTGGCACTCCGGTCTTGTCGTAGGCGTCATTCCAGATGCCGACCACGGCCTCGCCCAAGCGCAAGACAAACCGTCGCCCCATCCTCTGTACGACGGCGAGGTCCTTCTCCATGTGGAAATTGATGCGGGTTTCTTCTCCCAGCGGCGAGAAGTAGAAGATAGCGGGGATCTCGCGATTGGGAGGGAATTGAAAGTAGGTGAAACGACCGTCATCGAACACGAGGGTAGGGGCGATATCGTCTCCTCCCGGTAGCACTTCCATCGAATAGGACCAGTTACGCGGTTCGGGGACAAACGAATTCAGCCGCTCAGCGAGGAGGTCTGCCTTCTCGCGAGCGTGCTTGGCGCGATGGGTCGAGGCTTGCATCGCCGTCATCGCGGCAGGATTGGAGGGGACCAGTGGATGTCGGAAAATCACGCGGTACATCGGTTCATCTTTTGCGCGTGGCCTTGGCTCGGCGTGCTGCCTCCGTCCGATGCGATCGTCTCCCAAGACCGTGAACTCCAGACTGTAGTCCCGCTTATCCGTGCGGATTTCCAGATTGTTATGGGTCGCATGGTCCTTGGGTTTTACCCACACTTGATTGGTCCCGACATCGGCCCTGATGCACCATTCCGCTTCTTGCTTCGCACAGTCCGCGAGAAAGCCGCTGCCGGCGATGACGATGTGTTCGTCCTCTTCCAAGATGATGCGAGTCACGACCCCACGGCGGACTGTCACTTTGGTCACTTCGTCCTTCTGATAGGTCACGTACCGGACTCGTTGGTCTCCGTCCCCCGGCGCCGGAATCTCCGCCGCGTCCGATGAGGCTCCTGAACAGAGGAGGGCGACGGTGAGCCATGCCGTGATCGACCCTGTATGTTTCTTCATGGCCTGCATGACCATCCCTCCCTATTTCTTCTCGACCATCGACAGGACCGAGGTCGGCGGGGTGATCGTCCCGATTTCCGCGTCCAGCCGATAACCGGTCACTTTGTATCCCAGTGGGTTCTGGATCAGATCCTTTTCCTGCCCCTTTATCGTGTGGCGGTACTCGTAGGAGACTGTTGCGATGAAATACTGCGGCGGCTCAAGGCTGTGCGCGTCGGTCCGCTTCACCTGCTTCTCGAACCGCACCGTGGCCTTCGGTCCGATCGCATCGCTGTGGACCGTGACACTCAACACGTTCACGCGCCATTCGATGCCGGTCCCCAATTGTTTGTCGCGGGCGTGCACGCCATCGAAGAGGCTCGCGTAGTCGCGACCGATCTCATCCGTACTCATCGCCAAGACCTGGTCGTAGTCGGCTTGAAGCAGTCGATACGAGTAGGATTCTCGGGCGATCACATATTTTTGCGTCCAATGTTTATCGAGCAATTCCTGATACCCCAGCACGGTTCGATCATCCGCCGCGCTGACTAGCTCCACGTTGCCGGTGGCGCGATCGATCGCGAAGACATAGGGCACGGTAGTCTTGAACGGAGCCAGACAAGCGAGGCCTATCCCTAAGATCACTGCCAGGGCGCAGGCGGCGCCCGCGATCCACCAGGCCTTTCGTTCCGACGCCTCCAACCGCAGTCGCCAGTCGGTATCCCAGTCGCGGCCCTGATCGTAGAATTGCGGTACGTCCGCTGCATTCACGAGTGAGGGCTCTGTGTTCTTCTCCGTCATCGTGTCTATCCTTTTGCCCTTTGCCTTATGCCTCTCGCCTTCAGCCTCCTGCCTGTTGGCAGGACTAGGGCGTCCAGGGGGGCATGTGATTGAAGGTCCGAGCCGTGCCTGGCGCCAACATCTTGAGGACACGTTCCTGCTGTTCTTGTTGCGCGGCTTTTTCTTCCGCTTCGATCATGGATTTCATCGTCAGAATTCGGTTCGTGTCGTTGCTCACCTGCGCTTGCTCGGCGGCGATCCGGCCATTGAGTTCCAGAATCCCTTTTTCGTCCTCGGTCTGATTGATGCGGGTCGTCAAGGCCCGAATCTGCTGCATCCGGCCGAGTAGCATCTGATAGGTGTTCGCGTAGTAGGCCTGACTTTGCGGCGTCTGGTTCAGCATGTTCTGACAGATCCGCAGGGCATCGCCGGTTTTGCCTTCGCAGTTGTAGATCATGCGGTTGTGACGGATGATCTGGGCCGCCGCGGTCAAGCCGTGGACCCCGCCGGATCGAATGGCGTGGTACACGGCATTGACGTCGGAGGGGACGACGCCGGCGAGCGTAAGGTTGTTCAAGAGACTGCCCATGTTACGTGAGCCCACGATCGCATTGATTTGTTGCTCTGCTTGAAGAATCTGTTGCTGCATCTGCTGGAACTGTTGGATCCAGGCGAGGGCCTGCACGATGGATTGCACAAGATTAGCCGTATCGATGACGGGAATCCCTCCGGCTTGGGATTTCGGCTCCGGACCAACGACGACCATCAGGGCAATGCCCATCGCGATCACTGCGCGTTTCATGCGGGACATGGTTTACTCCTTTCGCGAGACGCTGTTGCGTAACCGTTCCAACGAGGCCCGTTGATAGAGGTCGCTCCCTGGCTGGGGATTCTCGGCGCGTAACGCGCTCAGCAGGGTGCGGGCCGTCCCGGTTCGCGGTCCACTTAGGGACCCGCCGGTGGAGGCCAGGGCCAACGGGACAAACCGACTCAGACCGGACGTGACGCTGTGCACGAACAGCATTCCACTCCTGGTCACATCCCCACCGGGGTTCCCCAACGAGAGGCCTCCGGCCAAACTCGCCCCCAGTGACGCGACATGGAGCAAGACATAGGCGGCGGTGATGGAGAGAAACAGCAGGCCGACGACATCCGCCAGGATGGACGCTGCGGAGTAGGCAATTAGTACGTGCAGGCAGGCATTCCGCAGCAGGCTCGCGAGAAACGTAATCACCGCCATGATGAGGATATTGGTGAAGACGGCGACCAGCGAACTGGACAGCCAGTTCTCCGCATAGCGCTGGGTTACAGGAAACATCGCGCAGAAGATGAAGGCCGGCCCGACCGCGAGCAGCAGGGCGAGGCTCACTTTCGCGACGAGAAAGAGCCCCATCGCGACGAAGGCCATCACGATCGACGCCGTGGCACAGATCCCTCCTGCGATGAAGAGTGAGAATTGCGGCACCAGTCCAGAACTCGCTTCGGTGAACAGGGTTTCCATGAGCGTCGTGAAGGGGTCGGCCATCTGGTCGATGGTGCCTCCCATGGACAGGACTCCACCGAAGGCAGATGCGAAGGCTTCTTGAATCCCGTCCAATCCCTCCTTCACGAGGCTGCGATATTGCGGGCCGTTCAACGTCAGCCCAGTGATGAGCGCCACGCGAAACCAGCGCCAGACGAGCGCGGTGACTGGTTCCTGCACATCGCCGCGCATGACTTGAAAGCCGGTCCACATCACATAGAGCGTCATGGCGGTCACAGCGATCGGCGTGAGCACTCCGATGACGGCATCGCTGGAGGTCACGACATAGTGGTTCAACGCGTTGTTCACCGACTGCTCGATGTAGGTCGCCATGCCCATTGGGATGCTCTACGCTCCTCTTCCGTTCTCGTGCCGGAGCCGTTTCCGTGCCGCGATACGCTCATAAAAGATGGGAAGCCAGTCGGTGGGATCGTCGCCCACGTCGGCTCTGATCTGATCCAACAACGTCACGTTGTCCGTCGTACCGGAGAGCACGTTCAACAGATCCGTCATGCCACCCAGGTCGAATTGCACGATCGCCGAACTGTGGCCCTGCTTCACGAGAAACAGGCGGCTCGCTTCCCCAAGATTCTTGATGATGTGAAATTCCGCTTCCGTGACTTTGAACCCCTGCACGTAGTCGTCATGATCGGCGCGAGGATTAGGCAAGAAGATCTGGGTCACGCTCTGTTCCACCATCGTTTTTCCGATCGGGTGTCGCAGCACGTCCGAGGGCGATTGCGTCACAAAGAGGCCAAGGCCGGATTGTTTGCGGATGGTCTTTTGCTTGTTGAAGGCGAAGTCCGAGAAGAGGGGGTCTTGCAGCGGCTTCCAGAATTCCTCCATGACATAGATGAAGGGCTCGCCCGTGATCAGCCGTTCGGTGAGATGGAGCAGATAGGCCATAATCGGGGTGCGGACCTCCGGATCGTCCAGAAAGTCCGTATAGTCGTAGCCGAATAGTCGTGCGCCGCTGATCTCGTGGGTATCTGTAGGGTTGTCGAAGGCCCAGCCCAGCGCGTGACCGCGGGTCCATCGCTTCAACCGTGCTCTCACACTCTGGTCGCCCGTGGCTGGCAGGTTCTGACGGAGGAGGGACAGACCACGCAGGTCCGGTGAGACGGCGTCACTCATCACCGTCCGCACGGCATGGCTGATGTCGCCTTGCTCCTTCGCGGTGAGTAATGGAATCTCGTCGCCGGGCTGCTTCACGAGTTGGGCGACAAGCTGTTCGCAGAATTGCCAGTTGTTGGGGCTCGGTTCGAGCTGCAAGGGATTGAAGCCCGTCGGGAGCCCGCGTTTCAGCGACTGATACGTCCCGCCCATCGCCCGGATGCCGATCTCCGCCCCGCGATCTTTGTCGAAGACCACGCAGCGGAGTCCCTGGTACTTGGTGGCAAAGGCCAAGAGACTCAGTTCCAACGCGGTCTTGCCCACGCCAGTGCTGCCACAGATAAACGTATTGCCCGGATACTTTTCGTCGCGGGAATCCCGGTCCTCCGGGGACACGTGGAAATTGAAATAGTAGGGCTGGCCGCTTGGAGTCTTAAACAGGGCCAATGCTTCGCCCCAGGGATTGCCCGCTCGTTTGCCACGCGCGAAGTTGTGAAAGGGACTCAGGCAAACAAAGTTCCGGCTGGTGATGACGGCTTCGCGCGGCCGCAGACTCCAGTTGCCCGGAATCTGCGCGAACCAGGCACATTCGGGGATCACATCCACCCGCGCCATCTTGAACCCCGGCCCATCCTGAAAGACGGCTCGGGCATCGGCGAGCGCGGTGCTCACCGATTCCATCGTCTGGCCGAAGATGGCCAGGCTGTAATGGTACTGGCCCAGATCGATGAGTCCGCTCTGCAGATCGTCCGCGGCCTGGTCCATCTGTTCGATCTCGCGCGTCGCCGCGTCTTCCGAGGCGATCAAATGCCCTTTCTGGGTGGCGAGCGACTTCAGGGCCGCACGTTTGTTGAGGCACGAAAAGCTCTGGGTCTCGATGTACTCGGCATCGCTGTAGAGCAGGCCGTTATTCATGCCTGGCTCGGAGAAGGGCGGGTATTCCTGCATGTCGAGAAACCCGGCGAATTTCTGCTCGCGCGGGTGCCAGATTTCCAGCATGCCCGTCCGGTCCCCGAAGTGCAGACGAGAAGAGGGGAGGTATGAGGCTAGCGGTGCCCGGCGTAGAGGGATTTCCTCCCAGACTCCATTGATGAGGTAGCTCAGAAAGGCCAGCTGGTCGGAGTAGACAATGTCCTGTTTCGTATAGGTGCCAAGGCGAGTCGGCCCATAGCGACTCAGACTCGCTTCGAGCTGTTTGCCCATGTCTTCCAGGATGGTCAGCTGTCCGGTTTCCTGCTCTCGGCGTTGGGCCAGGGTGCGCGTACCCATCCGAGTAAGGAAGCTCGTAATCTTGGAAGGAAATGGTCGGTACAACAGGGACAGGTACAACTCCGTCGCCATTTGTCGATGCTGCTCAAACGACCGATAGTAGCGGTCGGTCAGGCTTTGGCAGAACGGATTGGGCGAGGTGCCTTGCAACCGCTCGGTCACGATCCGTCGGATCTTATGCGACCAGAGGGCGAACGACCCGCCGCCCAAGGATCGGAGAAACTGGTGCAGCGCTTCCTTTCGCAGCAGGACTTCTGAACGGTCGGCCGTTTCGAACGTGATCCCTTCCAGTTTCCAACAGGCCAGGTACTCGCCGCCGGTCAAGGTGATGACGGTGGGCGTGATTGCCGTCCCCAGCGGGATATAGTCACTTGCGGGGATCTGCGCGGATGCGGCTTTGGTGAGGGCGGCTCTCGTTCTCATTCGTTGTCTCTGTTCAGCCTGCTGCATTGAGATCACTCAACACCTCAACTCTTTCACGATGATCGTCTCGTCTTCCATGACAGGGGGCCATAGGAAATGGCGCCCCATGTCGCGCGACTGGGACCGTGCCGAAGTCGCATCCGTGCCCGCATCATCACTTGTCGCAAGCGCTGATCGTCCGTCTTCGTCGTTTGGCGCATCCAAAGCAGGACGGGAATCGAGATCAGCAGGAGTCCCAGGGAGACGTAGCCGCTCACGAGGTAGTAGAGCCAGACCGATACCAACAGCGTCAGGCCGCCGATCAGGATGAAAGGCACGATCGGCACGCCGCCCAACATCGCGGGCCTCGTGCAACCGGTGAAGATGGGATCGCGAAAGCCGTCCATGTTAGTTGATCAACCAGGCCGCGATGCCCGCCGCGCCGCCCACCAAGATTCCCCCAATCACGACGTTACTCACGTCGGACCATTGGGCATGGCTGAAGGCCATCTTGAACCCCGCCCACATGATGGCGACGGTAAAGAGCGTTACCGCCACACTCGTCAGGACCGTTTGCACGTTCTGCATCACCGTGTTCACCTTGGTGATCTGGGCCCAGGCCGAGTCCGATTCCAATAGGACTGCCACCCCGAGGAGCCAAGAGGCGACGGCGACTAGATGCCCATTCCCTCGGCTGACCCCTCGCACGGTCCCTGTCCCTGACATACGCTTCTCTGTCACTTCCCCTCCCGTCATCACCTCTTCCATCTTCCCTTCCTTTCTGTGAAGTGGCCTCTGTGGCGAGTTTGCAGAGCCTTCTGCTCGCACTCATCGCCAAACGGGGTGACATGTAGTGAGGTTCAGTTTTTAGTGCAAGCCTGTGGTCACTACGTAGGGGAAGAGAGGACGGCCGAAGGGAACAGGATGGAGATGGGGAGACTGATCGGAATCAGGGTGAACCAGCACTGCGTGTCCTGGCAGGAGCGACGCACACTGTGATAGTGGGAACCTTGAAGAGCCGTCGTGCAAGCCGGACTGCTACATCCAGACGGGTGAAGGCGCGCGGCACGCGGGGTTCACGATGCGTCGCCAAAAACCACTCTTTATGCGACATTGCCACGACCAGCTTTCGGCCAGGAGCGGAAGTTCAGCACCGAGATCGCCCTGCCATAAAGCGGTCCTCAGCCCTGTCGCAATAACGCTCGGCTTCAGCGGCGGTCCGTGCAGCGGACGGTCCGCTGCAACCGGTTGTTATGCCGCTCCGCTCGATACATCACGTGGATTGCTGGTCGTGCCAGCCTTCCGGAACTAGCGCCGGCGGTTTTGTCCAAGGCTGTTCCACCAATGCTTCTTGGAACCACTCGTCACGAAGGTTCGCGTGCTCGGTGACAATCAACTGAAAACCAGGGACATCCTCTTGAGTGAATTTCAACAATAGCTCGAACAGTCGGCGCACCGCATTGAGGTCAGCGTCAGCTTCGGTCTTCTGCACCGAGCCATCGGCATCCTTGTAGACCTGTTCAGACGGAAAGTAGACCTGGGTCGGCTGGTCGATCAGCAGGAAGTGAGGGATCGGGCGGTTGTTCTGTGCCGCGAACAGATGCAGGGCGAGCAGTACAGACAGGTGGTAGGCCAGATGGTTCTCGCCACCCCCGGTCCGTCCCATCGGGACCGGACGGTCGGGACGATCGAAGATGAGGGTCAACTGCGGTAGGTTGAGTCGCGCAGGGTAGGGGCTGAACTCGGCGCCGAACTTCTTGATATACCTCGACACATGTGCAGAGATGTTGTTGAGGATCGAGGCCAGGCGTTCGTCGCTGTCATCCGCGCCGATCTGCTCCTCAAGCTGCTTAACTTTGCTGTTGAGGCGGCGATTTTCCGCCTCCAGCCTAGCAAGATCCTCGTTCGGGAGGAGCGTTTCCAGGAACAGGCTGATGCGACCAACCACATGCGCGGCCGCATTATTGCGGGTACACATCTGAGCAATGACCTCGTTGGCCGAGATCGCCGCAGATAGCTCCGCCTCCTTCTGCTTGATGGCGCCTGCGATCCCGTCCGCTTTGGCAGCCAGTTCGGTCAGGTAGGCTTCGAGTTTGGGGCGCTGGCCGGTGGCGATGCGCAATTCCCTATCGAGCGATTCCAACTCGTTTAGCAGGACCCCGGCGACCGGGGATTCCAGCGCGAGGTTCCGCTCGCTGAACGGCCATTGCCATTCGCCGCTGTCGGGGTTCCTCGGGAGAGCCTTGATCGAGGCGAGCCGGTCTATCTGTTCGGCGGCCTCGCTTTCGTAGCCGCTTGCCTGCTTGGCAAACTGTCGGGCCGCGTCGATCCTAGTCTGGGCGTCGCGTCGATCCTGGCGCAACTGGCTTAGCTCGTCCTCTAGAAGCGAAATCCGGCTGCCGTCGTCGTCGGGCACCGTTTCAGGCTTCTACAATAGTGCCGACCTCAGTGCGTCGATGATCCCGTTAGCGTTCGAGTGTCCGTCGATGTTGCTGATGACGCCGACCGTCCTGGCTTCCGAGAAGAGGCGGATAGCTTGCTCGTGCGATGTGTCAATTGCGTCTCGCGCCTGCTCCAACTGCCTGCTGTTTATTTTCAGATCCCGCTGTGCCGTCCGCAATCTGGACTCCAGTTCGTAGCGGTTGTGCGAAGAGACGCCAAGCAGGATCGGTAGCGTGTCTCGGATTGTCTGCGGCTGGTACTGCTCGTTCTGGCGGTAGAAGAGTTGGTCCTTGTTGGCGACCAGCCCCTGCTTCTGGAACAGGTAGTACATCGTGTGCTTGACGTTCGCATCGTAGCTGTCTCGGCTGTGTTCGAGTGCGACATCGGTGCGGTTCTCGGGAATGCCGAGCAGACGCGACAGCAGTTCCACAATGCTGTCGTCGTCGTTGTTAACCGCCAGGTCATTGAACTCGGGAGCCTGCAACTGTGTGCCCCGTCGCAGCATTGCTGTGCTGCAACTGGCTCCGCCGCCTGGTGGGGTTGGTTTTGCGACCAGCACCTGTTCGTTCTCGAACTGGTAGACCACGGCGAACCATGCCACCTTGTCACGGATGACGCCTTCAGGCACGTTGAATGAGGAACGTCCCATGCAGTATTCGATGATCTCGGAGAGCGCGGACTTGCCGGTTGAGGAGCGACCCGTGATGACGTTGAGCCCGTCAGTCTTGAAACCGAGATCCCGGCGCTGTCCATCGTGGCTGTAGATGTGGATGGAATGGATCTTCATGGACGGATCCCGAAAGTTGTGTAAATGGTTACTCGGTCGGCGATGCGTGCGAATTCCTTTCCGACGACGCGCGCTACTTTCTGACAGGAGACGGTCTCGTTGGTTCCGTTAATGGTCTTGCGTACCTTCTTGGATACGGTCTGGATGCGACCGTCGTCAGCGATGGCGATGCAGCCTCTTTCCATCAGTAGGCCAAATCCCTCTAAGGCATAGGGCAGCATCTGGGTGACCCGATTGGGGAAGCCCACCAAGACCTGCTGGTTCTTCTCCGTAGTCTTGAGGAGGTAGCTGCGTGGACTGCCAGCGATCACCTCGCGCGAGTCCTTGTGCAGGCACAGTGGCAGCACCAACAGCGATAGCGAGAAGGGCATGCCACGGGCGTCTTCTTCCTCGTATCCGTGCAGGGCGCGGAACAGGATCAGGCCGCAAAAAGCTGGGTTGAATAGGTTGCGAATCTCGAAGGGGCGCTGATCCCATCGCTTCACGGAGCCACCCCCAGAACCTTGCCAAGGCGTTCGAGGAACCTGGGGTGCCAGTAGACCCTTGGTTCAGGCGTGGCATCGGCCAAGATGTGGAAGCTACCGCGAAGGACATAGGGCTCAGTCACCCGCGCGCGGATGCGTAGGGATTCGATGTTCGAAGTATCGAACTGCGCCCAGTTATAGAGGGTCGCACCAGCCTCGCGAAGCGCATCTTCGGCGCTGTCGTCCTTCAACTTCTCGAAGACGACATCCTTGTAGCGGTTCCACTCCTCGGCGAGACGATCTTCGTACTCCTCGACCTCTCCCGACACGAGTAGGTTCTCGCGTGCCCAAGCCGATCGCTGCTCAAACGCCCGATAGTAGTCCAGGACAGCGCTCCTGATCCGGCTGGAGGAAATGCCGATCTCGCGCAGTTGCGTCACAAACAGGCGCGGATCAGTCTCTGTGTCGATCTCGTCGGTGGGCTCCTTTCCGCGGAAGGTGATGGGGAGGTTGTCCATCTTGTATTCTTCGGCGAAGTTTGAAAGTTTGTCCGAGACTTCGTAGCCGAAGATTCCTGCCGGCCTCGCGCGGGTCAACTGCTTGATCACGGCGTCATTCCACCAGCCTTCCAGCCGTTCAAACACGGACTCGCGGTGTTCGCGCCGGATGCTTCGCATGTGCTTGTCCCTGATGATCGACGGGATATCGCCGATACGCGGGCTGCCGTCGAGGATGAGGATGCGTTCGAGGAAATCCTGCTTCTCGGGATCACTCAGTTCATTGAACGCCGCGGCGATCGGCGCGATGAGTTGCGACGTGGACTCGGCGAGCGCGGCATTGGCCAGTTTAGTCAGTGTTGCTTCATCGTCGGAAGCGACGGGCTTTTCGGGGAGGAGACGCGCAAGGAACGAGGCCCTCGATACCGTGCCCGTGGTGAATAGGAAGAACCGCAGGTTCAATGCGGCACGGCTATCGCTTTTGTACCGCGCTAGCCAGATGTTGACGGACTTCCAAAAGTCGGTCGACAGGTCGGTCAGTCTATCGCCAACTGCCTTGTGCTTGAGTGAGGCCAGGGACTTGCCGCCGTCGCCGTCGATGAAATCGAGGTCGTCGTCCTTTTCTAAAAAGACGGCGGTGCCCTCCGACAACTGTAACAGATGGAGCAGGGCGAGACGCGCCTGGTAGATGTACCCCAGGCCTTGCTCGCCGGCTGAGTACTTGTCGGTGGTCGGGGCTGTCATCGGTCCGATCGGCACCTAATTGCTGTTACCAGTGGCCTCGAGGCTGCTCAGATCGAAGTCTGGAGAACATCGTCCTTCACAAGCTCGAACCATACGGAATCGCCAACGCTGCTTACCTGCGGCATAACAATGTTTAGGCCGATCCGCATATGAGCCGGATCCGCCAATTTCTGTCCGTATAAGATGCCTCTATGGTTCGTGAACAATACGCCATTAGTGATGCCGCTTCAATGAGTACGTCTAGGCGACCATGTATCACGGTTCTTATGCGGTTTGGCGTAAGTTCTCCGGTCTGGTAGCGGTCGGTCATGTACTTCTGCTTTGGGTCGAGACTGTGTGAAAACGCGAAAAGAATTGGCGTCAAAAAGAATCGACCTCTCAGAATGACCTGTATTCGATTATTTCGAGCCGGGTAATGTTCTGAGGACCCCTGAAATCATGCGAAATCGAACTGCGTAAGAGTTTTCACACAGCCTCGGTCGATAGCGGTAGTTCAACAAACTACTCTTGTGTATTTCCCTGGATGAGCGCACTCAGGTGGTAGCGGTTCTTTCCCACGGCCCTCACGGTGACTGCATTCACACCGGCGAGACGTGCGAGGTGCCGGAGAAATTCTTGCTGCGCGCAGTACTGCGGGCTTGGCAGTGCTTTCGCTCTATTGTGCTGCTTCATAGATACGATCTCTCTCGCAGAGAGCGAGTTTTGGCGCGCTGATAGATAGCTGTCTGTTTTGAAGAGCGCACGGTTGCTGCCTCAGCCCTCGCCCTGTGTTTTGCTCACTCCGCGTTGCGTCGTTGGAACCCTCGTGTGAGTGATGCGATCTAACCGATGTCCTGTGTCCTCCGGTCCGTTCGCCCTCTATTCCGCTGCAGCCACGTGTGCGATCCCGTGCTTCCTCCGTTCGGCGCCCGGTGGCTCTGACCTCGACGGGGCGTGGGGCTTGCGTGGCCTGGTTCGCTGGGCCGGTCTCCGCTTGTCCTGGCTCGGCTGCACCGGTCTCGCCCGCCTCGAATCGCGGACATGCCCGTTGCCTGTCGCCGAGCCAGCCGCTCGACGGCCCGACTCCATCCCTCCTGCCGTGTGTCTGGGCTCTCCCTCGCTTGTGAGAGAGCCACATTCACACTCACACAGGAGGTTTCAACATGGCCACTCAAGTATCACGTCCCGTTCACTCGTTTCAGTGCGCAACCGTGCGTGCGTCGATCTGGAGGAATGAGGGCAAGCGCGGCGCGTTTCACGCGATCACGCTATCCCGCACCTTCATGGATGCCGAAGGGCATCCGAAGAGCTCAGGCTCGTTCGGCAAGAACGACCTCTCCGCTGTCGCGACCGTGGTCGCCCAGGCGGAGCAGTGGGTTCGTGAGCACGCGGTATAGCCGCCTCATGGCTGCCTCTGGTCTTCGGACCAGGGGCAGCACACCCTTACTGTCTAAAGAGAACGATGCGACACGCATTGGCACGTGACGGTGCCGTGAGTCGCTCAGCGCTTCGCGTGATTAGGAAGCAATCCCCGCATAGTCCCCATCACGCAATTCATTCTCGGTTCCACGTCAGCTTGTCTTATCTTTCTGATCTGCTTCGCTCTCCCGATTACGGCATTCCGTCCATGTCTCACCCCTCTGAAACCAGCGCGTTCATCTACCATGGTTGGTCGAGCGGGAATTGTTCAGCCATGGAAGGTCGGTGGCCTGCCGCGCACGGATCGCCTGCCGCAGCGTCCGCGCCAGCGCGAGCCTGTCACGGCCGCCGCTGAGTGCTCATCCGCCCCGTGCTGCTTCGGCAGTCCTCGCCCTGTCACCTCCGTTGTCCTGCCCTGGCGCTTCGGTTTCTGCGAAAGCGCCAGTTCGTTCAACATGCAGGAGGTGCCACATGGCCAAACAATCCGTCAACCGACTTCCCGTTCCACAATTCATTCCGCGCTACCGGATCACACTCGTCTCTGAGGGCGGTCACACCGCTCCCTGCGGCGTTCTTCGCGATTCCGCTGCTGCGGCTGCCGCGCTGCGCCCATACTTTGCAGGTCTTGATCGCGAGCAGTTCCTGGTTTGTTGTCTCGATGCCAAGAACGCCAGCATCGGCGTGAACATCGTCTCGATCGGCTCGCTTACGCTCAGCATTGTCCATGTCCGCGAAGTGTTCAAGCCCGCCATCCTCCTCAACACCTGCGCAATCATTGCCTGTCACAATCATCCTTCCGGCGATCCCACGCCGAGCCCTGAGGATCGGACACTCACTACACGATTGCGGGAAGCTGGAGACTTACTGGGCATCAGGCTCCTCGACCATCTCATTCTCGGTGATGACCGTCTTTATAGTTTTGCCGATCAGGGCTGGCCGCTGTGAAGCGGCAGCGAAAGTCCTGTCGCAACTCCCTTCGATTCTCCTTCTGAACAGATTGCGCCTGTCTACACATTCGGAAGATCCCAGGTCCCTACCGCAGGTGGCAGCCTGCTTCTGACGCATCGGGCGTATAAAAAATAGGGAACATACTGAAGATGCGTGTGATGCGCTCTAAGGCATCCCTCCGTGCCTGCAGCATTATCTAAAGTCTATAGGCAAGAGGTCAGCTGGACATTGCGCGGTGAGCTCTAAAATTGGACGCACTTGGTCCGGGAGATAATTGTTATTCTGTGCCGATCTGATTATAGTGCCAGCCTGATCTTACGTACAGGTACGTTGTAGGACGCTTAGGGTGGAAAGGTTTATAGACTGGAGGGTTTTTTGAGACAGGTGTCCCTCTCCATTTCATCTCACTCGCATCAGTTGCAGCCTACTGGCAATCTTTTGGATTCCCTCTCTTCCTTACCTAACCTAGTGACTTGCGCTTTCCGGAGCACTTTCTCCCCCATAAGGCTGCAGGGAGTATCCCCGCAACCTGCGGGGAGGATTGGTGAGCTGGGCTACCAGTTAATAATAAAATCAATTGGCCACCCCTATAAATCAATTACTTACACACCATATCTGGAAGGGTATGAGCTTTGCTGAATGAGATCAATAGTGAATGATCATCCTGGTTTGTCAAAGGGTGAAGTACATGTGAGAAGGAGAGGTAGATGGGCACATGGATATGTCTGCTTCGGTCGAGTGCCTATGAGGGAATAGTAAGCATGACAATGTGTCTCTGGTGGTGTCGAGGGGTATTGGTCCAGTCAAGTGTGCGTGTCCAAAGCGCATCAGGATTTTTTAGTCGCCTGCTTAAAAGTCTCGGTGATGTGTACTGGAGAGTGAGAAGCAGAATTCCAAGCGTGGACCGAAGTGACCAGTGAGCTGACAGTATGAATTCGCATGCTTGGGTAAGGACTCTTTGAGTAAGGAGTGGATTTAGATGACGAGGTGATCCGTTAAAGAGGCTCGTGCGATTTGGAGGTGGTCTCGATGAAGACGGTGTGGAAAAACTTGATGCGATCATGCGGTGTAGTCAGTGTTCTTGGATTGTATATGGCATTGACCGCTTGTAAAAGCTTTCCAACGAAGACAGAAGTTATTGTGCTGGTGCCACCCAAATTGGTGTTTAATGCGAACATCAAAGATTTTGGCGTGCATGTTAGTGGTCCTGCTGACTGCGCGAAACATGTCCAGAATGGAATTGAGGCGGCTGCGGTGAAAGGCGAGCTTGCTCCGATAATTGAGGGGCTCCGTTACTTGGATGGGCCACTCGTGATCGACGGAACTGTTGAGGACTGTCTAGTGGAAATGGGTCGCGGAAGACTGAAGGGTAAGATCACGTTTTCGCATGAGACGAGATCCTTGCATCACGAGCTTGTTAGTCATGAGACAAATCGTCCGGGTGCATCACGGGATGAAGTGCGTGATGTTTTAGTCAAGCAGGCTGTGAGGCAAGTAGAATCGGTGTTTGTACCAATTGAGAAGAAGGAGGTTCGTGATCTGCAGGGGTCGAATGGTCCCATCTTGGTTGCTCTTTACGAGAAAAACTTTGGGCATGCGCTTGAGCTATTAACAGAATGGTTACGCAAAGATCCCAAGGATTTCTATGCCTGGTTCAATTCTGGTATTGCCCACGAGGGGCTGAAACAATGCGATAAAGCGGTCGAGAGTTATCAGCGGGCATCCGATTTAAACTCGAGTGAAGAATATAGTCGGCGGCTCTCACGTGCCAAAAAAGATTGTGACAATTACAAAATGATCCAGGAGAGAAGGCAGCCTAAGGAGTGAACGGATGGCGAGGAGAAAGAGCAAGGTAGATGTCTCGGTAGAAGTTGAGACACAAAAGAGAGCGATTGTTCGCCTGACGGGTTTTTTGATCATTCCAGTGCTATGGGGTGTTGTGCTTGGTCAGTCCGTGCAGGCAGAGCCTGTAGTCCAGGTGCTCTTTGGTGGAGATGAGTGTTCGTTTCTGCCGGAACAACCACCGCCATTGTGGGTTACATCACTGCCGAGCGTGGTTGAAGGGGTTCCTGTGATAGCTGGCGTAGGGAGTGCCGACCGTATGTCGAGTAACACAGACCAAATACAAATGGCTGAACAGAATGCCCGGGCCGCATTAGCGGCAGGAATTGAAGTGCGAGTAAAGGAAGAGGTGAAGGTCTTTATAGATGAACGATACGGTTCCTCGAAAAAGGGTATTTCGCACACAAGCGAGCAGCAGATCTCTCTGGAAGCGCGACAGGTTGTTGATCAGACGTTGTCGGGCTCGCAAATAAAGCAGAAGTATCTCGATCGAAAGAATTGCGTGGTCTATGCCCTCGCAATCGTTTCAAAAGCTGAGCTGGAAGAGTCAAAGAGGAAATTCGCCGAACAGTTACGTCGACAGTTTAAGCGGAAACAACTCATGTTGCTCGACCAATCGAAAGAGGGAGGTGAGGCTGTGATCGCCACCCGAGGCATGCTGGAGGGCCTGTTCGAAGGAATAGGGAATTCGCTGTTGGACTCAGCTGCTGGAGCCAGTTGTGCCAATGATTCGATGAAGCCTGTGTGCAAGGATGTGATCTATGCCGAATATACAGTGGCACTGGAGGACAAACAGGCCACACCGGCCGTTGAGCTGTGGACCTATCGACTTGCCGGAAAGGTTCGCTTCAAGGAGCGCCTCATCGCTTCATTCAACGTACTTTGTCAAGAAAGAGGCAATGCTGGTCAAGAGTATAAGATTGCTCGAAAGGCAGCGGAGGCGTGCATTCGACAAGCCAGACAGACTATTGAGCGAGGCATGCAGGGGTCTGAGTAGAGAAATTTCAGACTGGAAGAACTCATATCTGTTGTGGGGAATGAGAAAATGCCTTGAAGAGCGCGGTTGGCAAGACGCTGATCTTTCTACTGGTTGCGGGAAGCATCGAGCACGATATCGCGTCGATCTCTGCACAGAGAGAAGACGAATTGTCGAGTAATTCTTGAGTTGAGAGGGGCATGGACTGTAGCCGGTGGTTTGGTTAATGGGAAAAGGAGGTGTGCTGTATGAGGAGAAGCATTCGAGGTAGGTCGGGGGGGTGGTCTTCCTGTGGCATGATCGGGGTTCTGCTCTGTGGGCTGGCAGCATGCGCTGGAGGAAGTGGTTTCCCGAAACCAGCGTCGATTCTTCCCATCCCAGATATTCAGAGCCTCTTCCCATTCCCGACGCCCAGAGTATGTTTGTCAGGTGATGGCCTGTCGTTGAAGAGGCTCACTGATCTTGCCAGGGAAGCCTATGTGTTTAAGTCTGAAGAAGCATCGATCGAGTCGGCTCTAGACAGAGTGAGTACAGTACGCAGCAACGGTGAGGTCAACCATATCATGATGATGACTTTGCCGATTTCAGGTGGGTCGGACTGGCCTCAAGGAGTGAGCGAGATGCCGCTAACAGAGGAAGCGAAGCTGCGAGAGAGGATGAGACAGGATCCGGCCAATTCCGGAAGGGATGCCGCATTAACATCTGTATTGAAAGTGAAGACGCTCTATCGACAGACGCTCCTGTTCACGAGGTATCCAGATTTTTTTGCTTGGAGAAAGCCCGGGGTAGCTCAGCCGTCTGAGGCTGAAGTGCAGACGTATCAGCTAAGGGTACTGGGGGCGAATTCCCCTCCAGCTTTCAATAAAAACTTTTACCGGTTCCTACGCGATCAACCAGATTATGAACCCAAAGCCGAGTTATTCGCCGGACGACTGGATGGCAAGGCAACTGAGGTCTATCCAAGTTTGCACGACGCAGTGGTGTCGTTAGCGGAGAATACGAACGAGATTCGACAATTACGAGAAGTCGTGTTGCAAGCGGAAGAGAAAAAAGCAAGGGAAAACCGAGACATTCTGGATCTTGAACAACAAATCATGCGATTGGAAGCAACGGAGTTTGGCAACCCTTCAACAGCCGATGAGGCGGCTCGGGCGAGCGAGCGGGATACAAACGCAAACCAAGTGAATGCGCTTAAGGAACAGCTTGCAGTACAGAGAAGAGAGTTCGAGTCCACAGTGAGGGACTATCTGGCAGAAATTGAGAGGCTAGGGCTAGAAATGGCTAGGATCAAGACCCAGGCCATGGCGTTTACTCCGGAACAGCAAGCTTTAGCAAAGAACATTCAGGTGGTGGTCGGTGCTGTGAAGGGCACGATGTGTGAATCCCAACTGCTCCTAGCCATGGCAGGGTATCATCTGCAGAAAGTGGGTTCGAATTGGCAGCATGAAATACAAGGAATTCTCCATCAAGGTGGCCAGGCTGCAATCGAACGAATGAGACGTGTTGCGTTGAATGGGGCGATGCTTCCAACGATGTTATCAGTGTTGAAGACCGAGGCGGATATCTTGGAGAAAGAAGTGAAGGTCTATGACGGATTGTTTGAGAGTCGAATTGGTGGAGGAGGAAGTTGGTGGAACAAAGTGCCAGGTCAGTAGAAATACTGACTTCCTGTTGGATACTGATAAAGTGAGGACATCGATAGTCGAGTTTTCGAGAGAAAAGTGAACGCATTGTTCTGCCTAACAAGGTAGTTAGGCACGGTTACTTAAAATAAGAAGGAGGCGTAATGAAAGGTCTGAGTCAGGGCAAAAGGGGCATTCTAGCAACGGTCGGCGCGATGGTGATCGTATCCATGGTTGTGGGATGCGCAAGTCAGAAACCAACGGGGCAAGAAGCCGGAGGGATGTCCCGCGTCGATACGCCCCTTCAGGATGTCAAAGGGTTACCGGACTGGGTTTTGAAAGGTGGAGGGGGAGAGAAGATTGAGGGACGGCGAGTGTTGCAAGGTGTGGGCAGTGTGTCTGGAGTTGTGAATCCGACCTTGCGTCGGAAATCAGCGGGAGCTCAGGCCAGAAATGATTTGGCAGCAACGCTCCAAGTCTACGTGGCTGGCCTCAATAAGCAATATATGGCGGAAACCACGGCAGGTGATTTTTCACAGCATGATGTTGAACAGCGGATTCAAGATACGATGAAGCAGGTAACCGAAGCGACACTTGTCGGCGCGCAAATTGTCGAATATTGGGAACATCCGCTTCGCAATGAAGCCTATGCCTTGGCTCGACTCGATATGGAGCAGTTTAAGGACATCATGAAAAACTATGCGGCAGCCAGCAGCCAGTTTAAGCAGCTGGATGCCAACCTCCGAGAGTGGGTTCAGAAGAATGCCGATAAAGCCCATGATGAGTTGAATCAAGAGTTGGAGAAGAGGAAGCAGAACTAGGGGGAGCATAGAGAGAGGACATCATGCGGAGTGCAAGGCACGTTGGTACGAACTTCATCACCATCGTCATCGGGCTCGGTTTTCTTTTAGCACCTGGGTTGGCACAATCTGCCAGCGACAAAGAGCTGTGGCTGATTACGCCGGAAGAGGCAGCGATGGCATCTGCGAAGAAGCCGCCGGACCGCGATCTGACTCAGATAGGAGCAGAGTCCAGCTTAGGTCCAAAGATAGAGGTTCTGAAGCCGCCGGACGGAAGTGTTACGCCGTCCCCGGTAGAAGTCGATGTGAAATTTAGGCCTACGATCGGTCCGGTCGATCCAGCTAGTATGAAAGTCACTCTGATCAAATTCATCGATGTTGATATTACCGACCGTGTGCGAGGCTATGCTTCCGCAGATGGTATCTATGTACCGGCCGCGAAATTGCCATCTGGTAAACACACAGTCCGTGTGAGCATTGCAGATCAAGATGGGTTGCGTAGCGCCAAAGACGTGACTTTCGAAGTAATAGATGGCAAGCCGTAGTCCAGCGTTTGGCTCAGTCAGGTCGAGGGAGGTCGATATGGGTGCCAAGTGGAGAGAGACGAGATCACTTTGCTGGAGCACGAGAATTGGAGTGGTCTTCTCACTCATAACTACAGTGTCGGCCGGATCGGCAATAGCAGCCGAGCTGTCTTCAGCACAGATTTACGCGTCTGCAGCGCCTGCGGTTGTGCTCATCGCTACTGGGAACAGTGCTGGGACGGGCTCCATTATTGACGACAAAGGGCTGGTGCTTACGAATGCGCATGTGATCATGAACGATGAGAAAAAAACTCCTCACGAACGCATTCTTGTGTTTCTGAAGCCGGATCGCGTGGTCGGCGACTTTAACAATCAGGACAATTTGGCTAGACGGCATGAGGCTAGGGTGGTGGCCTATGACGAGACATTAGATTTGGCTCTTCTGAAGATCGTGAGTCTGCCCTCCTCCTTGCCAGTTTTAGTACTCGCAGATCCGGAGGGGACCATTATTGGGTCGCGTGTCTTAGCCATCGGTCATCCTGAGAGGGGTGGGTTGTGGACCTTGACGACCGGTGTCATCAGCGCGGAGTGGAAGGATTACGCTACTGTCTCAGGATGGGATATCTTTCAGACTGAAACGAGCCTCAATCGTGGAAATTCCGGCGGACCCCTGGTGAATGAATTCGGTCAACAAATCGGAATTAACACGTTTATCCAGCGGCGAGCAGCTGATGGATTGGCTATCACCAGCATCAATTTTGCTGTTAAGTCCAACGTTGCCAAGGATTGGCTGGCTAGGAAAGGTGTGTATGTGGCATATGCGCCGTCAGCCAAGGGACCAGGAGTAAGAGACTCTATACAAGAAAGTCAGCCGGGACCGAAGGAATCTGGCGATAGGGATCCTTTCCCCAAAAAGTTTGCACCAAAGCCAGATAAGGTTCTAGAAAATCAGCCGGAAGCTAAGCCGGAAACTGGCCCAGGCCTTCCGCCGCTGCGTCCCTATAGCATCGACACCTTATTGAAACGGCTGGATCTGGTCCAAAAGGATTTGGAAAAACAGATGGACGACATGGGCGCGGAAATTGAAAAACGTCGGCGTCGATAAGGCGTGGTCATGATGGCATTGTCGGAGAAGGCGCGAAAAAGAAAAGAGTACTTTCACTGGGGTGCTGTGGCTGTTGTACTCAGTGTCGGTCTTTTGTCTCAGATATATAATGTTGCACCTGTCGAAGCATCAGATGCTCTCTTGGACTGCAAGAAATTTGAAACGAAGGAGTCTGATTCAAGTATGCTGGTGAAAGGGGTGGGGCCATTTCGCTTTGCAACGGGGCCAGACTTCAACAAAGCAGCGGAGTCATGGGATCTCGTGGTGCACAGTATCATTGCTCGGTATGCCGGACTCTGTACTCGGTTCACCGCAGGTCTTGCGACCAAATCAGAATATGAAACGGGATTGAAAGAAATCGATGAGTATTACCGCGAGGCAAAGGAACTGGAATTGAAGCTGTCGGCTACCATCGAGCATCGTCGCGATGGTGCTAGCGCTACTGTCACTGGACCAGAACAGGCGATTAAGGATCTCGCGACCCGTATGCGACAGGCGCAGGGGGGAGAACAGATTAGTGCACCGCTCGTGCCGAAGCGGCCTTGCAAACCCAAAGATATGCTTGGCGCTCAAGGTCACAGGTGTTGACGGGATAAGGTATGAGGCTAACATCATTGGATAACCATGGCGCAGCTCTTGTTATTGGCATAGTTTCAGCATTGGTAGTGGCTATGCTTTATATCCTTATGCCAAATTTGATCTCGTCATGGGAGTTGAGTACATATGACCTCCGTATGCAATTGCGTGGGAGTGTCAAGCTTACTTCTCAGTTGGTGATCATCGCTAGAGATGACGTCAGTGATGAGGAAATCGGGGTGGGAATCTGGAATCGCCAGATCTTTGCCAAAGTCATTGACGCCCTCCATCGCGCTGGTGCGAGAGTGATCGCACTGGATTTTGACTTTAGTCAGGCTAGTCCCAAGGAGCGAGGTGGGGAGGCTAGTGACCAGGCATTGATCAGTGCTATGCGGCAATCTCATACGGTGTTTCTCCCGCTTCAGGTAACGCAAGAACAGGAATCCGAGACGTCGGTGGACCGTACATTTGGTCTCAACGCAAGCGTCTTCTTAGAAAAAGGGGTGTCTCATCGTCCATCATTCCTTCTCGATGTTCCACGGGTTGGCCAGGTCTTTCCACCGATGTCCAGGTTTCTCAGCGAAGCGAACGGGATTGGCCATGTCGCAGCCATACCTGACATTGATGGGGGTTACAGGCGTACCCCGGCTTTTGTGAGAAGTGGCGATATGATTATCCCCGCCATGGGTGTTTCACTCGCGGCAGCATACCTTGGTGTGAGACCGGAGACGATAGAACTCACGCCAGAAAAGTCGTTGGTATTCAAGGGTGCAATAGCTTCTGATGGTATGCAGCGTGACCTGTCTATTCCCGTTGACCCGCAGGGAAACGTATTGCTCGATTACGCTGGACGTTGGGAGGGAGAGACCGAGTATTTCCCCATCATTGATGTGTTGAACAAAATTGAGAACGAAAAGGATGGCATAGACGGGTTGCGAAAAACTGTTCAAGGGAAAGCCGTCTTAATTATCCATGCTGCGATCGAAGCCGATAAACGGAGAACGCCCTTGGAGTTGAAGGCGCCAGGCGGGTTTATTTTGGCAAACACGTTTAACACGATTGTGACAGAGCGAAAACTCCACCTGCTCCCGGTTTGGGAGCAGTGGGGGCTTACGGTGGTGTTGGCAATCTTCGTAGCCTGGTCGGCGCTATTGCTTCAAGGTTGGAGAAGTCTCGTGGGTGTTGGTGGCATAGGTGTTTTGTATATAGCTGGCGCCTATGGAGCGTTTGCCTGGTTCGGCATGGTCGCTCCGATAGTGGTACCGATGGTCGGCTTGGTAGTGGCCGCAGGTGGCGCGTTGACCTGGACGTCTTGGTTAGGCCTCGGGCAAGTACGAGAGGCTGAGTCTAAACAGTTAGCCCTACAGGGAGAGATGAGCAAGCTCCACGAATTTCTGGAGAAGCAGGAGACTCAGATCAGACAATTGGAATTTGCATCGACAGCTGCACAATCTGCAAGACTGGTGAAAGAACAAGAATTAAAAGACCTTCAGGCACTCCTTGCTGAACAAAAACTCTATGCGAAACAGGTAGAAGGTGAGTTGGCAATTGCGAAAGATGCGGCAAGGGATGGACGGGTTCAGTCAATGCAAGACTGCGAGCGCCTCGAGGCGGCGCTTCGCCGTGCAAAGGAAGAATCGGTTCAGACAGAGAATCGTGTCGTGAAGTGGCAGGACTTATGTGAGCATGAAGCGCAAACGCGTGAACGTCTGGAGGTTGAACTACAACAGATCAAAGAAGATCGGGAGAGGTCTAGACACGCACGAGTAGAGTCGTCTGCCAAGCGCCCAATTCCTCGGGCTATTGAGCCCAGTCATGCCATGCTTTCTGCCGGGGACGAGAAGAAGTTGAAGGATAAATGTAAGGACGACCATGGCATCATCACAAACGATCCTAAAATTTTTGACCTCTTCATTCGTATACAGCAAGCGGCACGATTCAATAAGCCAATTGTGATATTAGGTGAGTCAGGGACTGGGAAAGAATTGTTTGCGGAGGCTGTTCATGTGCTGAGTGGTCGGGCTGGTAAGAAAGAATGTGTAAATTGTGCGGGGATTCCCGAATCATTGCTTGAAAGTGAATTGTTTGGTTATAGGAAAGGCGCTCATTCTACAGCACTAGCAGACTACAAAGGAGCGTTTCTCCGAGCTAATAACAGCACCATTTTTCTCGATGAGATCGGTGAGCTAAAACTGGACCTACAAGCAAAATTATTGCGCGTCCTGCAGGAGTCTGAGGTCATGCGGCTGGGTGACTCTGAGCCGACACCGGTTAATATCAGGGTGGTTGTGGCCACTAATCGAGATCTGGAGCGTGAGGTGGCTGAGGGGCGGTTTCGAGAAGATTTGTACTATCGTTTAAGTGTGATCACTCTCTGGTTACCTCCGTTGCGTGAACGGCCCGGTGATATCCCCTTATTGGCACAGCATTTTTTGGAAAAGATGGTGGCTGACGAGCATCTCTCAAAAATTGAACTTTCTCAAGGTGCGGTCAATAGGCTGAAAGCATGGCCGTGGAAGGGGAATATTCGGGAGTTGAAGAATGTTATTGAGAATGCCGTCGTATTCACCAAAGGCTCCGTGATTACGGAGCAAGACCTCGGGTTGGGAACAGAATCAGATGTGTCAGAGGCAATGCTTACAACGATATCTGCATCGCTACTAACTTCTGATACGAACAATATTGACTTGGATTCTGATGAGTTGAAGCTGTTAACTGCGATCCGCCAACATTGTTTGACGATAGGGAATGCTGCGGATGAACTCGATTGGAATCGTGATACTGTGACGGAGTGGTGGAAAGGACTGTGTTTTAAGGCCCTGGTACATCATCAGTTTGATCGGGAGAAAGCTGCGGCTAGCTTGGCTGGAGAGTCTGGGCTGACCAAGCTAGTGCTGAAGAAACTGAACGAGTATGTGAAGGGACTTAACAAAGTAGTTTCAGAGAATCCCCCTTCCTCGGATTTTCGTGCCTGGTGTAAACAACACTTCAAAAATCTGCCAGCTTGCTATTATCCAGCAATTGACGCTCTGATTCGTGCCCGTATTGTGTAGTGTCACGATCGTCCGGTTCTCTGTGAGCTGCCTGGCCGTTGACGACATTTCAGTCACGGGCGTCCTGGCTTGCCTCGCATAATCCCCCTCGATTCAGAATCATGCTATCTGTCTATAGCTAAGCACAGAATCAGTGATAGCCTCTCACGATGTCGTCGAGGGCGGCCTGGTCCTGATACTCGCGACGCTTCTTGAGGGCGGCGAAATCATGCTCGATGGGGTTGAGCGCAGGAGAATAGAGCGCGAGAAACAGCCGGGTCGCGCCAGTCGCGGTGATGAGCTGCGCCGTTTCGGATGATGTATGTAAGGCGGCGTTGTCCATCATCGCGAGATGGTGGGCGATCACACGTGGGCACAGCCGCGTCTTCAGCCAGGTGTTGAAGACCCCCGTATTGCAAGTACCGTCGAACAGCAAGGGCTCTGCCAGTCGCCCATCCATGCGAGCGGCGATGAGCGACGTGCTGGGCTGTCGATGCCCGGATACCAGGCCGTCCACACGCTGGCCTTTGGGTGCATACCCATACCGCTGCGCCGTCGACGACACAAACCCGCACTTATCGATGTACACGGGGTGTTTGCCGCGGCGTACGAACCGTTCGCGAAGACGGAGAAACTGCTTGCGCCGCAGGGGGGCGCGTTCGGAATAGCCGAGTCTTTTTTTATGGGTCACCCCCAATTGGCGTAGCGCGTTCCAGATACAGTGCCGGGAGACTTGGACATGTCGCGCCCGTTCCGCTTGCGTCCGATCGGGATGGGCCTCCACATGACAGCGTAACCGCTCCCTATCCAGCTTGCGGGGCTGGCGAGGGCCGGGACGCTGGTAGGTCAGGCCGCCAGGCTTGAGCCAGCGGTACACGCTCGCCTCACCGACCTTAAACCGCCGAGCCGCTTCGGCCTTGCTGCCTCCACCGCGAACAAACTCCACAACCCGTTGGCGCAAATCTGTTGAGCATCTCATCCCACAGGATCGCACACGTCTACCGTCGATAGCGATCAGTAATTGAGGGCTTAGCTATAGTCTCCTCGTATCCTACGCTGTGTTCCTGTGGAGTGGGTGAGCAATCGTTTGTTGGGTAGTGGGAGTCGTTTCCCCGCGATTTGCGGGGATGCTGCCAGAGTCCCCGCATAACTAACTGAACACCTTCACGATCCTCCCGTAGTGTTTGCCGAATAAGTCCTTAATTACATGATGTTTGTTTAGGATTGACCCGATCAGAAGTTGATGGCAGCGGACTTGCTGAAGGACAGGGCATGACGTACAGCCCCATTCATCATCGGACCAGTGAAGATGGAGTGATCACGTGCTCACACAACCCGGAGGTGACTGATTCACACGCCAATGTGGCCGGCGTTTTTTCGTCGATGCCAGGTTTGGATGATGGGGATGGAATGCCGCGGATAGGTCGAACAAGGATGTGTGCATAACCACAAGGAGGATGCGATGAAGATGTTGATCTCAGGATTTCAGAGGGAGCGAACGCGATGGGGAGGCATCATTGTTCTGGTCACGCTCTGCCTTCGATTGGCTGGTTGTAGTGGAGGGGATGATGTGAGTGCTCCACTACCTTCGCCCGCTAATGGGACACTTACTGGCCGTGTGATTGCCTCAGACGGTTCGGGTGGAGTTCCCAATGCAGTAATCGAGGTGGGCACGGTGCAGACCACATCAGGAGCTGATGGCAGCTACTCTGTATCATTGCCGGCCAACGATCGAGCCGTGGTGCGTGTAGGTGCCAATGGTTTTGCGGAGAATATTCGTATCGCCCGTGTGGTAGGTGGTCAGAGTACACCTCTCACAGTACGGCTCGTCAAGGTTGGTGTGACTCAGACCATTGTGACTACGTCGGGGGGCACAATTACTGCGCCGAATTCACCAGCTCAAGTCGTCATTCCAGGCGACGCCCTTATCCCACTAGATGGAGGACCCCCAGCGGCGAATGTTCAATTTGGGATCACTCCTATCAATGTCGCTGCGACAACGAACAATATGCCAGGAGACTACACTGCTTCTACCGGTGGAAATATTGTGACGATTGTCAGTAGCGGTGCAATGAGGATCAGTGCAAGGGATAGCAACAACGTGCAGTATGGACTGGCCCCCGGAACCACTGCGACGATCCGTATCCCCGTTAGTACAAGATCGGCTAGTGTATCGGCAACAATTCCCCTGTTTTATTTTGATGACTCAAGTGGACGATGGATTGAGGAAGGGCAGGCGACACTCGCCGGGACTGGTGCCAATCGCTACTACGAAGGCACGGTGTCTCGTTTAAGTTATTGGAACGCGGATCTGGTGACAGAGACAATCTTGGTGAATGGTTGTGTCAAAACCCAAGCTGGACAGGCAGTGGGCAATGCCCTTGTCGAAAGCGATGGGATCGACTATTCAGGTTCCTCTCAGGTGTACACAGGAGCAGATGGTTCATTCCTTCTCCCAATCCAAAAGAATGGCAAAGCCACAGTGGCGGCCTTGGTCGGTACGCAACTGACCAATACGGTCAGTATTGGGCCAAGTGCCACGGATATCGCGCTGGATTCATGTCTGGTAACCGGATCCCGTGATGGTTTCAATATTAAGCTGACATGGGGCGCAAGCCCATCGGATCTTGATTCCCATCTCTACACACCTAACGGTGATCATGTGTATTTCGGTGATAAGGGAGCTTTGACGGGATTACCGTTTGTCAATCTGGATGTGGATGACACAACAAGTTTTGGCCCTGAGGTCGCAACGCTCACCAAAGTGATGCAAGGAACGTATGTCTATGCGGTCCATAACTTCAGCGGCACACAAAGTCCTGGCATCACAGGATCTCCGACACGCGTGGAGCTCACTCGAGATGGAAACACTACCGTCTTTGCTCCAACAACGGGTGAAGGAACAGAAGTCTGGTGGCATGTCTTTAACATTGAAGTGGATGCGCAGTGCAATGTCTCTGTGACTCCGGTGAATGCCTGGCTTGTTCAAGCGCCAAGCCCATTACCTGGAGGAACTCCGACTGTTTGTAATGTGAATTAGGATTGTATTCAGAGGGAGAGGCCGCTCAAGTGGGTTGGCCTCTCCTATCCATCCACCAACAAACACGCAAAGGAGGGAAGGTTATGCAAACACGACGGCTTTTGATACTTTCACTGGTTGGCCTACTGTTGAGCGGGATCGTGACAGGTTGTGGACATATCTCAGGCGGGGCCGCGCCTTCAACGGAGCCATTGATGCCCGGGTCCTATCGAGAAATCGGACCTGTTTCTGGGGAAGATTGTGTGGGCTATCTTCTGGGGTTGATCCCCATCAGCGATGGCAATGAAACCAAAGACGCTATTGCTGCGGCCTTAAAGAAATCGCCTGGCGCCACAGCGCTTGTGAAGTTCACGGCTGACACGTACTCTCAAAACTATATTGTTTATGCGCGTGTCTGCACGCAAGTCCACGGTGTCGCCGTAGGCCCCAAGTAATCTCATGGCCACCCGATCTCCCCTCTTCGCTTGAAGAGGGGAGTCCGGAAATTTCGGGGTCAACAATATAGGGTCGGATCTTGGTGCGCCAGGAAAGCCTGAGAGAGGAGGACGCGCTGTGGGTAGAGCGGAAACCGCTCAGTGATCTCCAGTACGACCTCATTCCTTCTCGGTAATGGAAGGGCATCAGCCAGAAGCGAGTCTGTCATGGTGATGGGGCAACCCGCTATAGAGTGTCGTCACGAGATGTCGAAAGGAGTTACCGGTGAAGTGCGTTGCGTATGAACCTCTATCGGATTCTGTGCGCATCAAGCTCTCCTTGGTCGAGGGCTGGCTGTGGTTAGAGCTAGCCGAGGTCGCTGCGCTCATGACATTCCCTTCTGACTCGTTTGATTTCAACCCTCAAGAGGAGTGCCCTTGGCCTGATCGCTGTATCATTGGTTTCTGGGAGCCTCGCAAGACTGAGCTCGTCCATCAGATTCGCATGGTGTGGATGCCTACAGAGCAGAATTGGCTATGAGCGTAGCAGAAGCACAGGAAGGTTGGAGTGTGAGATTTGCATTGAGGGGCAGGCGAGCCACCATCCACATCGGCCTGCCAAGCGTCGATCTTCAAGACCTCGCGCGCCTGGCGTGGTATCTTCGAGGTTTTCATAGCGGGCTTTACAAAAGTGTTAGCCAAGTCACCCAATGGGTACGATGTCAACAGAACAGCCGGCATTTGCCGACAGCGGTACTTCGAGCGGTTCGGCATACTCCAGAGGGATGCGGCTATTCGGTTGGCTAGTGTTTGTCTCGATGCAGGATCGGTGAGATCTGGACTTCCCAGGATTTAACAGCCATCCGCTGGGTGATTGTTAGAGCATGGGGTGCTGGGAGCTACCTTCGTCCAGCTGCAAACACGTGTCCGAATGCCGCTTTGGCCCTCTTCAAATTTCCGGCCCTCACCTTGGCTGTACGTTTCGCACACGGACTCCCGCTTCTTAATGCTTCTCCGCATACGACGCCAAAGGCCCATGCTCGCAAGCGAAAAGAATAGCCGCGATCGTAAGCCATCGGACCATCGTGGCCATTCAGTCACATCAAATAGCTCATGTAAGTCGGCGAGGCTCCTTTCACAGTATTCAACGAGTTCGGGACTGCGGTATTGATCCTGATCAAAAAAGTGATCTTGTGTCTGTCCCGGAGGCCTTCTGCATAGCACAGAGCGACTAAGCTGTCGGAACCATGTCGGCGCGGGGACTATTGCGTCTGTTGGGAAATCGAGGAGCCGCGGCTCGAACCGATGAATGAGGTTTTGGTGAAGAGTATTTCCGTATTTCCAAATTCGTGGAGCTTGTCTAGCTGCGTGTACCCATGAGTCCGAGCAGAAGGGGACCACCCAATCGGTGTGAAGGGAAATAGCCGATATATCCGTGCCCGACTTATTGGGCGTTCGTATCTTGGTAAATATGTGGTCAAGTGCATCACCGAGCCGTAGATGGTGGGGCATCAATCGATCGAACCGATGCTTCCAACCATCCTCTCCAAGTGCAATCCGTAACTCTGGATGTAGCGAAGCCATTTCCAGCTCGGTCAGTGCCAGAGCGGTTCTCTGGCGCCAGAGGTGTCTGGCAACGTATCCACGTGATGAGAGTCCTGCCCTGACCATCGAGAAGACTCCACGAGAATCGTAGTAGCTCCGGACAGCCTCACCATTGAACCCTAGAAACAGCCGTGCTCCTCGAAGGTAGCGGGGGAACAAAACTCCGGGCCAGTGACTAATAGGCAATTGTCCATTTGTGCTGGACACCAAGCTTTCCGCATCGGCCAGAAAATCTGCAGCTGTCACTTCGCAGTCGATAAGCTCAAGGGAGAACCTGCGGGAAATCGATCTTGCAACCATCAAGTCATGAGAGTCTTGATGTCCACATGCCAACAATCGAGGATGCTCGCCGCACTTCAATAACACGGAGAGCAGCAGTCTCGAATCCAACCCTCCAGTCAGGCACAGAACATCGTTCGATTGTCCCCACCAGCGCATGACCTCTGCCTGCAGGTTGGCACAGAGGGCAGAAGCGGAGAAGGGGGCAGGATCTGTGAGTGACACGTCGAGATGCGACATTACCTGACCACCTTCAAAAACCAAAACGGAGCCCGGAGGGGTTCGCCGAACCTCCAGACAGAGTGTGTCATCGCCAATGGTATGATCCAGGAGGAGGACATCCGCTACCGCTTTGTAGTTCCATTTGAAGGGGATGTCCATACGCACACACACATCGAGGACGGTCTCCCCGTGAATAACGGTGTCACTGCAAGCTGCGTAGTAGTAGTGCTGAACGCCCAGATGGGAAGTCACGATCGTCGTGACACGCTGGTCCTCGGCTATGACGACGAACTGACCTCTGGCTGACAGGATCTCTTTGGCTTTGCCACTTCGAAGAAGCTGAATTAACCGTTCATCAGGCCATTCACAGTATCCGAGCTTTTTGACATGCACTCGTGCACCGCCTTCGTTACGCTGTTCGAGAAACCTTACAGCTAGAGAGCTGAACCAAACTTCCTCTCCGCGGTGCGAGAGCTTCTTTTGCTTAGACCATGGGAGAAAAGCGTTGTGATTCAGGAGGGGGAGATTCTATTCCAATTTCGCATTCCATTGCAGAAAGTACAACATCTGCGACTGCCTTTACTGTCAATCGGCAGTGGTGAGTTTCCATGGTGGCAAAAGAATGCTTTTCATAAAGCTTGTTAATGGGAGCCCCACCACCACAGACCGAAAAGTACTCACAATCAGACCTGCAAAGCGCTGTCCCATGTGAGATTTCAGCCACCATGCGTGGCCAGTTGTTCGTAGCTAAGATGCAATCGAGTGGGCATGATAATACATTCCCAATGCTAAAACTCCCGAATGTCGGATGGGTCATTCCAAGTAATTCTGGCGAGAAGGTTCCCATGTCTCCGTTTGATCCAATGCTTAAGATCGTAAAGGGTTCATTTTGAGTGTTGCGGGTGGAAGAACCTGCTCCAGCCAAGATCAGCGATCGCATCGACTTGAATTCACGGACCGGTATGTCTGTCTTTTGTGACCACTTCATTAACTTCTCCAGGAAGTCTCGAAAGCGACCTTCAAAGTTGTTCTCAGAAAAGGCCTTAGATACGTAGGTTCCCTCAGTCTCTTCTGTGTTAAGACCCAGCTGTCCCATCCCTTCTAAATTCTCAAAGAAGTCCATAAATTCGCTTGCATGGTGCAGTGTGTCAGTAGTGATGACTGCAATGACGTCAAATTTGAAATTAGCCGCTTGTAGGTATTGGATGCCGTCCATGACTTTCTGAAATGTACCCCCGCCTCGACGCGTAAGGCGCCGGGTATCATGTATGACCGGCGGCCCATCAATGCTTACGCCTACGGTAACGCGGTTAGTTTGTAAGAGGTCAACCCATTGGGGATCCAAGAGAACAGCATTTGTTTGGATAGAATGGTGTAGGGCTGTTTGCTTTCCAAGGATGCAACGCGCTCGTGCAAATGCGTCTTCGTAAAACTTTTGTGAAACTGCAAGCGGCTCACCAGCATGCCAACGTATTTCTAGATGATCACCCGGGAGCTCTGCATCTCGCACAAAGCAAAAGGCTGCTTCTAAAACCTCTGGAGCCATCACGGTGTGATCGTCACGATGTGGCAGGTAACAGTAGGTACAGGCGAGATTGCAGAATGGGGTCGGCTGAAGAACGAGTTGCCGTAGGCGATTGGCATAAGGTCTCAGCACATTCACGACGGATTTCCCATCATGAGAAAGACAACATCTGGGATCGTTCCTGGAACAGTTTCGCCATCGTGAATATAATTTTGAGTTTGCAGTAGATACACAGTGCCAGGCGGGATCGTCACTTTTACGATAGGGTCACAAGGGAATCGCTGGAAATACAGGTCTTTGATTTCACGTGGAAGCAATCCACAGGTCTCAGGAAACTCCAGCTTATGAAGAAGCGTCGACATTGGAGCCGGCACGAAATGAAGATACCGCGATTGCCAACCGATATTCATACTGGCTAAGACGAATGAGTCTGCTCGTTTATGTAGTGGAAGCGACTGGTGATTGTCGAGGTGAAGCCCGCGTGGGCGACCCTCATCATAATCATAAGCCGTGCTTCGCATGCCGGGCGGGTTCACGATAACATCTGCTGGACCAGCAGTATCTAACTTGATCCCTGCACCGATTAATGCCTCACGAAGGCAATGCCGAAAATGCGCTATCGCTTTTACAAGTGCGTCATTACGAGCGCCGTTGGTGGCAGTCAGGGGTGCAATCAGTGTCTCATGTGCAAAAGCGAGCAGATCCGATGATAAATCGAGGGTCACTAAGCTCTCAGACCACGTATTCAGCGATTGCGCTGACAGGGTGCTTCGCTCCATAGCCGAAAGATCACGCCAAGGACCACGACCAACCCATGCGGTTTCCTCATTTGAGGCCTCATGGAGTATCTCAACACCATCACTCACCCTAACGTCGACAGATGCTTCGCCAAGCGGCTGCCAGCGTACCAGGTTTTTCTTTCGGACGTCTCCACTCATAGAGGAATTGCTGGTCAACATACACGTTCACCAATTCGAGCGGTTGGTCTGAGCTGATCGCTATGACTGTAATAAGCTGAGGCGGTCGACAAGCATTTGGGCTCGAGCTGCTGTTGGTATAGAAGAGAGGAGAATTTGGACGCTGGTTCAGGGCCAGGTAGCATAACTAGGAGTCTTGCAGCAACGCTGCGGCAAAAATGGCCGCAGCGTCTTGAGATAGAGTGTGACTGATTCCCATGCGGATTGACCAGACCGTGAGTGCAGAGCTCATAGTGTGGTGAGAATGGTTGAGAATCTGGGAACTTTAGTCCCCAGACGAAATCTCATCCCTCGCAGGTTGAAACTCTGGCTGAGCTAGTTGCCCCAGCTGGAGAAAGGAGGATTACAACTTCCCATCGATTGAACGGAACCTTCTCGAATCTTTCTTATCCGATCTTCCATAGAGCGGATAGCACCTGTTTGACTAGATACAGACAAAGGCATATTCAGCCCATTCACCATCTGCATCAACTTACCTTGCATCTGATCCTGAGACATAGATTCCTCCTCTGTCAATGTAAGGATGTAAGTTATTACTACTTCAACTCACTTATAGTTAGTAAATCTTACGTCTTGAATTATGGTTCTGTCAAGATTCAGGATGTGCATCCTGGAAAAAGGAGGTAGTATTGCGAGTCCCATAGATAGGAGAGGCAATCAAAGGCGTGATGGGATGATGCGATTAGGCGGATGAACAGGGGAAGGCATCGGCAGTATGGCCGAGTAAATGAGGATATTGTGCTCGATACTCAGCATACACAATTACGTATTTGTGAACGTTGTAGGGGAGAAAATCAATGAAGGATGCCTGGTCTTTCCCTGGGTTGGTAGAGAGTGCTGCTTCGAATCGCACAAAGTTTGAAACGGACGGATTTGTTGTCTTGGGGCAAATAGTGGATCCGTCTCGCCTGGATCTCATGCGAGAGCACTTTTCAGCTGTGTTCAGAGGTGAATATGAGACTGGAAATCTCCCGGATTCTGCATTATGGCAAGAGGGAACCAGTTTGCCACATCTTCCTCGATTCATGGCAAATTCCTGGAAAAGTGATTTGACCTTCGCTCGCTTCGTACTGTCTCCAACCCTTGCACAGGCGGCGGCGGTACTCATGGGCTGGGAGAGCGTTCGATTGGCTCAGGATACTCTTTGGTTGAAACCGCCCAAGTGGGATGAGGGTGCGTTCCACCAGGATAATCTCGATTTTCTTGAGCCTGCATTTGGCGTGACATGTTGGTGCGCTCTTGATAAGTCCACTCCCACGCAGGGAACGCTTCAATATGTACGTGGATCACATCTGTGGCCACGACCGGATGGCTTATACGTTGAGCCGGATGGAACACCGCCTTCACGGGCTCGTATGCTTGCTGCGGCTACAGCTGCAGGCGTTACGCGTCTCGATATTGTTCCGTTAGATGTACCCGCTGGAACCGTAGTTATGCACCGTAGTGAAATGTGGCACGGTTCGGATGGCAATCAGTCAAACATTGACCAGCGACGAGCAATCGCTGTCCACCTACTTCCAAGCCGTGTTCGTTTTGTTCGATCACGAGGGGGGTATATTTTCTCCCGCTATAAGCGAATTGGATCAAACGAGCTCGATGAGAGCTTTTTCCCAATTGTATGGTCGGCATCTGGCTATCGAACAGCCATGGCCGACCATTACTGCTATGCGGGGGAGATTCCATAAATACATCTGTTTGGTGTTCGTGCGATTGTTGCCTGGTCTGGAAATGGAGACGTTTAGGCGATTGATGGTACCTTATGCTGCGAGGCCGCAGAGGCCAATAGCCTACCACCCAGAAAGGCAATGTAGTTGCTCCCAGTTTGAAATGGACTCCTGCGGTGGGGTTCAGAGATGGGCCTTATCGATTGGGGTCCGTTGGTCGGCGAGATACTTGGCGTAAGGGTTTCAAAAGAGGTAGTTCCCACAACAACTGGGAATGTCCCAGTTGTTCCACTTCACGAGGTTCGTGAAAGGTTCTGAGGAGTGTAGCCGAGACGATTAAAAGGAACAGGCCGGAAAGAAAAAAGATGAACGGCAGATTGGAAACGAGCTCCAGAGTCCATTCCCCAACCTGCAACCTGGCTGGCACCGTGCCAATTAGTACACTTCCTATCACTGTTCCCATGGCCCATCCTATGGCATTGACGATGCTTAAAACGGCGATGGCTTTTGGGCGATCGGTTGCCTGTACTGCATCGAAGACATAGTTGCTCAATCCGAGCCCAAGCCCTGCCCATACCACGCCTCCAAAGAAATTCACGCTGACAAGAAACGGCCAAGCTGTACTGAACAGATACAACATCGGAAGAAATGCGACGAGCAGTCCAGTGACGGTGAGCAAGGCCTTGTTCCCGAAGCGATCGGCGAACTGACCCCAGGTTGGTAAGGTAAAGAATTGCCCTATAATACCTGCTGCCAGCCAGGTTCCGTATTGCCAATACGCGAGGTGAAGATCCTGAAGTAGGTACATGACGAAGAACGGACCGGCGACCAGCAGAGACGAATGCATGAGCCCGGAAAACAGCAGGAAGTGGCGAAAGTTTGTGGACATGCCTGTGCGGAGAAAGATGCGAAACCCGGTTGGAGTGCTGCTTGGATCATGCACTGGGAAGCTGCTTACTCTCCGCAGCAAGAGAGCCGATACGCTACGGCACAGGCCTGCCGTGAGAAACATTACGACAAAGCCTACCCAGAGGAGTTGCCGCTGTTCGAAGAAGCTCAAGAAGACACCTGCCATACAGAGTGCGATAAAACTGGTCAGTTCAACTGCCCGTGATCGTCTGGCGAAGTAACGGCCTCGCTCATTGGGTTCAAGTAAGTCGGTGATGAGGCTATTCCACGCTGGATAGGTGAAATGGGTGAAGGTGGAATAGACGGCGACGGCTGCAATGAGAAGCCATGGCCCGTGTTCAGGCCAGAGTAACGGGAGTGCGAGGATGGGGATCCACGATAAAGATTGTCCGATGATGCCCCAGAACACTTGAGAGGCCCGGCTTGGGAACCAGTGGGAGACTTTGACAGAAACGAGCTGTGCCCATGTGCCCAAGAGTTGAGGAATGGCCGAGAGGATGCTCAACTGTAATGGTGTCGCATGGAAAAGTAGGGCAAAGGCCGAGAGGTATTGCTCGGCTCCGCCTTGGGCAACGGCATGGAACAGCCCATCACGAATGCCGAACCGCCGACCTGATTCGTTTGGATCGATTCGCGTGGAATGGCCGTCAAGACGGTATTCTGCGGACTGTAATGATGTGTCTTGAGTGATCATGGCAGTGAGTTAGGGGCACTCTACCATAGAACAGTTACGACACATGGAATCGCCCCTGTCATGATGTGTATTAAGGAGGTCGTTATTCGATTCTGCCAAGCCTGTACGCAAAGAACATAAAGCCATTTGAAGTGCTAGCTGATATTGAGCTTGTGAAGGGACGAGTTAGTTAGTGCGACATCTGGACAACCTTCATGAAACCTCTGCTTCAACGTCTCGTTTCTAATCGAATGGGAGTTCCCCGTCTGTGAACGCGGGGGTGAGAGCAAGGTCCTGCAAAGCAGGACGAGCCCCGCTCGTAATCATTGAGGACGACGCATGTAAAGGCGCGGAAATCTATTGCGAAAGCAATTTTGTGGAGAGATGTTGTGATCCTTCACAACGGACACTCGACCAGTCAACAAGACCGGCATGGCCGTCGGTCACGCTGCTGGGTGTACCGCTGTTTCCGTTTCGACCCTCATCCCCGAGGCTGTGAGGCAGTGGTTCTTCATCATGCGTAGGTGAGGATCACCAGGTCGGGTGGGGAGGGGCAATTTCTATTTTCAGGATCACCTAAAATGGAATTAGGCAACACTCACGTCTCTGCAGCCTGCACCTCATTCCGTAGGGCTTGAATCGTCAAGGGTGCATTTCCTTCGCTGCGATTGTTGACTAAGACGTACGCCTTTCGCTTTTCTCCCACCGCTTTCTTCACCAGGTCCAAGGTGTCTCGCCGCATCTCTGGAAGTTCCTCTACAATCTTGGTGTACGGCTCCGCTCGTTTCTTCGCTGCTTCATAGGACATCTTCAGCGGTGTCAGGAGGCGCAAGACAGTAAATGGAGCCGTGAAGCGCTCCTCCATACGTTGATGTTGCTCATGTAACGATGGCATGTAGGACCAATGGTTGTAGACATGGGCGACGCCGTGATGCTCTAAGACCCTGCGATAGTCAGGACCCAGCAAGCCGGCGTTCCGAACTTCGACCGCATAGCGAGAGTCCTTGGGGAGTTGGCGGAAGAAGGTATCCAAGCGCGAGCAGAATTCCTCACTCGACATCCCGTGCCGTTGGAACTCAAACAAGAATGGGCCTGTGTGTGGCTCGAAGTTGGCTTCGCGAGAAGGCGTGAGGACGAGGTCATTGAAGAGCTTCGCGTCGAGAAATCGCTGGTTCGGTTGACTCGCTTTGGCGCCATAACGGGCCTGCTGCGAAAATTGCGGGATGGTAAGCTCTTCCCAGACCTTGAAGCACATCTCAAAGTCTTCAGGGATCTGGTTCAGATAGTGTCGAAGCTGATTCGCAGTTGGTGGCCGATAGAAGGTGGAGTCATTGCCGACCGTGCGAAAGAGTGGTTCACCATTATAGAGATACTGGCAATACTCACCCAGACATTCCCGTGCAAAGGTGGTTTTGGCGTACTTCTTCAGGTAGACCTGACCTTGCCAACCTTCATAGGTCCAGGTGGAGGTGCCGAATCGAATGAGGGGTGAGAGGGACATGGAGCGGAAGTGTACCGGCTACAGGCGTAGCTCCTCAAGAGGTTCACTCGGTGCCGGGATTCCGCCGGTGGTCAGGAGTTGTAGTGTTCTCACGGTGACCGTGACGGTCGAGAAATGCTCTTCGACCAAGCCTCTCACCACATAGGCCTGATTCGTGGCCAGCAGATGACAGTAGTGTCGGTAGGTGGTGGGAAACACGGTGGCATCATACATCCCGGTCTGATCCTCTAGAGTCATGAATTCCATCGGCTCACCTTTCTTCGTGGAGACAATCTTTTCCGTGACGAGCCAGCCGACCAGGGTGACTTCTTGTCCCACATACTGATCCCGATCCTTTGCAAGAATGCGTGTGGTACCGGCAAGCGCCTCCTTGAATAAATCGAGTGGATGGCAGCGTAAGGTAAAGCCGAAGAGGGTGAGCTCATGCTGTAGCTTCTTCTGGACTGAGTACTCCGTGGGGATCGGGATGTAGCTGGGGGGCTTGGTCGCCTGCGAGGCAAAGACGCGCCAGAGGAGGGCCGGTCTGGTCAGTTCACCGGCAATCGAATCCAAGCATCCGGCTTTGATCAACAATTTCGCTTGGGCGTAGTCCAGATTAATCCGACAGAGGAAATCTGACAACGAGCGATATGAACCGTGCTGTTCTCGCTCGGCAATGATTCGCTTGGCGAGGTCTTCTTGAATGCCTTTGATCTGCATCAGACCCACTCGAACGATGGTCCCTGATCCGGTATAGACCCACACACTCGCGTTGATGTCCGGCGGTAGGATCGTCAGCCCCATCCGTCGTCCCTCCGAGAGGTACGCGAAGGCTGAATAGTAGCCGCCTTGATTGCTGACCACTGCGGCGATGAACTCGGCCGGATAATGGGCTCTCAGGTAGGCAGATTTGAAACTGACCTGGGCGTAGCTCGCACTGTGCGGCTTACAAAAGCTGTAGCCCGCGAAGCTCATGATCATGCTCCAAATGGCGTCGATGACAGAGTGCTGTATGCCAAGGGCTGACGCGCCGTCATAGAACTGCCGTTGATAGTCCCGGAGTTGCCGTTCCTTGTGCTTCTTGCTCAAGACCTTCCTGAGCTGATCCCCCTCTTCAACGGAGAAGCCACCCAGCGCCACCGCTACGTTGATCACGTCTTCCTGGTAGACCATGATCCCGTGGGTCTCGGCCAGGACCTCATCGAGCAGGGGATGCAGTGGTCGATGTCGGTATCCATGGGCGCGTCGCACAAACTCATCGGCGTAGACGTTGGCTGCCGGACGGATGATCGACGACACCACCACGAGGTACTCAAAGACATCGGCCACGGCCTGTCTGTCTGGTGGCATCCCGGCCCAAAGCTTCTTGAGTAACAGCCTGGTTGCCGGAGACTCCACGTAGAAGCACCCCATCGTCTCGCCGCGCCGAATGAGATCATTGGTGGCCGGATCCGTGAGGGGGTCCCATGTGGCATAGTCGATCGTGCGACCAGTGTTCCGTGCGATCGCAGCGAGAGCATCACGGATGACGGCGAGCGAGCGATTGCCCAAGAGATCGATCTTGACCAACCCCGCCTCTTCTGTCTGATCTTTCTCCCATTGAATCACCGGTAAGCCGGACGCCGAGAGTTCAACCGGCACATACCGTCGGATCTCATCCGGCACGAGCACCACACCACCGGGATGGAGGCCCAGATTCCGGAAGTGGCCGTCCAATTGTGTTGACCAGTACAAAATCTCCGGCCAGGGGTTTCTGAGGTTCAGCGCTCTGCAGACGTCCCGCGCCCAGTCCTGTACCGTCTTTCCGGGTTGCACGTCCACAAAGTCGGCTCGTCGCTGCAGAAATTTCAACGCCTTGCCGATCTCTTCAGCAGGCAGACCATAGACCTTGGCGATTTCGCGTAAGGCCGCGCGTGTGGCAAGCGTGTTCTGATTGGCGACCATCGCGGCATGCTGGTGCCCATACTGCTGAAAGACCCACTCGAGAATGGCTGGCCGTTCATCCCAGGGAAAGTCCACGTCGATGTCGGGCGGATCGTGTCGCCCGGGATTGAGGAACCGTTCAAACAGCAAGTTGTGTCGAATCGGGTCCACATGGGTGATGCCGAGACAATAGGACACGATCGAGGCCGCAGCGGAGCCTCGGCCACACGTTCGTGGTGCTTGGCGGACGATCTCATCCACCACGAGAAAATAATCCGCATAGCCCTTCTCACGGATCACCGTGAGTTCTTTCTCGATGCGCTGTCGGACTGTCGGAGACAAAACCCCGTAGCGCCAGAGGGCGCCGTCGTAGGTTTTGCGATGCAGCGTCTCAAACGCAGCCTCAGAGGACAGCTGACGGAAGGAGGGGAAGATGGTCTGTTTGAAGTCCCAGTCGGTGTGGCACGATTCGGCGATCCGCCGCGTGTTGGTGATGGCCTCCGGCACGTGAGGCAGTTGTCGCGCGACCACGGATTCCGACATGAGCCAGTGAGAGGGGAGTGCACAGTGATCGGCCTTGAGCCGTGAAAGCGTCGTGTTCTCCGCAATCGCGCGTAGCAGCCGGTGAGCCTGATAGTCCGCTGGCTGGAGAAACGCGGCGCGGGTGGTGGCTACCGGCGGCAGTTTGAGTCTGCGGCTCAATGCGACCGAGTCTTGCAAGGATTCGCCCGGCGTGAGCTCGATATAAAGATCCTCTGCCGACTCTGCCTGCCAGGCAGTCACGGCGACGGGATCATCAGACAGCAACACCAGTCCCGTGCGATGCAGCGCCACGGTCTTGAGGAAATCGAAGGACTCATCACAGTGGCGAGCGGACAGAATCCGGCAGAGATTGGCGTATCCGGTGGAGTTCTTCGCGAGCAACACGGCACGGTGCACACCGGAAATTAGCTCCGCCCCTAAGATGGGCTTGAGCCCATGTTCACGCGCCACTTCAAGAAAGTGGATCGCGCCATAGAGCCCATTGGTGTCGGTGAGGGCGAGAAATTCTTGTCCTTGGTTTTTGACCGACTGACAGAGGGCTTCTACTGTGGGCACGCCCCACATCGGCGAAGAGGATGAATGCGTGTGCAGGTGGACGAAGGCCATTCAATTACTCCTCCCATACCGAATGACCTGCTCTCCAAATCGGGCATGAAGCTGATCGAGGGCGACAGCCAACTTCTTGGCCCGGTCCTGCCGTCGCTGCTCATCGACGGGCCGAGCATCGAAAAGAGCCCTTTGCTCGGCATAACCAGTTAGACCCGCCATGCTCAAGGTCATGGCTCGCAAGCGAATCCGCCGACGCATACATTTCTGAAAGAGCGACAGCACCGCAGGGGACAGATCACATTCCCAGCAGGTCTCGGGAGTCACGCGCTCGTGTTTTGTGACTTCGAGGTGATCGCTATAGCGGATCGCGAGTGACAGACGGCCACAGACGCGTCGCTGACTCCGCAATGTCCGACAAAGCCGTTGCAGCGCATCGAGCAATCGACCGGTCAGCACGGGGTCATCGATTTCATCCGGATCGAAAAGAACTGTCTCTTCGAGACTGGGCTGAACGTCCGGCGGTAACACCGGCAATGAGTCAATGCCATGAGCCCAGCGGGAGAGTTGCCCAGCATAGTCTCCTAAGGCCACTTCCAACGCGTCAACCGGACTCTCCGCCACGTCGCCGAGTGTGTTGAGGTTTAGGTCATCGAGCCGTGACAGGACTTGTCGCATGCAGGGTCGCTGTAGGCCTGGCAAGGTGTGTACCGATAGTGGTGCCATGAACACCGGTTCCGACCCCGGGCGGATATCGTACAGTTCGGAAGGCTGAATCAACGTCGCTGCAGTCTGAGCCACCAGCTTGTTGCTCCCAACACCGGCGACCCCATCAAGTCGATACTGAGCGAGCACCTCATGCTGGACCTTCGCCGCGACATCAGAGGCTGGTCCGAAGAGTCGTCTGGTCCCGGTCAGATCCATCACGAAGGAACCAGGTTGAACCGGTTCCCAGACCGGAGCGTAGCGTCTCACGACCTGAAGCAAACACTCCTCCGCCGTACGGACGCGAGAGGGATCCGGGGAGAGGACGTGCAGGGAGGGACAGACCCGTCTGGCCTGCTCGACGGACATGCCAATCCCAAGGCCTGCCTGTTCCGCTTCGGATGAGACTTCACGTAGGCAGGCCCGGGAGGTCTTTAATGGAGCGATCGCGACAGGTCGCGTCGAGAGGCTGGGATCATGCAGCCGCGCGACGGCGACCTCAAAGGCAGGAATCCCAAAGCAGACAATCTGGCGATCCATGGTGCCAACGGCCTGAGCCTCACTTTCGGAGGTGACGGATGACGCCGACGACAATGCCTTCGATCTGGAAACTGTCCGAGGGCTTGATGATAATCGGCTGCATGGCGTCATTGGCGGGATGGAGTTCTACTGTACCGGCCTTACGGAGGTACGTCTTGATCGTGGCCTCGCCGTTTACCAAAGCGATCACGGTCTGGCCATTGCTGGCAGACGAGTGTTTCTGCACCACGACAATGTCACCTGGAAAGATGCCCTCATTCTGCATGGACGTGCCTTTCACACGAAGGGCGAAGGTCTCGCCACGACCGACCATGCTTTTCGGCACCTCGACGCGTTCCATCTGAGGAATCGGTTCAATGGGCGCCCCAGCCGCAACCACTCCCGCTAGCGGAATCTGGGCGGAGCTGAGCTGCATGAGGGCTAATTCCACCGTCATGGGAATCGGAACAGTGCCATCTTCATAGCGGATGATCGATCGGCGGGTGCAGTGCAGCGTCTGAGCGAGGGTCTCCTGAGTCATCCCAAGGGTCTTTCGGGCTTCCCGTAACGATCCAGGTCGCATGTGACATAATGTCACATGCTTTCATGGATCTGTCAAGAGACGTGTCTCGTGGCGGATCTTGCCGCTGGGCGCGTCACCGACTTTGATCCGAGAAAAATTATGGCGCGAGGGAGGAAATTATTTGCCAAACCCTGACCCTTCGTCTCACGGAAACGGCGGAAGCCGACCTTGCAGAAATCTGGGCGTACCTTGCAACGAAGGCGACAAATCTGGATTTGTCCAAGGTGGAGAAAAAATCGCACTTACCGCATGGCCACATTCCAGGGCATCACAAATGTATTGATGAGCTAACGGGGCAGCTCAAAGTGCCAAATAGTTCAACCTCGGACTAGTATTCCAGGCTTAGCGGACCTGCCCGAACAGACACATGGGCTGGACTCTCCGCTCCTACCGGTCTGCATGGACTCCTGGTCTGTAGCGCGTTCCTGGGTTGAAATTGGGGGGAATCCCGTTTGTAAGCGGTTCCGTGGCCATTTTTGTCCTGGTGGGGCAAACCCCAAATGGGACCGATTGCCAATGCCGGTGGGGGGGTGTGCCGGTTGTAAGAGAGCGGCATCGGAGTTAGAGGAAGAGAGGTAGGGAAGGTAGGATCAGCAGGTAAGAATGTACGTCGTTAGCGGGGTCCACTTGGGGCGCGGAAATGAACACAGGATGAGCCACAGATGACCCATCCTGTCCAATCAGAAGCCGCTGTTTATGCGGTTTTCGGAGGTTCTTGAGGGGCTAAATCTGTTTTCAAGACCGGCACGTTAGGCCGCTGCGTGGTGTTCGATGGGACCCAGAGGGGTGTGCTTACTCCCTTGTGATTCTTTCCAGCCCTCCCATATACGGCCGCAGCACCGGAGGTATTTCAACCGAGCCGTCAGACTGCTGAAAATTTTCGAGGATCGCCACCACGGTCCGCCCGACGGCCAGGCCGGACCCATTGAGCGTGTGGACAAAGTCGGTCTTCGTGTCTTTCTTTCCCCCGGTGGGCCGGTACTTGATGCTCGCGCGCCTGGCCTGAAACGATTCGAAATTGCTACAGGACGAAATCTCCCGATACTGTTGTTGAGAGGGCAGCCAGACTTCAATATCGTAGGTCTTGGCAGCGGAAAACCCCATATCTCCGGTGCAGAGTGCGATGACTCGATAGGGGAGGTTCAAGCCCTGCAAGATCGACTCAGCATGGCCCGTCAGCCGCTCTAGCTCTTCGTATGAACGGTCCGGTGTTGTGAATGCTACGAGTTCAACTTTATTGAATTGATGAAGCCGAATCAGGCCTCGCGTGTCCTTGCCGTAGGACCCGGCCTCTCGTCTGAAGCAAGGGGTGTAGGCCGTATAGCGGAGCGGCAAGCGGTCTCCACCCAGGATTTCCTCACGATGCAGGTTCGTCACCGGTACTTCCGCCGTTGGAATCAGGAAGTAGTCTTCGTCCTTCATGCGGAAGAGATCTTCCTCGAACTTCGGGAGCTGACCGGTTCCAGTCATCGAAGCACGATTCACCATGAGGGGAGGCAGCACCTCTCGATATCCGTGTTGGGTGGTGTGCAGATCGAGCATGTAGTTGATCAGCGCTCGTTCCAACCTGGCGCCGGCCCCGGTCATGACGGAAAACCTGGCTCCGGCAATCTTCGCGGCTCGATCGAAATCTAGGATGCCGAGATTCTCTCCGACTTCCCAATGGGGTTTGGGGGGGGTCGAAAAAGACGGTATGGTGCCCCATCGACGGACTTCGACATTCTCCGAGGCGTCAGCCCCCACCGGGACCGAGGCATGGGGAAGATTGGGGATGCGAAGCGCGACGTCAGTGAGCGCTTCCTCGACCTTGCGGAGGGCTCCCTCAGCATCCTTGATGCGATCCCCCAACTGCTTCATCGCAGCCATGGCCGCTTCAGCTGGTTCTTTGGCTCGTCGCAGCCGAGCCACCTCTTCAGAGCCTTTA
>CXWL01002569.1_pt1 | contig 73351 bp, 51 predicted proteins | sample 590931 | NCBI WGS metagenome assembly CXWL01 (sample SAMEA3498368, study PRJEB10139) | groundwater metagenome | biome: water well; material: biofilm material | place: Germany | collected 2015-04-27
GACATGGGTGTAGATCTCGGTGGTCGAGATGTCGGCATGACCGAGCATGGCCTGCAGCGCCCGCAAGTCGGCACCGTTCTCGAGGAGATGGGTGGCGAACGAATGCCGAAGCACGTGCGGGGTCAGGATCTGGGCCACACCCACGGTGAGCGCGTGCCGCCGCACGATGAGCCAGAGGCCCATGCGGGAGAGCCCCTCGCCGGAGTGATTCAGGAAGAGCTCGCGGGTCCGTTTCTTCTTCAGCAAAGACGGCCGCCCCTCCCTCTCGTAGCGCAGGATCGAGGCGAGCGCGCTCTTTCCAATGGGGACGAGGCGCTCCTTCCGACCCTTTCCAAAGATGCGAAGAAGGCCGATGTCCGGGTCGATATTCTCGGTCTTGAGCAAGCAGACCTCGGTCGCACGCAATCCGCTTGCGTACATTGTTTCGAGGATCGCTTTGTCCCGAAGTCCCAGGGGCGTGGCGAGATCGGGGGCCGCGAGGAGGGCCTCCACCTGGGTTCGAGTGAGGAACCGGGGCAGAGGCTTGAAGGGCCGGGGAGAACGCACGTTCTCCATGGGATCGTCGGCCAGCTTCTCCTCGCGCACGAGGAAGCGGAAGAAGCCACGGATAGCGTGAACGGCCCGTCCCGCGGACCGGGCCGCGAGTCCCTGGGCCTTGAGACTGGCCAGGAAGGAAGCGATGTCGCGCGGCTTGACCTCCTCAACCGTTTGCTCCCGTCCCCGCGCCCAGGCGAAGAGCTTGTGGAGGTCGGAGCGATAGGCGGAGATGGTGTTGGGCGACAGACCCCGCTCGGCCCGGAGGTGATCCAAATAATCGATGACCCGGGAGTCTTCGGGCGGCGCTCCCCCCGGCGCCGGGTCTGGGTCGGGCGTCATCGCGTGGCGCGCCGTCGGACCATGTCGACCACGCGCGTGGCTTCGGGAACCCGCAGCAAAGCGGTCAGCCCCACGTAGGAAAGTGCGCCGAGCGTCACCGGAACGAGGGCTCCCCAGGCTTTCGCCCAAAGCCCCACCGGCGCCGGATCGAAGATTGAGATCGAGTAGAGCACCACGCCCGACATCACCGCCGTCGCGAGGAGGAGCGAGAGCAGAAAACGGCCGTCGATGGCTTTCAGCAGCGACTCGGGCCCCCGATAGAGGGCGAGAAGTAATCCCCCGTTTGCGAGATTTCCGAGGGCCATGCCGAGACCAGCAGCCTCGAAACCCATCGTCTTGAACAGCAGGACCAGGGTGAGGATGTTCGCCGTGACCGCCAGCAGGCTCGCGGCCAGGGGCACCCGCGGCCGCTGCACCGCATAGAAATACGGGACAAAGACCTTGGTCGAGGCGTAAGCCACAAGTCCGAGGGCCATCCAGGCGAGCGCCGCGGCCACGGCGGCGGTATCGACCGCGGTGAAAGCACCGTGTTCGTAGATCAGACGAACGATCGGCCGTCCCCAGAAGATCAGGCCGAGGGCGGAGGGCAAGGTGAGAAAAAGCAGCAGGCGGAGAGCCTGGGCCATCTGCGTATGGGCATCTCCCGGACTTCCCGAGGCGATGAGGCGGGCCAGCCGCGCGCCCGCGATCGTTCCCACCGCCACTCCAAAGAGCCCCATGGGCAGGTAGAGCAGGCGGAAGGCGTAGTTGAGCCAGGCCACCGCGGAGGGCTGCGTGGATGCATAGTTGCTGCTGACGAAGATATTGATTTGAACCGCGGCCAGCGCGATTGTCGCGGGCGCCATCGTCACCAGGATGTTGCGGATGAGGGGGTCCTTGAAGTTGAAGTCGGGGCGAAAGCGGAAGCCTTCCCTCCGAAGACCCGGCCACTGCACGAGGAACTGGGCGGCGCTTCCCATCAGCGCTCCCACCGCCCAACCGTAAGCCACCTGGTCTCTGGGCAAGCCCGCGACGTGAAGACCCACAGCGATGGCGATGTTGACCAGATTGAACAGTGCGGGCGCGAGAGACGGTAGACCGAACTTGTCCCGGGAATTCAGCATGCCCATGGCCACGGCCGCGAATGAGACGAACGGCAGAATCGGCATCATCACCCTGGTCAGCGAGGTGGCGAGTTCGGTCTTGCCTTCGAAGGCGGCGAAGCCGGCGGCGAGGCCATGGACGAGAAGGGGGGCGGCGACCACCCCCAGCCCGCAGACTATGGAAAGGACCAGGAACAGCAACGTCAGCAGGCGCCGGGCCAGGGCGAATCCACGTTCCGCGCTCTCGGTATCGGCCCGGGAATAGGCGGGGATGAACGCGGCGGAAAGGGCGCCCTCCGCAAACAGGTCCCGGAGCAGGTTCGGGATGCGGTAAGCGATGACGAAGGCCTCGGCCTGCGCGGAGGAACCGAGGGTCAGGGCGAAGAGTTGTTCCCGGATGAGCCCGAGAAGCCGCGACAGCAGGGTGGCGAGTGACAGCATGGCCGTCTTCGCTCCGAAGCCGGACCGCACGCCGGACTCGTGCTTCTCGGGAGTTTCGGGTAGACTCACCGGCTCACAAGGTCGGAATGGCGGGAGTTTGCCCGCACGAACACAGGCTTTAGCGACAGAAGAGGTTTTTTAGCGTGGCGAATCACGACTCCGCACTCAGACAAATGCGCCGATCGCGCAAGAAGCGCGCGATCAACCGCGCCAACACCGCGCAGCTCAAGACCCAGGTCAAGAAGCTCCGCGCGGCCATGGACAAGGGCGACGCCACTGCGGCCAAGGCCCTGGCGGCTCCCACGTATTCCGAGCTGGATCGCGCGGCCAAGAAGGGTGCCATCCACCGCAATGCCGCCGACCGGACGAAGTCGCGTCTCGCGCGCAAGCTGAACGCGGTCAGCGCTTAAGACGTCCGTCCTACGTTCCCGCGCGGGTTCGGCTCGCGGGAACGCGGGCCGCGGGGACCCCGTAAGAATCAGGCGCGTCCCCCGCCCGCCATCCGCACCAACGCGTGGGTGAGCACCGGAACTGTCGGCGCGCTCAACTTCAAGCGTCGGTCGGCCTCGGCCAGAGTCGCGAACGCCCGGCCGATGTCCGCATCGCTCCAGTTGCGGGCCGCGCGGTCGGTGTCCATCACCTTGAAGGGCATGATGCCGAGTTGGGCACCGGCGTCGGTGGCTGAGACGCCCGAACTGCGCAGGGCCCGGAAGGTGGCCATCCTCCGCACGGTGCCGTGCAGTGTGGCCAGGACCTTGAGGCCCGCCTCCCCCTGCCGCAAGGCGTCGTCGAGGTAACCGAGCCCGCGCCGCTTGTTCTTCTCCATCAGTGCATCCGCGAGCAGATACAGCGGCGGGCTGGAGGTCACGGCCACGATGTCGTCCGCGCCCTTGGCCGAGGTGCCCTGGTAAAGGAGCATCTTCTCGAGTTCGCTCCGGATACGACCCAGGGCCGGTCCGCTCTGCTCCACGGTCTCCTGGAGCACGGTGTCGGAGACGCGGAGGCCGAGGGAACGAGCCTCGGCGGCAGCGGCCAGGGATAGCGACTTCCCCTTCAGGTAGTCGACTTCTATCGATTCCGCGACCTTGCTGACCTTCTTCCACATGCCGATGCGGCGGTCGACCTTGCGGGCGACGAGGATCAGGACGGAGGAGTGATCGAGTTCAGGCAGTTCGGCAGGGGGCGCCTTCGCCGCAGCCTTCCGGCCGCGCGGCTTTTCCTCGACCTCCTCTGGCGCTTCGACCTCGCCATCTTCACCCTCGTCGTCGGGCTCGAGGCTCCCGCCTCCCCGCAGCCTTTCCGCCCGTCGCACCACGACCACGGTCTTGTCGGAGAAGAGAGATCGCGATGTAGCCGCCGCGAAGGCATCGGCGAAAGACGACTCGTCGCCCCAGATCCGAACCACTTCCGTGGGATCTATCTCCCGGGCCTTCAGCACCTCGGCCAGGGCCCGGTCCGCGCGCAGGGAATCCTGACCGAAGATGAAGACGATCGGAGAGAGTGCCTTGGCCACGGGAGAAGCAGTTTACCGGTGCACGGGGCGGGAGCGCCCTTTCCGCTCAGCCGACCTGTGAGAGACCAAAACGCATCCTCCACTGTTCGCTTCGCGCGTACCGCCGGAGCGGATGATCGGAAGCGGCCGTCTTCCACCAGCTCTCGGCGATGTCCCGGGCCTTGAGCAGAAGCTCGCGGTCCCGCACCGGATCCCCGGCCTGAAACAAACCACGGCCCGACTGCCGCGTGCCGAAGAACTCGCCCGGTCCGCGGATCTCCAGATCCTTCTCGGCCAGGTAGAAACCATCCTCGCTGGCCACGATGGCGTCGAGGCGCTGCTTGGCCTGATCGCCCGGATAGGCGCGGGTCACGAGCAGGCATTCCGAGGCATGGCGACTTCGTCCGACCCGCCCGCGGAGCTGGTGCAACTGGGCGATGCCGAAACGCTCCGCCTGCTCGATGATCATCAACGTGGCGTTCGGCACATCGACCCCCACCTCGATCACCGTGGTGCTCACCAGAACCCTGGTCTCTCCGCGCACGAACGACTCCATCACGGCGCCCTTCTCGTCGCGCGGCAGGCGACCATGCAGCGGAGCCACCCGCACTCCGGCCAGCCACTCTCCCCACTCCAGGGCCAGCTGAGTCACCGCGCGAACGTCCACGAGCTTCTCGGACTCCTCGACCAGTGGGCAGACGACGTAGACCTGTCGGCCGTCCGCGAGGTGTCGTTTCGCGGCGTCGATGATGCGGGCCCGCTGGGCGTCGAAGAGATGGGACGTCCGGATGGGCACCCGGCCCGGCGGCTTCTCGTCGAGCACCGAGGTATCGAGATCGCCATGGAAGGAGAGGGCCAAAGTCCGCGGTATCGGTGTTGCTGTCATCACCAGCGCGTGGACCCCGTCTCCCTTCAGCCGCAACTCCTCGCGCTGCACCACGCCGAAGCGGTGCTGTTCGTCAACAATGGCGAGGGCGAGAGACTTGAAGACCACGTCGGGCTCGAACAGCGCATGGGTGCCCACTACGATCTGGGCCTCGCCGCTCGCGATGGCCTCGAGGGCTTCGCGCCGTTCCTTTGAACGGAGACGGCCGGACAGACGCAGGACCCGCAAGCCGATGGGCGCGAGCACCCGGCTCAGGGTCAGGAAGTGCTGATCGGCCAGGACCTCGGTGGGAGCGACAAGGACCGCCTGCTTGCCGTTCGCCACGGGGAGAAGCATGGCGAGAGTGGCCACGATGGTTTTCCCCGACCCCACGTCTCCCTGGAGCAACCGGCTCATCTCCCGGCCCGACTCGAGATCGACGGCGATTTCCTTGAGTACCCGCTTCTGCGCGCCGGTCAGCGGGAAAGGCAGGACGCGTTTGGCCGCCTCGCGCGCGGTTTCGTTCGCGTGCAGCACCACGCCGGGCTGACGATCCAGGCGCTTGGCGGCGAGGCCCACGGCGAAAAGAAAGAACTCCTCGAGAATCAGTCGCAGGTGCCCGCGTGATCGCGCACCATTGAGGCTCTGAATGTCCTCACCGGGACCGGGGTCGTGCACCGCCAGGACAGCTTGCCGCCATTCCGCCACCCCGAGTTCGTGCCGGAGGTCGGCCCCGAGCAGATCGGGCTCACCGAAGTCCTCGGGCAGGGACCGCACGAGATGGGTAAGAATCCGCCGCCAGATCTTCGGAAGAAGCCCGGCCCGCTTCTCGTAGACGGGAACCACCCGCCCCATGTGGATGGCCGCATCAAGAGCGCTGTCGCCCCCTTCCCCGTCAGCGTCATCGAGGATTTCCGAATCCGGCGAGTGCAGCGCCAGCCCTCCGCCGTAGCGATCCCACTCGGGTGCACCGTAGAGCACCACGCGGCGGCCCACCTTGAATGAGTCCTTCAGGTATCCCTGTCCGAAGAAGACGCACTTGATCCGGCCCGAGGCATCCTCGACCACTGCCTCGAAGATGGGCATGCGTCGCGCGCGCTTGAGGCTCACCGCGGCGATCCGCCCGCACACCGTCGTCCGGACGCCCGGCTTGAGACTCTTGATGGGCGCGAGGTTCGAGCGGTCCTCGTACCGGCGCGGCAGCACCAGAAGCAGCTCGCGTACGGTGGCGATTCCCTCTTCCTGGAGGGCGCGCGCGCGCTCCGGCCCGATCCCCTTGACGAACTGAACCGGGGTCTCGGGCTTCAACTCCGGGCTCGCCGGCGCCGGCTTCTTCGCCTCGCGGATATCGGAGTTCATCGGGCGGACGGCCAGTGCGAACTCAGTATTCGATGGTGGCGAGGGCCTGCTGCGGGCGGATCCGCTTGGCGGAATAGGGCAGACGGAACGGGGCACGGATGTCGAAGCCGTTCGGCCGCGCGGCATCGATGGTCGCCCGGGCCACGATGTCGCCCACCACCGAAGCCGACAGAGGCACCGGTCCGATCTGAGCGCTCAACAATTCGAACTGGCCGAAACCGCGATCGCTCTTGAAGTCCGCCACCACCTCGACCACCATCTCCCCGCCCAGCAGGCTCAGGAACGATGCCGCGCTCGCCGCCTTCTGCTTGAGCTCGGAGAACTCGGAGAGATTGGCGAGTCCCCGCAATTCGAGACGGCCCTGTCGGATCACGATCCGCACCTCACGCAAGCCACGTGGAACTTTCTCGGCGAGGGCGAACCGGACATACGAGTTGAGCTCGGATTCGGAGACGTTGACCGGCGCTCGCTTGGCTTTCGGGTCGCGGTCGAACTTCTCGAGCAACTCCAGCTTCTTGCCCAGCGCGTCGGACAACTCGCGGGTCAGCACGCCCTTGGGGGCCGCGGGATGCGGGCTCATCTGCACCAGAAGGGCGAGCAGGAGTGCCGTGGCTGGCGCGCTCATGAGGCGATGGCCTTCAGGAAGGAATCGCCCGGGAGAGTTGCGTTCAGACCGAAGTTCTCGACCAGAGTGGCCGAGATATCGGCGAAGGACGTGCGGTCGCCAAGAGCCCCTGCCCGCACTCTTCGGCCTGCGGCGATGAGGGGCACGTACTCTCGGGTGTGATCGGTGGACTGATCCGATGGGTCGCAACCGTGGTCACCGGTCAGGATCAGAAGATCGTCTTCGCGAAGAGCCGCGGTGAGATCGGGGATCCGACGATCGAAAGCCTCGAGGTTGCGCGCATAGCCCTGGACGTCATTGCGGTGGCCGTAGAGGGTGTCGAAGTCGACGAGATTCGTGAAGATGAGGCCCGATGGCCAGCGTCTTAGGGCGGCAATGGTCTGATTGATGCCGTCGTCATCGGAGACCGTGTGCACGGCCTCCTGAATGCCCCGCCCGGTGAAGATGTCCTCGATCTTCCCCACTCCGTACACCGGGAGGGAAGCCTCGGCCAGATGGTCGAGTAGTGTCTTCCCCGAAGGGGGCACGGGAAAATCGCGGCGGTTGGGGGTGCGCTTGTAGGTAGCCGGGCTATCGCCGACGAAGGGCCGCGCGATCACGCGGCAGACTCCGAACTCTTCGCCGCAGACCAGGTCGTAGGCGATCCGGCAATAGCGATAGAGCTCGTCGGGGGAAACGAGGCTCCCGTGAGCAGCGATTTGAAACACGCTGTCGCCGGAGGTGTAGACGATGAGGGCGCCGGTTCGCAGGTGCTCCTCGCCAAGCTCCTTGAGGATCTCCGTTCCAGACGCGGCCTTGTTCCCGAGAACCCCGCGTCCGGTCCCCTTGGCGAACCGCTCGATAAGAGACGCGGGGAAACCGTCGGGGTAGAGCTTGAACGCGGTCTCCGTGAGGAGACCCATCATTTCCCAATGACCGGTAGCGGTGTCCTTGCCCGCGCTGCGCTCGGCCAGGCGACCGAAGCCCGCGGTCGGAACCGCCTCGCGGGCGCTCGAACAGGTTGGGGGCAGGTTGCCAAGACCCAGGGCGGCGAGGTTCGGAATGCGGGCATGGCCGATGCTCAGGACATGGCCCAGGGTGTCGGCATGGCTGTCGCCGAAGGCAGCGGCATCCGGGGCCGCGCCGACGCCGAGGCCGTCGCACACCACCACGATCGCTCGTTTATAGGGTCCCATCAGTTTCTCTCTCCCACCCACTCGCCGATGCGGGCGAGCGCGGCTCCCTCTTCGGCGAACCATTCAACCTCGAACTGCCGCCGGAAGTACGTCATCTGACGCTTTGCGTACTGCATCGTCGAAATCACAATAGCACGCTGAAGTTCCTCGTCTCCCGCAGGCGGAAGCGGGCCCACACCGAGGCGCGCCGCCACTTCCCGGTAGCCGATCGCCCCCAGTGGGCGCGGTCGCGGGAGGCCCGTGGGCAGACCAGCGAGGGCTCTCTCCGTCTCCTGGATGAGGCCGTTCCCGAGCATCCGCCGAACCCTGTCGACCACACGCCCACGCAGTTCCTCGCGCCCCGGATTCAGGCCGACCATGAGGGTCTCACCGGCAAACGCGGGCTTTCGCTCGCGCTGGACCAGAGAGAACGGGCGTCCCAGTGTGAAACACACTTCCAACGCACGCACAATCCGGATCCGGTCGGTGGGTTGGGTCTTTGCCGCGTACTCGGGATCGCGCACGGAGAGCAGCCGGTGAAGCCTGAGCGCGCCGTGCCGCACTGCCATCACCCCGAGCCGGGCTCGCGTGTCCGGGGCCTCCCCTCCCTGCTCGAAGAGTCCGCGGAGCAGCGCGGTGAGATAAAGACCGGTGCCCCCGGTCACAAGGGGAAGGCCGCCCCGACCACCAATGTCTGCGATGGCGGATGAAGCGAGCTGGGCGAAGATCGCGGCATTCATCTCCTGCGTGAGATCGAGGATGTCGATGAGGTGATGCGGAACGAGACGCCGCTCGTCAATAGTGGGCTTTCCGCTGCCCACATCCAGGCCCCGGTACACCTGCACGCTGTCGCACGAGACGATCTCGCCGCCGTAGCGTTTCGCCACCTCGAGCGCCAGCGCGGACTTCCCGCTCGCCGTGGGGCCGACTATGGCGACGATCCGGGCGGGCTTCAGCTCGAAAGCCAAAGGCGGACCGCCGCGAAGATCACGAGGAGCAGGGCCACAATGCCCAGGCCCCGTATCTGGGTGTCCGGAAGGCGGGCCACGCCTCAGACCTCGAGGAGCATGTTTTCCGGACGCAGGGCCTTCAGGATATTGGCCTCGTGATCCGCCCCGATGCTCTTGCGGACAGCGAAGAGCATGGCGTAGAGCAACTCATTGAGCGTGTTGGTGAGCTGAGTCGACCTCTCCGCATCGGGCACCTTGGACAAGGCCAGCAGGAGCGGGGGCGGATCGATGATGCCGCCCTTGGTCACCTGGCAGGTCGCGAAGATCCCTCCGGAGCTGTGCAGTTCCTTAACCGCGGTCTGCAGGGTGGCGTCCGCCTCGGGTCCAATCTCGCGAAGCAGGTAGCGATAAATGTAGGCGTACATCGAGTTGTAGGCGTCGAGGGCCGCCGCCGAGACGTCGCGTCCCATTGACTCGCCCACCGGCCGGATCTTGCGGCCGCGGACGCGAAGAAATCCCGCGCAGAACAGCGCGTACAGGGTCTTCATGGTCTCCGCATCGCCGATCTCACTTTCGCGACAGATCTCGGCCACCGAGCGGCGGCCATCGACCGCGTTCAGAATGTGCTTCTCGAAGGGCTCAAGGCCCTTGAGGTCGATGTCCTTATTGCACTCGAGGATCAGTCCCGGGTCCGGATACCGGCCCTTGAGCGCCCCCTCGGGATCGATCCGCCGCAGTCCCTCCAGAACGAGAGTGAGCGGATCGAAGGAAACCGTGACCTTCTCCTTCTGGGGCAGGGTGGTGGACTCGAAGACGAACTCGCCCGCCGCCCACTCGAACAGACTGAAGACGATCTCCCTGACCTGCGTCTCCACCCCTTCCCACAGATCCTGCGGGGCCATGGCCCCCATTTCGATCAGGACCTTCCCTTGGCGCCGTCCGTGCGAAATCTGCTGCAGCGACATCTCGTACTCTTCGACGCTGATCTTCCCGAGCCGCAACAGCGTCTCGCCGAGCCGATCGTTGGGCGAATTGCTGGTGGCGAACACCACCTGCCCATTGTGGAAGTAGACCGCCTTCCGCGTTCCCTCGAACTCCACGGACAGGATCCCCGTCGACCCACTCCGGCGCAGCTGAATCAGCAGTTCCGGAAGCGGCAACGCGGAGAGATTTCCCTTGAGACCCTGGGCCGTGATGAAGGGGACAAGGCGACGGGGAATCGCGTCGGTGTGGGTGCTCATAGGGTGTTCCGGAAGCGAAGTCTAATGGGACTCCGGCCAACCGGTGGCGTTCAGTCCCGCGTTCCCGCCATCGGGGCGGCGCTCAGTTCGATGTGGGAGTAGTAGTGGCGGAGGATCTCGTCGTAGGTGGAGCCCGCCTGGGCCATGCCGAAAGCACCCACCTGGCATAAACCGACGCCGTGACCCCAACCCTTTCCGGTGATGACGAACTGACGGATCGACCCATCCTTAGCCAGTTCCCGATCAATGACGAACAGGTTCTCGCGTATTCCAAGCGCGAATCGCACCTCGAGGCCCTTGAGCACGATCTCCCGCTCCGACCCGCGTACCAGGAGTTCGATGACCCGGCCCGAAACCCCGGTGCGCCGGACCTCCAGGTCGAGCACCCGGCCGGGGTTGCCATAACGCGCCATCGACTTCGCGATCTGTGCGGGGGTGAGGCGTTCCTCCCAACGGTAAAGCCGCGAGGATCGGTCGGCGGAGGTTCCCATGCGACTGTGCTCGGCGACGAGGAAGGCCAGCCGGCCGTCGGTCAGGATGTAGCGGACTTTGTCGCCCTGGGTCAATGCCAGCTCGGAAGCGGCCACCGGTGTGCCCGACAAATCCCGGAACAAGCGGAGGTGCTCGGCCACCCGTACGGTCTGGACCACGTCATTGACCCGGAACCGGAACTCCCCTTCCGTCCCGCCCGCGAACTCGGCCCGGTCGAGAGAAGGCGGTCCCATGCGCAGCGCCGAGCGGGCAAGGATGCCGATCGCGGTGGCGCGCGAGATCCGGCCGCCCGGGGTCAAACTTCCGCTGGCCGAGGGCGAGAGAACGTCCTCCTGGATCAGGATGGCCCACGCGCGCGCCTCCTCGGGGCTCGCGAAGTCTTTCTGGTCTTCCGCCTGACGCAGGAACTCAGCATCGCGGTCGCTGAGCAGGCGCTCCGCGCGCTCCCGCCAGCACAACGCGGCCGAGACGTAGACGAAGAAGGCGCCGCGACGGCCGATATCGCCCTCGCGCCTTACGGTGCAGCCCTGTCGCCCCAAAGAGCGGAGGAGGCGCTGAGTCCACGCCTCGCCTTCTTCCGACCGCAGACCCTCGGCGAGCCAGGCCGCGTTCTCGGCGGAACGTCCGAGGACATCGAGCGCCATCAGCAAGGCAACGTCCCGGTTGATGGCGGGCTCGGACCCGAGCTGGGAGATCTTTCCGTTGGAGCGGATCACGGCCAGGCGATCGCGCTCGGCGAGGCACGCCACGCCCTTCAGATAGGCCTGGCTCTGGCTCGCGAAGATGTTGGATCCGTCCTCGGTGTGACCTCCGCAGGTCGAGGTGTAGAGGGCGTTGATCAGTTCGCCGCGATACCGCGCGGCCACTCCCGCGGTTTCGGTGATGGCCTGGTCGGTGAGCGGGTGCTCGGTGCTGAAGCCCTTGTACACCTGACACGCAGGTGTCGCGCAGATGTCGTAACCGCGGTCCTTGTATTGCCCCATGTTACGCAGGGCATAGGTGCGCGCAGCCACAGCCTGGGCCTTGAGCGCCTCGATCTGGGGGAAAAGGCCCGGAGACAACTCGTTCGGAACGACACCCCGCAGGTAGTCCTCGAGGTTGAGGATGTTCACCGCAGTCACGCCCCCCGTCCCGGCGCGGATCTCGACGAGGCCGCGCACCGGCAACGTCCCGATGCTGAGCCGCTGTTCCGGGTTCACGGGCTGGAGCAGGACCACGTTCGTGATCTCGCCGGTCTCGAGGATTCGGACCAAACCCGAGGCGCCACCTTGGGGCGCGTCGGTAGTAACGAACGCGCCGGGGAATCCGCCGGCTGCGAGTTGTCGCGAAAGGGCGGCCGCGTCCTCGCGTGCGGGAAATGAGCCGGCGCGGACCTGATAGGTGCGGGTTGCCTCGCTCCACAAAGGCTCGACGGCCAGGCCAGTCAGCCCGGCCGCCTTGCGCGCCGCCTGTTGGGCCTGGGCTTCGTCCGACAGGCTCGCCACCTGCACCCGAAAGCGCACCGAGGCGCCCGCTGCGGCATTCGCCAATTCGAAAGTGAGACGCTGGGCGGTCGAGGTGGTCTGGCCCACGAACACCCGCATGCCCGCGTCCGCACCGCCGATGGAGACCCGCGGGGTGTCCACGGAGAAACCGATGCGGATGGTGGGCGGCGTCAGGGTCGCGGTCAGATCCGGGGCCGCGGGATAACCGACCGCGGGCCGCGTCGGTGTGGGCGATACCGAGGGGGCCGGCGTGGCGCGAACCTCCGGGCCCATCGGGCCGCGGGGCTTCGCCTTGGGCGCACTGCTGCGGCAGCCCGGGCCCAGTACGAACACGAGAACGGCCAGAGCGGCGGCGGAGACAGGAGATCGCATCTTCATCTCATCAATACACAAAGGTCACGCGCATGGTGACGCTACCTGCGGGGTAGTCATCAGGCAACGGCAGCAGGTCGCTCCCTTGCAAGGCATTGGAGGCGGCGCGGTCGAGGGCCGCCATCCCGGAGGAGGCGAGCTGGGTGAGCCGCGAGATCTTCCCTCCACGCTCGACGGTGAACTCGATGCCCACCTGTCCTCGCACCCCCAGGCGCGCCGGCTCCGGGATATTCCAGTTGCGGTAGACCTCGCCCTTGAAGTGATTGATCCAGCGCGTGAAGTCGGCCCCTTCGGGGTCGAAGAAGAGCGGGCCCATCTGGTTTCCTGCGATCTCCATCTGCGAACTGTCCCGCCGCTCGCGCATGGCCCGTTCGACGCTGCGGGCCGAGGCGCTCAGGATGCCGCCCGACTCCCCCGCCGCACGCGGGTCGTCGGCCCGCGGCATACGCAGGGATCCTCCAGTGGGCGCGGTCACGCCGGAGCGCTCGGCGTCCTCACCACGCCCCGGTCCGGTGCGCTGATCCGACTCGGGAACCGCTTCCTCCGGTCGGGCCTCGGCCTGGGCCACCTTCGTCCCGCGCCGGCCGATGTCGCGCTCGCGTTCGAGGCGCAGTTCCTCGGCCCGCTTGTCGGAGGCCTCTCCAATGCTGATCTTGGCCGACTTCGGCGGCGGAGTGGGGGTCGCTACCGGCCGCGGCGGGGGAGGGGTTGGGGCGGGGCGCGCCTGGGCGGCCTGCCGCGGGGGAGCGGGACGGGGCAGGTCCTTGGGCAGGAAGAAGGCGCGGCGCTCCGCCGGCTTCTCCTCCTCGAGCACCACCGGCTCGGTGCCTTCGATCCGGTAAAGAAGGGCGAGGACGATGGCGTGGACGAGAAGCGAACGAAGGACGAGAGTGTCGCGGCGCGGCGCCTCGATCCGCGGGATCGGGCGGCGTGGGTCCTCGGTGGTTTCCGTGACCTCGTCGACTTCGTTGAAATTGAATACCGCCACAATGAGCGTGATGTTCTCAGGCCGGACTGGTCGGACCCGCAATACTCATTTTGTCGAGAATCTCTTTCGCGATCCTTAAGACCGCGACACCGTCGCGGCCCGAGACCACCGGGGGCGTCTTCTGGTCTATCGCCTGGATGAAGGCCTGAGCCTGGCGGCGCAACGGTTCGCTCGCCGGATCACCCGGCGCGGAGCCAATGCCCTCCATGCGGATCTCCGGCGCGCCGCCCTCGCCCATCACCAGCTTGGCAATCTGGGCCTGACGAGTGAGGAAATCGCAGGACGCGTAAAGTCTCGACCCGAAGACTCGGAATTTGCGAATCTTCTCCGCCGATACCCGGCTCGCGGTGAGATTCGCGATCAGGCCGGACTCGAAGCGGATGCGCACGTTCGCGATGTCGACCCGGTCGGTCAACACCGGCACGCCCACGGCGTCGATCTGGACCGGTTTCGACTGGTCGAGGGCCACCAGCAGATCGAGATCGTGGATCATCAGATCGAGAATCACGTCGATGTCGAGGCTGCGATTGGGAAATGGCGAGAGGCGATGCACCTCGACGAAGCGTGGCGCGCCGATCTTCCGTAGCGCTTCGGAAGCGGGATTGAAGCGCTCTACGTGGCCCACTTGAAGCACCACGGAGCGCTCGTCGGCCAGGGCCACCAGCGCTTCCGCTTCTTCGATGGTCGCGGTGATCGGCTTCTCGACCAGCACATGACGCGAAGCGCGGATGAGCCGTGAGGCCACCTCCGCGTGGACCACGGTCGGCACCGCCACCACCGCGGCGTCCACCTGGCCGATGAAGTCATCGAGGTCCTTCGCCACGGTGGCGCCGAACGGCTCACCCACCGCGGCAGCCTTGGCTCGGTCGAGATCGAAGACGGTGGTGAGTTTCGCCCCCCCGATTCCGGCAAACACCCGCGAGTGATGCGACCCCAGAGCGCCCGTCCCCACGACTCCCACTCTCAGAACCTGTCCCGCCATGGCTACACTCCCTCGCCCTTCCGCAAGACGCCGACCACGGCAATCCCCATTTCCTTCGCCCGGGCCAGGAACACGGGCTTGTCGAGCAGCAGCGTCTTGTGCGCCTCCACGGCCAGCACCGCCGCGCGCCCCGCGTTCAGGGACTCGAGAGTCCGGATCCCCACCACCGGCACATCGAAACGCATGTCCTGCCGCGGCTTGGCCATCTTGACCACCACCACACCGGGGCCGGCGATTCGGGCTCCCCGCGCGATGGCCTCGTCGGTTCCTTCCATGGCCTCGAGCGCCACCACCGCGCGGTCCTTGACCACCACGGTCTGCCCAAGGTCAAGACGCCCCAATTCGCTCGCGATCCGCACGCCGTACTCGATGGCCTTCAACTCATCCGAAGACGGCTTCTTCCCCGCCATGGCCCCTTCATCGGCCAGTTGATCACCGAGCAGGGTCACCGAAGAGATGAGCTTTATGCCGTCTCGCTCGAGAGCGTCGGCCACGCCACCGATGAGACTGTCGGTGTTCTTGAAGGCAAGGCGGGCGAGAACGCCCATCAAGGTGAGGTCGGGCACAATGCCGGAGAAGATCTGATGATGCCGGACCTGGCCCGCCATGATCGCCTCGCGCACTCCCGCCTTCTTGAGGGCCGAGATGCAGGACCCGAGCTGCCCGAGCGAAACGTCGTGGGTCTCATCGACGAGCGACTCGAGGCCTGGATCGGTCTCCTCCTTGAGCCGGATCAGCACGGTCCGTCGGCCCTGACGGCGCGCGGCCTCGGCGACCAGGAAAGGAAACCGACCGTTCCCCGCAATCAGGCCCAGGGGTCCCGAGGCGGAGACCTGGTCGGTCACTCGTCGTGGTCCGCAACCCGCTTTCGGCGCTTCAGGACGACGCCGCGCTTCGCGGTCCGCATGAACTCGACCAGAAGTTTCACCTCGGCGCAGTCGCCCACCCCCGGCTCGGCCTCGATTCGCTGGAGCGCTTCGCCCGCGGGCAGACCGCTTTGCATCAGGATGCGGTAGGCGCGCCTTATGGCCGCGAGCACCTCGGGGGAGAAGCCGCGTCGCTTGAGGCCCAGCGTATTCGGACCGAAGAGACACGCGGGACGATTCCCGACCGTCTTCGAATAGGGCAGGACATCCATGGTGGCCACAGTGAAGCCGCCCAGAAAGGCATACGGCCCCACCCGGCAGAACTGGTGGACCGCCGAAAACGCGCCGACGGTCGCATAGTCGCTCACCTCCACGTGGCCGGCCAGAGTGGCGGCGTTCGCGAAGATGGTGTGCGACCCGACGTGGCAGTCGTGGGCCACGTGGGACTGGGCCATGAACAGGTTGCCCGAGCCGATTTCGGTGATACCGCCGCCGCCGGCGGTGCCACGATGGACGGTGACACCTTCGCGGAAGACGTTGTTGTCGCCGATGCGGACCCGGGTTTTCTCACCACCGAACTTGAGGTCCTGCGGCGCAAGCCCGATGGAGGCGAACGGGAACACATGGTTCGCCTCGCCCAGACGGGTATCCCCGTCGATGACGGCGTGGGCCTCGACCGTTGTGCGGGCCCCGAGGACCACATCGGCGCCGATCACCGCGTAGGGCCCAACCTTCACGCCGAAGCCCAACTGGGCGCCGTCAGCCACGAGTGCGGTCTCGTGGACCTCGGGCGGACGGAGGTGCGAGAGGGAGAGGAGCAGCCGGGCTTCGGCCACCCTCTGGTCGCCCACTTTGATCTCGCCCTTGATCCGGAAGAGATCGCCGCGACGGTGTATGAGGGAGATCTCGAGATCCAGCCGATCACCGGGAGTCACCGGCTTACGGAACTTGGCATTGTCGATGCCCACCACCAGCACCTCGCTGCGCGTTGGGTCGGTCGACTGAAGCAGCCAGATTCCCGCCGCCTGAGCCAGGCTCTCCATCAGGAGGACGCCGGGCATGACCGGGGAGCCCGGGAAGTGGCCTTCGAAGAACTCCTCGGCGCCGGTGACGGTTTTGAGCGCCTTCAGACCCGTCGCGGCGTCGAAGTGCGTGATCCGGTCGACGAGTACAAAGGGATACCTCGTAGGCAGACGGCGGGCCAGCCCCCCCACTTCCATTTCGGTCCGTAGACCGTTGATTTCCTGTAGTTGTATGGCCAAGGTCGGACTAGCCCGCTTGTTGACGACGTCTTTGGGTCATGGCTCCCCTGCCTTCCTCAATGAGCGAGGCGGCCCGTTGTGCGAGCCGCCTCGGTCTCATGGCCCTGGTTTGAACTACTGGTTGGGCGTGGGGGACGGCTTCGGAGCGGCCGCGGCGGGAGCCGCAGGCTTGGGAGCGGCCGCGGCGGGACGGGTGGCCTTCTCGGCATCGTCAGCCTTGACGATCACGTCGCGGGTGATGTCGAGCTCGGGATTGACGAGCACGATAGTGGCGCGATCGAGGATGAAGTCGAGACCCTTCTCCTTGCCCACCGCCTGAAGGATGGGCTGGATCTTGGTGTTGAACTCGACCTGGTACTCCTGAGCCTTGCCCTGCGCGGCCTGCTGCATGCGCTGGATGTCGGCCTGCGAGTCCTCGGCGAGAGCCTGGCGCTCGCGGTTCTTCTTCACGATCTCCTGCTGCTTCTTCTCCACCGCGTCGGCGGAGAGGATCGCGCTCTGCTTCTGAAGATCGTCCTGAAGCGCCTTGATCGCAGTGTCGAGCTGCCCGATCTGGTTCTGACGCTTGGTCAGCTCGGAGCGGATCTCGCTTTCCAGCTGGTCCATGCGGGTCGCGTAACCCTTGCCGAGCAGGCTCTCCTGGGAGATGCGCTGCATATCGACGACACCCATCTTGGTGGGCTTGCCGGTGGGACCCATGGTCTGCGCATTCGCAGAACCAGCGGCCAAGAGGAGGGCCAGGGGGCCCGCAAACACAAACAACTTCTTCATCAGTTCTCCTTAGAAAGTGGTGCCGACAGCGAAACGGAAGACGCGCTTCTCCGCGAAGAGAGGGTCGGCGTTGGGGTTGAACGCGTAGATCAAGCGGAACGGCACATTCAACACCGGCATGATAAACCGAAGCTCGGCTCCGGTGGAGATCACCGCGCTCCTGAAGGTGATCTTCTCGTTCTGCAGGTACGACTGCCCGGCGTCGAAGAAGAGCAGGGCGCGGACCGGGCCGGCCACGTCGATGTAGTACTCGGCGTTGAAAAGGGCGAACTTGTCGCCGCCGACCAGCGAACTCGACGAAGGCTCGCGCGGACCGACCGCGCGGATGTTGTAGCCGCGGATTTGCTGCTCGCCGCCCATGTAGAAGCGAAGGTAGAAGGGCAGGCTCGAGCGTCCGGTCACCGGATCGATCACCGAGGTGGAGGAGAAGGGCCGGATCATGCCGAACTGGGCGCGAATCCCGAGCGAGGTCTTGCGGGTGTGCGGGATGTAGAAGATCGCCTCGAGATCCGGACGCAGGTAGTTCAGAGTGCCGCCTAAGGGCCCGCCCGTGAACTGACCAGAGGCCGAGAGCTTCATGCCCGAGCGTGGAGTGAAGGGATTGTCCACGGTGTTGTAGACGAGGGAGGGCGAGAACCGGCTCTCCCGCCGTTTGCCGAAGTCCTCGATGAAGAAGGAATCGGAGATGAGCGGGGTGGAGAAGTTCAGCGGGTCGTTGGGATCGAGTTCGGCCTGGGAGATGTTCACCACTTCATAGGCATAGTTCAGGAACACCCGGGAGAACCGGCCCAGCGGGAAGCCGGTGGTGAATGAGCCGCCGGTGCGGTCGTCTTCATACCCGAAGACGTTCGCCGAGGCGTAGGTCTGATAGATGATCTTCCGCTTGTAGATGTCGATGCCCGCGGTGATGGGGCGATCGAAAAGGTAGGGCTCGGTGACCGCGAACTGATAGTTCTTGGTCCGCTTTCCCGTCTGGGCCGAGATCTGGAACGTCTCGCCCTGCCCCAGGAAGTTTGACGTCTGGAACGAGGCGTTCAGGAACTTGCCCTCGAGACCGGACACGCCGCCGCCGAAGGTGAACTGGTTCCGGTTCTGCTCCTCGACCTTCAGGGTGACGTCGATCTTGTCTTCGGCCAGTTCGGATTGGCCGAGCTGCGGCGCGCCTTCGATGGGCTTGAAGTAACCGAGCTGGTTGATGCGGCGGATGGAGAGCTTCAGCAGTTCGGTGTTGAAGACATCGCCTTCAGTCAGGTAGACCTCGCGGCGGATGACCTTGTCGCGAGTGGAATCGTTCCCCGCGAAGTTAATCTTGCCCACGAAGTACTGCTTGTCCTCGTTGATGTCGAGGACGAGGTCGACGGTTTTCTTGTCCGCGTTGGGCGTGCGCTTGGTGAAACCGGTGTACTGGAAATACCCCTGGGCGCCGTAGGCGTCGCGCAGCTTCTCGAAACCCTTCTTGAGCTTCTTCTCTGAATAGATCTCGCCTTCCTGGATCTTGAAGATGGGCAGCACCAGTTCGGGCTTGAACAGCTTCATGCCCGCGAATTCGACCTTGCCCACGCGGTACGGCTCGCCCTCGGTGATGGGGATGTCGATCAGCATCCACTTCACCGGCTTCTTGCGGAAAAGGCCGGACTTGCCGTCGACGTAAGTGATCTTCGGTTCGCCGATGCTGGCCGTGACGTAACCCGCGTTGAGGTAGTGATCGCGAAGCAGCTCCTGGTCTTCGCCCCACTTCTCCTCGTTGTAGGTGGCCTTGCCCGACAGCCAGGAGAGATTCCAGAACCCGGCCTGCTTGAGCTTCTTCATCTCCCCGCGCAGCCGTCCATCGGAGTAGATCGAATTGTTGTCGAAGTTGATGGCCTTGATCTTGGTCTTGGGGCCATCATCGATGGTGAAGGTCACCTGCTCGCCGCTTCCGCCGATGGTCCGGGCTTCGTGTTTGACCGTGCCGAACAGACGCCCCTTCTCCTTGAGCATCTCCCGGATCACGTCTTCGGCGCGGCGCGCCTTGCTCGGATCGTAGAAGGAATCGAGGCGGAGGGCCGCTTCCTTTTCCTTGAGCTTGTCCTCGATGTTCGTCTTGGTGAGGGCCTTGCTGCCCCGATAGTCGACGATCTGGATGCGCTTGCGCTCGCTGACCGTGAAGAGCAAGGCCTTGTTGCCGGAAGGAGTGTCCGACTCCTCAACGCTCATGTTTTCGAGGAAACCCGCTTCCCACAACCTTCGGAAGTCGGCGCGGATGATCTCCTCGTCGTAGACGCTGCCGACCTTGGTGGAGACGTAGTACAGGATGGTGTCCTTGGGCAGATACTGGTTGCCCCGGACGTCGACCCGCTCGACGGTCACCTGGCGCGCTGCCGCGGGCGGAGCACCCTGGGCCCGGACCGGAGCCGAAGAGCCCGCGGTCATGGCCAGAGGGACGCTGAGAGCAAGCGCTAAGCGGAAAAGTTTCATGCAGACAGTCGGCCTCGGTTTTCGTTTTGCCAATACCACAGGGCGCCCTCGTGGACTCCCACTTCGATCGGGGCGTCCGGAGTCAGGACGCCGCGCAGGAACGCCTCGGAGAGGGAATCCTCGATGTGCCGCTCGATGGCCCGGCGGAGCGGACGGGCCCCATACGACCGGTCCTTGAGCGTTTTTCGCAGCAGCCATTCGATCCCATCATCGCGGATGGAGATGGAAAGCCCCTTGGAGCGGAGATTTTCGGAGAGATGTCCAACCAGGTTCCGGGTGATCCGGCCGAGGTCGGCGTCGGAGAGAGCATCGAACAAGATGATCTCATCAATCCGGTTGATGAACTCGGGGTTGAAGGTGTGTTTCACCTCGGCCATCACTGCCTCGGAGGTCGCGAGATCGGTCTGGTTCGAGTCCTGGGCGAAGCCCATGCGGCCCCGCTTCTCGATGGCGCGGGCGCCCAGATTCGAGGTCATGATCACGATGGCGTTCTTGAAATCGACGAGATTGCCGAACGAATCGGTGAGCCGCCCGTCCTCGAACACCTGAAGGAGCACGTTGAAGATGTCGTGGTGTGCCTTCTCGATTTCGTCGAGCAGGACCACGCAGTAGGGATTGCGGCGAACTCGCTCGGTGAGCTGCCCCCCGTCCTCGTAGCCCACATACCCGGGAGGCGAACCGATCAGCCTCGAGACCGCGTGTTTCTCCATGTACTCGGACATGTCCACGCGGATCAGATGGCGCTCGCTCCCGAAGAGGAGTTCGGCCAGGCCCCGCGCCACTTCGGTCTTCCCCACTCCGGTCGGTCCGAGGAAGAGGAACGAGCCCACGGGGCGTTTCGCGTCCCTCAGCCCCGCGCGGGTTCGACGGATGGCCCTGGCCAGCGCGGAAATCGCGCGATCCTGCGAGACCACGCGTTTGTGGATCTCCTCCTCGATGCGCAGGAGGCGGTTCGATTCGTCCTCGCGGATCGACATCACCGGGATCCCGGTAGCCCGTGCCACCACGGCATCGATGTCGTCCCGGTACACAAACACGCCGCCCGTCTCAGACGCAGCCGGCACGGATTCTGGGGCGTCAACGCCGGGCACCGAATCCTCCGACCGCTTCAAGAAGCGCAGCTTCACCCGGCTTCCAGCCTCATCGAGCACGTCGATGGCCTTGTCGGGAAGGCACCGGTCGGGCATGTACCGCGACGACAGAGCCACCGCGGCCTCGAGGGCCTCGTCTTTGTACTGAACCCCGTGGAAGCGTTCGTAACGCGACTTGAGACCACGCAGGACCTCGACCGATTCTTCCTCGGTGGGCGGACGAAGCGTGACCATCTGGAATCGTCGCGACAGCGCGCGGTCTTTCTCGATGTGTTTGCGGAACTCGACCGGTGTGGTCGCCCCGATGCACTGGATCTCCCCGCGGGACAGGGCCGGCTTCAGGATATTGGCCGCGTCAAGACTCCCCTCGGCGGAGCCTGCGCCCACCAGGGTATGCAGCTCATCCATGAAGAGAATCACACTCGGGTTGTCCGCCAGTTCCTTGAGAAGGTTCTTGAGACGCTCCTCGAACTGGCCGCGGTACTTGGTGCCCGCCACCAGAAGAGCGAGGTCGAGGGCGAGCACGCGCTTTTCAAGCAGCGGCTTGGGCGCTTCGCCCTGAACGATCAGCGAGGCCAGGGCCTCGACGAGTGCCGTCTTCCCCACGCCAGGCTCGCCGATGAGCACCGGATTGTTCCGCTGGCGTCGGCCGAGGATTTCGATCACGCGCTCGAGTTCGTCGCGCCGCCCGATAACCGGATCGAGTTTCCCCCGCACCGCCAACTCGGTGAGATCGCGGCAGTACTCGGCGAGGAGAGGAGTCTCCTTGCCCCGGGCCTGAGGCTGGGCCTTCTCGGCCAGGAGGCGCACGATCTCTTCGCGGAGGAAGGGCAGGGTCAGGCCGTTCTCGCGCAGGACCTCGGCCGCGGTGGCGGTGTCCTCGCGCAGCAGGCCAAGCAGCAGGTGCTCGGTCCCGGTGTAGGAGTGGCCCAACTGCTCCGCCTCGTCCTGGGCGAGGGCGAGCACTCTTTTCACCTCGGGCGAAAGAGGCATCTCGACCGTGGTCGACACCTGGTCGCCGTAGCGGCACCGGCCCTCGACCTGACGCCGGACTTCCTCCATCTTGACGCTCCCTCGGTTGAGAAGGCGCTGGGTCAGGCCCTTCCCCTCCCGGATGAGCCCCAGTAGGACGTGTTCGGTCTGGATGGAATGGGCGCCGAGTTGGGAGGCTTCGTAGCGGGCGAAGAAGATCACCCGGCGGGCGCGCTCTGTGTATCGTTCAAACACGGTGATTTCAGGGGTTTGGCTAAGGGAGGATTGTACGCGATCGAGCCTGATCCTCTGCATTCCCTTTGCCTTTGGACGAGGGCCGGGCCGCGAGAGACGGAGGCTGATTCTTAAGCGGCGGTTCGGGTTCGATCAGAGTCCTACGATTTCGAAAGTCTTGGTGCGGGAACTGTGTCCGGCCGCCAGGCGGACCGCGCTTTTCGGGACCTGATGCAGCTCGGCCAGAACCTCAGCCACGCTCAGGTTGGCCTTGCCGTCGACGGGCGGCGTTCGCACCCAGACGTGAAGCTCGTCACCGCGCTGCTCGGTCTTCTCCACCCGCGCGCCGGTGTGAACGCGAACCCGGATCTTCACGGGCACCCGCCTGAGCGGAGGGCCGGCGATCCTAGAACAGAGATGCCGCGGCGGCCCGGGCCAGGGCCATCAGGGGCACCGGGAAGAGGCCCAGGCCGAAGGTGAGCGCGGCCGCTATGGCCACGATCGACGGGACGAAGCCTGCTTCGGTGCGGAACTCGACAGCCTCGTCCGCCTCTTCCATGTACATGAGAACCACGAGCCGAAGATAGTAGAAGGCCGAGACGACACTCATCAGCACGCCCACCGCGGCGAGACCGGCGTAGCCCGCGCCCACCGCGGCCTTGAACAGATGGAACTTGCCCACGAACCCAACCGAAACGGGGATGCCGGTGAGCGAGATCAGCAGGAGGGTCAACATGGCGGCAAGAATCGGATTGCGGTGAGAAAGGCCGCGCAGGTCAGTGGTGACGCTCGGCTCCTGCCCGTTGCGCCGGATGGCGATAAGCACGCCAAAGGCGCCCAGGTTGGTGATGGCGTAGGTGGCTACGTAAAACAGGAGGGACTCGAGAGCCTCGGGTCGCATCTCGACCGGAGCGTTCATGCCCACGATGCCGCTCAACATGTAACCCGCATGAGCGACGGAGGAGAACGCGAGCAGGCGCTTGAGGTCCGTCTGGGCCAGCGCCCCCAGGTTCCCCACCACCATGGTGAAGGCGGCGACGAGCGCCACCCCGGGGCCCCAGGATCCGCCGAGGTCGCCAAGGGTGATGGCCACCACGCGCCCGAGCGCGCCGAACGCCGCGATCTTGACGCCGGCGGCCATGAAGGCGGTGACCGGAGTGATGGCGCCCTGGTAGACGTCGGGCGCCCACATGTGGAACGGGGCCGCGCCCACCTTGAACAGAAAGCCCACGAAGAAGAAGGCGGCGCCCATCAGCGCCAGCGGAGTGCCCGCGGAAACCCCCTGGGCCATGATCGAAAGCGTGGTGCTCCCTGAGGCGCCGTAAAGGAGCGCGATACCAAAGAGCAGAAAGGCCGACGAGAACGCGCCGGTGATGAAGTACTTGATTGCCGCTTCCTGACGTTGTGGGCCGGTGCGCGGCATCGCGCACAGCGCGTAAAGGGCTACCGACATGATCTCGAGAGCCACGAACAGGGAGATGGCCTCGGCCGCGGTGGCGAGGCCAAGCATCCCGACCACGGAGAAAAGCATCAGTGTGAAGAACTCGTGGGCATTGACCCGGTCGTCGTCGAGCCGTGCCGCGGCCAGGAAGACGGCCAGGATGGCCACGACGAGGATCGAGACCTGGAGGAAGGCGCTGTACGCGCCGGCCACAACCGTTCCGCCAAGATCGCCAGTGCTGGGAAAGGCAATGATGTAGACGAGGGCGGCGCCAAGGCCCGCGGCGCTCAGGTTCCTGCACGCGACCAGGCCAGCGCCTGCGAAGGCCCCGGCCAGCAGCACGCCAATGCCGGTAAGCGCGATCAGGATCGACGGCAGGACGGGCAGGAGGTCGACGTTCACTGGTGCCCTCCGGCCTGGCTAGGGGGAATCGCGGGGGTCGGCAAAGCGTTCCGCCTTGCCTCGTAGCGAGTGACCTGGGACCGCGCGCCCTGGATGATTTTCAGCACCGGCTTTTCGATGCTTGGTGTGAACCAGGAACTGAAGACGCCCATGAACAGGGAGAGGAACACCAGCGGCAGCAGAGTGGCCCACTCACGCGGGCTGAGGTCGGGCAGACTGGCATTCTTCGGGTTGGTCACTTCCCCGTACATCACGCGCTGCACCATCCAGAGGATGTAGGCCGCGGAAAGGATGACGCCAAGGGTGGAGAGGATCACAAGGCCGGGCGAGAAGGTGAAGGAGCCGACCAGGATCAGAAACTCGCCGATGAATCCATTGAAGCCGGGCACCGCGATCGAGGACAAGCAGACAAGCAGGAAGACCGCGGCGAACCGGGGCATCACGTTCCGGAGCCCGCCGAACTCCGAAATCAGGCGGGTGTGCCGCCGCTCGTAGAGCATGCCGACCATGAGGAAGAGGGCGCCGGTGGAGACGCCGTGGTTGAGCATCTGGTAGCTGGCGCCAACCACCGACATGGGGGTGAAGGCGGCGATGCCGAGCATCACGAAGCCAAGATGCGAAACCGAGGAGTAGGCCACGAGCTTCTTCATGTCCGGCTGCACCAGCGACACGAGCGCACCGTAGACGATGCCGACGGCGCCGAGGAAGGCGATGCCCCAGGCCGCCTGGTCCGCGGCCACCGGGAACAGTGGGATGGCCAGGCGGAGGAAGCCGTAGCCGCCCATCTTCAGCATGACGCCGGCCAGGATCACTGAACCCGCGGTGGGCGCCTCGACGTGTGCGTCGGGCAACCACGTATGGAACGGGAACATCGGGACCTTGATGGCGAAGGCCAGAGCGAAGGCGAGGAATAGCCACATCTGCATGCTCGGGTCGAGTGGAACCCGCAGCAGCGCGGGCAGGTCGAACGACTGCACCCCGGTTTCACGATACAGAACCAGGAAGGCCACCAGCATCAGCGCGCTGCCCGCCATGGTGTAGAGGAAGAACTTGACCGCGGCGTAGATCTTGCGACCGTGTCCGAAGATGCCGATGAGGAAGTACATCGGGATGAGCATCGCTTCCCAGAACACGTAGAAGAGGAAGAGGTCGAGAGCGCAGAAAACCCCGATCATGGCCGACTCGAGGATCAGGATGAAGATGTTGAACTCGCGCACCCGCTCTTCGATGGAGTTCCACGAACCCAGGAGAGAGATTGGGGTAAGGAGAGTCGATAGGATGATCAGCCAAAGACTGAGTCCGTCGATGCCAAGGTGGTAGCTGATGCCCCAGTCGGGCAGCCAGTTGATGGTTTCTTCGAAGCGATAATCGGCGCTGGTCTCGAAACCGGAAAGCTGGGTCAGCAGTGCCAGGGAGAGGCCGAAGAGGACCAGAGTGAGCCCCAGTGAAAAGCGCTTCACGTTCAGGTCCGACATCCCCCGGCCGAGGGTGAGCACGAGCGCGCCCGCCAGGGGGAGCAGAATCAGAAGGGAAAGAAGACCCATGAGCTTCGCGTTCCCTTACCTTTGCGCCCAGAGCACAGCGGAGAGCAGGGCCACGGCGCCGGCCAGGATGGACAGGGCTGAACCGCGTACCAGACCGTTTTGAAGGAGGCGGCCCCCCTCGGCGAACTCGACGGCCAGTCGGCCCAGGCCGTTGACCGCGCCGTCGATCCAGCCCGCGTCGACCTTCTTCCAAAGCACGCGCTCGGAGACATCGACCACACCGTTCGTGCCATTGCGCACGAACGAGTCGTACGCGTCATCGAAGCCCCACTTGGCATCAAGAAGGTCCTTGACGCCCGCGTACTTGGCCGCGATCTTAGCGGGCATGTCGCGCAGCGAACCGGCGTACATCAAGAAGGCGATCCACACCCCCATCGCCGCCGCCGCCGTCGCGAGAAAAGGCATCCAGGCAGGGTGCGAGAGGTGTTCCTCGACACGGATCGCGGGTTCGACGAACTGCGGAATGTGGATGTAGCCCGCGAAGACCGACCCGATGGCCAGGATGAACAGGGGAATCAGCATCGTGGCTGGCGATTCGTGAATCCCGGAATGCCCGTGAGCGCCATGACCGTGGTCGTCGGCCTTATGGTCGGCGTGAGCGTCGCCGTGTGCGGCATGCGCGTCGTGCGACGCCTGAGCGCTGTGGCCCTTCTCGAGGTTTCCGCGGTAGTCTCCGGTGAAGGTCATGAAGAAGAGCCGCGACATGTAGAACGCGGTCAGCGCGGCGGTGAGCAGGGCAAGGCCGAACAGAAACTTGTTCTGGTCGAAGGCGGCGATCAGGATTTCGTCCTTGCTGAAGAAGCCCGAGAAGAACGGCGTGCCGATGATCGCGAGCCAGCCCATGGTGAAGGTCCAGAACGTCCAAGGCATCCGCGTGCGCAAGCCGCCCATCTGCCGCATGTCCTGTTCGCCGGAGAGGCCGTGGATGACGGATCCGGAGCCGAGGAACATCAGGGCTTTGAAGAACGCGTGGGTGACCAGGTGGAAGACGCCCACGCTGAAGGCGCCCATGCCGCAGGCGAGGAACATATAGCCAAGCTGCGAGACGGTCGAGTAAGCGAGGACCTTCTTGATGTCGTTCTGGACGATGGCGATGGTGGCGGCCACGAAGGCGGTGACGCCCCCAACCGCGGCCACAATCCACATCGCGGTTTCCGAGAGCTGGTACAAGGCGCCGAGCCGGGCCACCATATAGACGCCGGCCGTAACCATCGTGGCGGCGTGGATCAGAGCAGAGACCGGGGTCGGGCCCTCCATCGCGTCGGGCAGCCAGACATGGAGCGGGATCTGAGCGCTCTTGCCGCAGGCGCCAATGAAGAGGGCGATGGCGATAAGAGTGAGCGGACCGAAGACGCCGAACGCCTCGGCCTTCATGGGGCCCACACCGGTTGAGATCTCCAGCAGGTCGAGCGTCCCGAGGTGGGCCGCGGCCAGGGCCATCCCGATGATCAGGCCGGCGTCACCCACGCGGTTCACGATGAAGGCCTTCTTGCCCGCGTCGGAGGCGCTCTGCTTCTTGAACCAGAAGCCGATGAGCAGGTACGAGCAGAGCCCCACCCCTTCCCATCCGACGAACATCAGGGCCAGGGAGCCGCCGGTCACGAGAACCAGCATGAAGAAGGTGAACAGGTTCAGGTAGGAGAAGTAGCGGACCCTCTCCTCATCATGCGACATGTAGCCCACGGAATAGAGGTGGATCAGCGAGCCGATGCCGGTGATCACCAGCATCAGAGTGACGGACAGCGGATCGATCAGAAGCCTCATCGGAATCACGAAACCGGCGACATCGATCCAATGGAGTGGCAGAGATGTCTGGCTGAAATGCAAGCCATGCGCTCCCGCCGGAAGGGCGAGCAGGCTGCGGACCGTCCCCAAGGCGAAGGCGAGCGAAGCGAACACGCAGGCGGTGGCGATCCACATCATGCCTGCCTGCTTCCCCTGCTTCTTCGCCAGGCCGCCGAAAGTGGCGAGGACGATGAAGCCGAAGAGCGGCATGAAGAGCACCATCCAGGGCGCCCAGAGAATCATCCGATCGGGAGCAAACATTCTGGGGTCAGCCCTTCAGGAGATCGAAGCTGTCCACGTCGAGATCTTCGCGATTGCGCTGAAGCGCGATCACAATGGCGAGGCCCACCGCAGCTTCGGCCGCGGCCACGGTGAACACGAAGAAGACCAGGATCTGGCCGTCGATGGTGCCGTGGGCCCGGGAGAAGGCGATGAAGGCGAGATTGACTGCGTTGAGCATCAACTCGACGCACATCATGACCGTGATCACGTTGCGGCGCACGAACACACCGATGACGCCGATCACGAACAGGAACGCGCTGACCGCAAGCGCCACCTGGACGAAGGCTCCGTGGGCGGCTTCGAATCCCGTGATCACGGTCGGGTAGTCGAGATTGGGCATGCTACTTCCCCTTCTCTTTCTCTTTGCGGGCCACCACGATGGCCCCGACCATGGCCGAGAGGATCAGGATAGAGGTCGCCTCGAAGGCGTACAGGAAACGGGGCGAGGCGAAAAGGCCGCGGGCCACGTCGACCGCCGCGGTATCGCGGTGAATCTTTGGCAGCGAGGCCGAACCGCTCCAGACCACCATCACCGACTGGATGGCCAGGATGACGCCGAGCACAATGCCGGCGCGCCCGATGCCACCCGCGCGGTCGCCCTCGTCCTGTTTGGCGTTCAGCAGCATGATCACGAAGAGGAACAGGACCATGATGGCCCCTGCGTAGACCACCACCTGGAGCACCGCGATGAAAGCTGATCCGAGCATGGCGAACATCACGGCCAGCGAACACATGGTGATGATCAGGGAGAAGGCGCTGTTGATCGGGTTGCGCTGGGCGATGACGAACAGGGCCGAGACCATGGCCACGATGGCGGCGCTGTAGAAGACGATCACATCGAGGATCATCTCGACACCCGCCCGAGCGAAGTTTCGACCACCGCGGCCAGAGTCGTGGGCGGGGACTTCTTCTCGCCGAAGAAAGCAGTGAAGCCCGAGTAGAGGACCACCCAGATGGCGGCGGCCGGGATCAGACGCTTCCAGCCGAAATGCATCAACTGATCGTAGCGGAAGCGGGGCACGGTGGCCCGGACCCAGATGAAGATGAAGAGCAGGAAGAGCATCTTCGCGAAGAACCACAGTGGCGAGTTCGGAAGAATGCCGGGAAGGGGCGAGAGCCAGCCGCCAAGGAACATGTTCGACGCCAGGGCGCAGACCGTGATCATGTTGATGTATTCGGCCATCTGCAGAAGGGCGAACTTCATTGAGGAATACTCGGTGTGGAAGCCCGCCACCAGTTCGGTTTCGCTCTCGGCCAGGTCGAAGGGTGTGCGGTTCACCTCGGCGAAGGCCGCGATCATGTAGATGATGAAGGCGGGAAGCTGAAGGAAGAACCAGACCCAGACATTCCAGCTCTCGGCGGTGGCCACGATGTCGGTGAGCCGGAAGGACCCGGCCGCCATGATGACGGAAACCCAGGACATGCCCAGGGCCAGCTCATAAGAAAACATCTGGGCCGAACTGCGCAGGCCGCCGAGCAGCGCGTACTTGTTGTTCGAGCCGTAACCCGCGAGCACGATCCCGTAAACGCCCAGCGAGGTGATGGCGAAGATGAAAAGCACGCCCACGTCGAGGTTCGCCATCTGGATGTCGATGGGCCGGCCGAAGATCGTCACCTGGCCCGCCTCGTTGAAGGCCGAGGCCATGAAGCTTGCCGGAAGCACCATGGCCAGCATTGAGATCAGGAACGACGGCACCACCAGCGGTCCGCCGTAGGGCACCACCGCGAGAGAGACATAGGCGGTGACGAGAGCGACGATGGGGGCGGCGAAGAACAACACCTTGTGGGCGCCCTCGGGCATCAGTTCTTCCTTGAAGAAGAGCTTGATGCCGTCGGCGGCGGGCTGCAGGATCCCGAACGGCCCGGTGCGGTTGGGGCCGCGCCGGAACTGCATGAAGCCGAGCACGCGGCGCTCGATGTAGGTCATCAGCGAGAAGAGGCCGAGCAGGGCGTTGAAGATGACCGCGATCTTGATGATCGCGATCAGGGCATCGATCCCGATCTCCTTGTTCGCCGGTGACATCAGCATCTCCATGAGCGGCTATGCCTTGCCCGTCGCGGCCGCGAATGACTCGGCCTTGACCGTCCACGATTCGTGGTGGTTGATGTAGTACTCGTACTCGTCGCGGAACTTCTCCATCGAAGAAAGAACCGGAGTGATGGCGGCATCGCCGAACGCGCACAGTGTGCGGCCGGCGATGGAGTCGCAAACCTGCTTGAGGGTGTCGAGGTCCTTGGCTTCGCCCTTGCCCGTTTCGATGCGGGTCAGCATGCGATAGAGCCAGCCCGTGCCTTCGCGGCAGGGCGAGCACTTCCCGCACGACTCGTGCTTGTAGAAGGCGCTCAGGTTCCGGGCCAGGGCCACCATCGAGCGCGAGTCGTCGGCCACGATGCAGCCCGCGGAGCCAAGCAGTGAGCCCGCCTTCATCACGCTATCGAAGTCGAGATTCACGTCCAGTTCGCTCTCGGTGAGGATGGGCACCGAGGAGCCGCCGGGGATGACCGCGCGAATCTTGCGACCCGCGCGGGGACCGCCGGCGTAGTCGTAGACCAGCTGACGCAAGGTGATGCGACCGAGGTGGGCCTCGTAGCTGCCCGGGCGCATGACATCGCCCGAGATCGAATAAAGCTTGGGACCGCCATTCTTCTCGGGACCGAGCGACGCGAACCATTCGGCCCCGCGTTCGAGGATGGGAAGAACGTTGCAGAGGGTCTCGACGTTGTTGACGATGGTCGGGCAGCCGTAAAGGCCGGACACCGCGGGAAACGGTGGCTTGAGGCGGGGCTGGCCGCGTTTGCCTTCGAGGCTCTCGAGCAAAGCGGTTTCTTCCCCGCACTCGTACGACCCAGCGCCCCGATGGACGACCACTTCGATGTCGATCCCGGTGCCGAGAATGTTCTTGCCCACGTAACCCGCGGCATAGGCCTCGTCGAGCGCCTTGTTGAGGGTGCGCGCGCCCTCCAGGAACTCGCCGCGGATGTAGATGTAGCAGCTCTTCGAGCGGATGGCGTGCGCGGAGACGACCGAGGCTTCGATCAGCTGATGCGGATCCTTCTCGATGATCACGCGGTCTTTGTAGGTCCCCGGCTCAGACTCGTCGGCGTTCACGCAGAGGTAGCGGGGCTTGGGCGAATCCTTGGGCAGGAACGTCCACTTGAGGCCAGTCGGGAAACCGGCTCCCCCACGACCGCGCAGGCCGGACTTCTTGACCTCGTCGACGATGTGGTCGGGCGGCATCTCCAGGTACTTCTTGAGATTCGCGTAGCCGCCGCTCTTCTTGTAGACGTCGATCGACTCAGAACCCGCGGTCCAGACATTCTTGAAGAGGATCGGCTCGCCCGGGCTCTTGGGCCAGTCGAAGGGCCGATAAACCGTTTCCCCGGCGAGGACGCGGTCCATGTCCTGGTCGGTGGCGTTCTCGAGCCATTCGCCGTTCACCTGCACCGCAGGCGCGCCGCCGCAGCCCGCGAGACACTCGACCGGCTTCACTGTGAACTTGCCGTCGGCCGTGGTCTCGCCCGGCTTGATCCCGAGCTTGCTGCACGTCCGCTTCATCAGGCCTTCAGAGCCGCCCAGGGCGCACGAAAGCGTGGTGCAGACCTCGATGAGCGTCTTCCCCTCGGGCTTGAGGGCGAACATCGTATAGAAGGAAGCGGTGTCGTGGACCTGAGCGGTGGAGAGCCCCAGGATCTCGGCGATTTCCGCCATGGCCTCGGCGCTGATGTAGCCGTCCTGCTCCTGGGCAAGACGCAACGCCGGGAGAAGCGCCGACCGCTTGACCGGATACTTGCCGATCGTGGCGTCCAGTGTCCGGCGATTCTCTGGGGTAAAGGGCATGAGGTTCTTGCTTTATTCGACTCGCGGGAAGCGGACGCCGGTTTTTCCGTCTACCACTCGAGGGCGCCCGATTTCCACGCGTACGCGAAGCCTGATCCGAGCAGGCCGATGAAGACCATCATCTCTATGAAGCCGAACATCCCCAGTTCCTTGAACACGAGGGCCCACGGGTAGAGGAACGCAGCGTCGACGTCGAAGAGGATGAAGAGCATCGCGACCAGATAGAACTTGATCGGGAAGCGCTCGGAGAGTTTCGCCACCGAGGGCACACCGCACTCGTACACCGCGCTCTTCGCCGGATTCGGGCGCGGGCGGCCCAGAAGCTGGGAGAGGATGACGTTGAAAAACGCGAAGCCAACGGCGGCCAGAAACAGCATCACGACCGGGAAATACGCGGGCAGGCTTGAGGTGGCTGCGATGGGCGTCATCAGGTTTTTGGTGACTTCTGGTATCGGTTGGCGTGGTGGTTTGGGGCGTCTCGTCGCGTGCGCCGCACGTATTCAGGAAAGCGGGCGGACTATAAGTGCGCTGAGAAGAGACGTCAAGGATCGCGCCAGAGTAAACGAGGCGTAATATGCCCGCAACTTTTGTTGACCCTAAAGGAGGGTGTGGCGATGAAGAGGTTCGGGGCGGCGGTTTCTCTGTGCGCACTGGCGTGCGCATCTACTCTGGTTTCAGCCCAAGCGCCTCCCGAGGCGCCGCCCCCCGCGGGGCTGAAGCTCAACTACACGCAGGGCGAGATCACCATCGGCGGAGACCTGGCGCGGCTCAAGGTGCCGCCCACGTTCAGGTACCTCGGGCCCGAGGATTCCCAGAGGGTCCTTGTGGACGTTTGGGGGAACCCGAAGGGTGATGCGCCGCTCGGGATGCTGATCCCCGCGGACAAGGACCCGGACACCGCGGAGGGCTGGGGCATCATCCTGACCTTCGAGGAGGAAGGTTTCGTCAAGGATGACGACGCCGACCAGATCAACTACGCGGACCTCCTGAAAGAGATGCAGCAGGACACAACCGCGGGCAACGAAGAGCGGAAGAAGGCTGGTTACGGCACCGTGGATCTCGTGGGCTGGGCCACTCCCCCTCATTACGACAAGGCGGCCAAGAAGTTGTACTGGGCCAAGGAACTTCGCTTCGGAGACTCCGAAGCGAACACCCTCAACTACAACATCCGCATCCTGGGGCGGCGCGGCGTTCTCGTACTCAACGCGGTGGCCAGCATGGATCAACTCGCCGAAGTCCAGGCGGCGACCCCCGAAATCCTCGCCCTGGTCGACTTCCAACCCGGGCATCGCTACGCCGATTTCTCCCCGGACACAGATCAGATCGCGGCCTACGGCATCGGAGCGCTAATCGCCGGGAAAGTTGCGGCCAAGGTTGGATTCCTCAAGGTGCTCATGGGACTGCTCATCGCCGGCAAGAAGTTCGTCATTATCGGCCTCGTCGCCCTGGCCGCGGGACTGAAGCGTCTCTTCGGGGCGAAGGCCGACGCCGAGCAGGCCTGATCTCGCTCGCCGTCCCTGTGTGTTCGGCAGCGGACGCAGGGGCGGCCTCGACGCGACGGGAGGACTGGAAGACGCGGTTGACCCTCTCGTGATCAGGATCGTGGACGGTGAAGAGGGCACAGGGAACTCGTATCGATGAAGACACGAGGCGATGGCATCACCGACCGTAGAGGTACTTGTCGTGGTCGCGCCCGATGTGTTCGCCCGGCGGCGTATCCGTGATGCAGCCGATGAGGCTCTGAAACATCGCCCATCCCTCCTCGTTGTCGGGCCGCGCGTCCGCCTTCTCCACGCCTGTGGGCGGAACGGTTTCGACGATCACGTGGACGATCTATTTGTCCTTCATGGATGCGGGCACAGGTCCTTGGGCTTAAAGACACCTTCGTCATAGACCAGAGGAGAGCCCGAAGAGCCTGGGGACGGAGATGTCCTCATCGACCTCGGGCCAGTGGAGGGCTTCGCCACCGCCGACGATCTCGTAGTTCACAAGCTGGGCCTTTGTGGCGTCGAGGAGCCGAGGAAACCAGGCAAGGGGAACAGCAAGGGTTCGGCCGTCCTTGACGTGGATGACGAGCGTGTCTTCGGTAATTTCGATCGCTCGCGCCAGGGGACGAGCTTCCGTCGTGGTCATCATGTTCTTCAGTCGGGGAGGCCGAGGAGACTGGCAACCGAGATGTCTTCGTCGATGTCGGGCCAGTGGATGCCCGTGCCAGGTCCGATGAAGCGCCAGCGCGCGCGCTGTTCGGGTGCGGCATCGCGGAGCCTGGGAAACCAGGACAAGGGTGTGGTGATCGTGCGGCCGTCTTGGAGATGGACCACGAGAGCGTCTCCTAGGACCTGGACATCCTGGGCGCGAGCGAGAGGCGGGCTATCGACGAGAGAAGTATTCACGCCATCGCTCCTTGAAAAGGGCCTGGTGCTGAAAGACGAGTTCCTGCATGCGCCGCTGTTCGGCTCGCGTCATGCGGTACGTGTACGCGAGGCGCAACGGATCGAGCCAGAACTTGGCTTCGGCATCTCCCCGCTCCACATGCACATGCGGCGGTTCGTTCCTCTCTTCGCTGTAGAAGAAGAAGCGAAAGCCCTCGGCCTGGAGCAGGGTGGGCATGATTTCGAGGGCCTTTCATACGGTTTCCGAGGTCGATTGTACTGCTGAGATGGGGCTTGGAATCACAGAGGTGGCCTTGTGCGGCCCGAAGCCGCAAGGCCGACCACGACGGCAAGACCAAACGCGATCTCCTCGAGATCCTCGACGACCGCTATGACAAGGCCTCCACCATCATCACCTCGCAATTGCCCGTCGAGAAGTGGCACACGCCTATCTCGATGAGCCGACGCTGGCCGACGCCATCCTCGATCGACTCGTACACAACGCCCACCGCATCAACCTCACTACCGATTCCATGCGGAAACGTCGCGCTCAGGCCCGAACCGGGCAAGGATGAATGGGCCGTGCTCATGGCGAAGCTCATTGTAGCGCCTGTCCCGAACGCGTCCGCTTACGCTTCCATCGCTTCTCCGCAGGACAAGGGTGTCGTGATCGTACGGCCGTCTTGGAGATGGACCACGAGAGCGTCTCCTAGGACCTGGACATCCTCGGCGCGAGCGAGACGCGCGCTATCAAGGAGAGAAGTACTCACGCCATCGCTCCTCGAAAAGGGCTGAATCGGGACGCCTTCTACCTATCGACTGAAGGCACCGCCTGCACATCAACCGACGATACGCTCTGGAGGATGAGTCGCATCTTGGGCTTTCGCCCCTTGGCGGCATACTCAAAGCGACCGGTGAATGTCGCCGCAATTCGAGTTCGCTCTCGAAGCGCCTTTTCCAGTCGAGTGAACGATTCGTCGTGCTCAAGTTGAACACCTGATCCCTTGTCAGGTAAGACCACCCGCAATCGTTCCGTGCATCCTGGGCTTTCAAAGTCAAAGATTGTTATCGGAGCCCTTCCGACGACTACGGCGCGCACGCTCACCATCCGCTGAGAGAACGTGGCGGGACTGCTCTCGATTTGGCACACGGTGACGCGAGCAGGTTGATCGGAGGCGATCACAGCGAGAGCCAATGCCGCCGCGCATCCTGGCAGGCCCCTCATTGCTGGGCCTGACCTTTCTTCGGAGCTGCGCGTTGGCGGCTAAGTTCCTGCTGAACCGCTGTATCCCGATTGAGTTCCTGCCTGGTCTTGTCCACTTGGAACCAACTGTTGTTCCAGAGCGCGAAAACCCGATCAGTATTCTTGAGTCCCTGGTTTACCGCAGACTCAGTGTAGAGCGCCGTTCGCTCGGTGTGCATTGTGATCAGGGACAATCCTGGGATACTGCTCCCGAGATGCCCTCCCTCGTGACCTACCACGGCCGCGTCAAGGGCCGACGCCTCCGACCTGTTTAGTTCAAAACCGTTCGCTACCGTGTCGATCCCCTTGAAGTTGATCGTAACCTTGTTCCCAAGCGTGGTTCCCAGGTCGCCACCGGCATCACCGAACGCGACTCTGGTTCGGCCCGTGCCTTCTTCGCCGATCCTCTTGATGACTCTGTCAAGCTTCTTGCGTTCCTTAGAACCCTTGTCCAGATCACCTGCGGCCTTCTTGAGATTATCGTAGGCGGCCCTAAAGCGGTCTCGGTCGGCCTTGCACGCACTGTCGTTCGCCTCGTCACAGCTTGAGGCAAACTTGTACAGCCCGAGGGGATCGGTATAGCGAAGCGGATTGTTGTCCACGTAGGCGTAGCGGTTCCAAGATTGTGGTTCCCACGGTTTCGCGGAATTCAGCAGCGGATCCGGAATACTGAACCGCCCCTGCGCCGCCGAGTAGTACCTCGCTCCGAAGTAATCCAACTCACTCTCACCGTCCCGCTCCTTCCCGGTGAATCTCTGCCGCAGATTCGGACTCTCGGAGTAGTCAACGCTGACGAGCCCGCGGCCGTTGGTGCCGGCGGGAATCTTCTCGCCAAACGGGTAGAAGTCCTGGCGCGAAACCACCGCCCCCGTCTGGTCCGTCACCATCCTGACGCTGCCTAGAGCATCGGTATGTAGATACTCCACGCGATACTGCCCGCCCCCGCCTCCAGGAGGCGGTGGCGGCGGGCCTGCGAGCAGTTCACAACAGGACAGGCAGGGGTCCTTCGTTGGTCCGCGGTTGACGTATCCGTTCTGACAGGTCTCTGAAGACTGAGAACAAACACCGTTCGGGTGACCGAGAAGTTCGCCGCAGGTGGGGCCAGTCGTCGGGACCGTGCAGCATAGCCCGCTGCTACATTGACCGTTCCCTAGCTGGGTTGCTCCTGCGGAACAGCTCGAGACACCAGGCTGGCAGGCTCCGCCTCGGTCCACGCAAGCCGCGGGTGCGTAGCACTTCTTGATCGGGCCTCCCTCAAACTCGCAGGATCCGGAGTTGTCCAGAACCTCTCCGGAGGCGGGCCCCTCCTCGAGAGGGCGGCACGTGCCGCCGACCACCGCGCACGCCAACGGGGTTTGGGCGAAGACGGGATCCGCCATCCCTCCAAGAACCAGCAGGCTCGCCAGAAGGCGCAGCAAGACGCCGAGTCGCCGGGCTCCGGCCATCACCGTTGGCCTCCTGCCTGCACCAGTTCCTCATCAATGATCTTCGACATTTCTTCCAGGCTCTTCGCTCCCACGACCATACGCCCGTTGGCGAAGAATGTCGGTGTTCGGTTCACCGAGGTGTTCGCTCTCATTCGACCACGCGCCGGTTGGCACAGAGGCCCGGACCATCAGTCGCCTGACTGCGGCCGACCAGCCAGGCGCCCGGCCGCCGCCTCGCGGCCTGGGCAAGCAACTCGATCGCCCGCATTCTTCTTAGATTCACGGTCACTTGGGAGGGAACAACGCCCGCCAAACCAAGGCGCTCGCCAAGACTATCCAAAGGAATGGGAAGGCGTAACTGTACACGTCAGCCAGATTTCCGAAGAGGGTTCGGTACTCGATGAAGCCGAAGAGGATTGCTGGCGGGCCCGCGACAAAGAAGCTATCAATCGGTCCAACCCTGATGGCCAGGTAGCGAGTGCACCAATTCGCAAACCGGAACACGACCGCCAACGCGATCGCCTGGGCGGCCGCAGCGTGCGCGAACTCGGACGGAGTGCAGCATGCATCCGAGGATCTTTCTGGTACCCCCAGCGCCAAGGCGAACAGCCGCCGGAAGAATACGTCCGCGAGCAGGAAGCTCCCTGCCGCGAACTGAACCCCAGCGGCAAGACTCGCGATGCCGCGTACGCCCGCGTTCACTCGCGCGCCGCTCATCTCCCTGGGAGGGGTTCGTTGTCATCAACCTCGCCGGGCCGATTGAGAATGGCGCGGAGCCTCCGAATTTGCTCGGGGGTCCACACCAGTCGTTTGCTGTAGCGCCAATCTTGGTGCGCCACTCCCGCATCGCGCATCACTGACTGCACTGCCGTCCTCTCGTCCTCATGCGCCAGTCCAAGCAGCGTGTGCCCTAGCTCGTGCGTGACTAGATTCGCGATCGCTGTCAGCGTCTGATCGGACGTTTCATCTGCCACACTTGGCATATCTCCCACCGACACAGCGGCAATACGCCCCTGCGCGTGACCAACCTCCGTGTCGTCGATACGCTCCCCAAGGAGGCGAGAGGCCGGTTCGCGGTCTGGACGCAGGTCGACCACCCTCGTGTGAGACAGTAGAAGCCCAGTAAACCCCAAGATGTTGTCGACTGTAGACATTCCCTCCCCACGCGGCTCAACTGTGACGTTCAGAACGCCTGCCCCCTCGAACTTCTCCCGCACCATTCCCATAACTATCGCAACTTGTTCTGGTTTCAGACTACTTGAGTTGAAGACGGCCAAGCGGAGTTCCCTCCCGTTCGGATCGATATACTTCAGCGGGTTGTTCCTAACGTACGAGTACAAATTCCAACTCTGAGGGTCCTCCTTCTGTTGGTCCGCAAACGGCAGGTCTGGTGTCGTGAATCGCCCTTGCGCTCCCGAGTAGTACCTAGCCCCGAAGTAATCCAACTCACTCTCACCGTCCCGCTCCTTCCCGGTGAATCTCTGCCGCAGATTCGGACTCTCGGAGTAGTCAACGCTGACGACCCCGCGGCCGTTGGTGCCGGCGGGAATCTGCTCGCCAAACGGGTAGTAGTCCTGGCGCGAAACCACCGCCCCCGTCTGGTCCGTCACCAACCTGACGCTGCCTAGAGCATCGGTATGCAGATACTCCACGCGATACTGCCCGCCACCGCCTCCAGGAGGCGGTGGCGGCGGGCCTGCGAGCAGTTCACAACAGGAGAGGCAGGGGTCCTTGGTTGGTCCGCGGTTGACGTACCCGTTCTGACAGGTCTCTGAATACTGAGAACAAACACCGTTCGGGTGACCGAGAAGTTCGCCGCAGGTGGGGCCAGTCGTCGGGACCGTGCAGCATAGCCCGCTGCTACATTGACCGTTTCCTAGCTGGGTTGCTCCTGCGGAACAGCTCGAGACACCAGGCTGGCAGGCTCCGCCTCGGTCCGCGCACGCCGCGGGCGCATAGCACTTCTTGATCGGGCCTCCCTCAAACGCGCAGGATCCAGAGTTGTCCAGGAACTCTCCGGAGTCGGGGCCCTCATCGAGAGTGCGGCACGTGCCGCCCACCTCCGCGCACGTCAACTGGGTTTGGGCAAAGGCGGGAGACGCCGTCCCTCCGAGAACCAGCAACCCCGCCAGAACGGGCAGTAAGACGCCGAAGCGGCGGGCTCCGGCCATCACCGTTGGCCTCCTGCCTTCACCAGTTCCTCATCAATGATTTTCGACATTTCTTCCAGGCTCTTCGCTCCTACGACCATACGCCCGTTGGCGAAGAAGGTCGGCGTTCCGTTCGCTCCAGCCTTTTGGCCCTCGGCCATATCGGCCTGCCATTCCGTGGTGTATTTGCCGGAATCGAGGCACTGGGCGAATTTGGCGCCATCAAGGCCCAAGGACTGAGCCGTCTTCTTGAGATCCGGCACCTGCAGGGCGCGCGGATTCTCGAAGAGCCGGTCGTGATAGTCCCAGAACCTCCCCTGCTCCAGGGCACAAGACCCCGCCTCGGCCGCCTTCGCGGCCTGGGGATGCATATCGAGGGGGAAGTCCTTGAAGACCAGTCTCATGCGGTCCTTGTACTTGGCCTGAAGCTGTTTGATCGTGGGATACGCGCGGATGCAGAACGGGCATTGGAAGTCGGAGTAAACCAGCATCGTCACGGGGGCGGCCGGCGAGCCCCAGGCGGGGTCGTCACCCACCGTCTGCGACGCGGCTCGGGCGGGCTCGGGAAGAAGGATCTCCACGCCCGCGCGGCGGCGAAGGTCCCCCAGGTACTGCCGCCGACGCTCGGCCAGGCGCACCCCGCGGAGCTGAGCCTCTATCTGCTTGAAGGCGTCCGCCTCGCTCTTGCCCGCGAAGTTTTGGGGAACCATCTCAAACACCGCGCGCTTCTGGTCTTCGGTGACCGGGAGGATTCGGTCGTCGATCTCGGCTTTTTCGAGGGCCGGCACACTGAGTCCCCGCGCCCGGGCGGCGTCCTCGAGGAGCCGCGTGACGATGTAATCCTCCAGGATCTGGCGTTTGAGCGCTAGCTCTTCCGCTTTGATTCTGGCCAGTCTGTCTTTGCCAATCTCCTCAAGCTCCTGGTTGGAGACAGGCCTTCCTGAGATCATGGCCACGGGATCCTGTGGTGAAAGACTTCCGGGCTTGGCCCCCTGGGCGTTCGCGAGCGCAGCACCGGCGAGCAGCGCGACTGCAGCCCGAAGGGTACGGCGCGCGCGATTCATATCTTCCATTGTTTTCCTAGGATGTAGTTTCGGATTCATGCGGCCACCAGCTCCGCCTCAAGCACGAAGAACCGCCGCGGCAACGCGGCCAGGGCATGGGAGGCCCCGATGTCGCGGGGTGTCTCGGCCGGGGAGCGGGGGGCGTTCGCAGCCTGCCTCGCCTCGGCGCCGGCCCCCTCTGCGGGGGCGTAGTGCGAAACCAAGACCTCGTCATCCGCAGCCGGCGGCGGAGCCTCGGGGGAATCAGCGGTGGCCTCAGCCGGCGAACCGCCCATGCATGACATAGTGACGCCACAGGCCGCCTCTGCGACCAGCGCGAACGACTCCCCCACCAGGCAGCATGGCGAGCAATCGTAAGTGGTGCCCAGGTTGGTGGCGCCCTCAGGACATGATCCCGATTGAGAGCAATAGTCGCCGCCCGCGGCTCCACAGCTGAGACCCGGGCATTCCCCGCAGTCGGCCGCGCATGATGTACACGACTCCCCGGCTTCGCAGCTGTTGTTGCCGCAGACGCTTCCGGCAGGGGGCGGGTCCACGCAGACGCCCGGCCAGGGATCGTTGCTGCAGACCTGGCCGCCCGGGCAGGGGCAATCGTTCGGGGAGTTGCCGCAGGATTCCACGTTCGGCGCGCACACGCCATCGCCCTTGCAGTCGACCTCGCAAGTGTTGATGTTCTCGTCGCCATTGCACGACTGATCGCCGCAGGCCGGCGGGGCGGATATGCAGCTATTGCCGCTGCAGATATTGCCCGCCGGGCAATGGGCGTTCTGGGTGCACTGAACGCAAACGCCGGGGTAGGGCGTCGCGCTGCAATAGGTGCCGCCGGGGCAGGGGCAATCGCTCGGGGAGTTTCCGCAGGACTCCACGTTCGGTGCGCAAACGCCGTCACCCTTGCAATCGGCCTCGCAGGTGTTGACGTTCTCGTCGCCATTACAGGCCTGATCGCCGCAGGTTGGCGGGGCGGGTATGCAGCTATTGCCGCTGCAGATATTTCCCGCCGGGCAATGGGCGTTCTCGGTGCACTGAACGCAGACGCCGAGGCCGTTGCACACCTGCCCTCCGGTGCAGTCGGTGTTGGTCTGGCAACCCGGCACGCAGCATCGATTTCCGGAGCCGCACGTATTCAACTGCTGTTCGATATGCGATCCGGGCTCGCAGCCATCAACGAGCGGTGTGCACGTGCCTCCACCTTGCTCGCAGGTCACGTTGAGGCACCGGTGCGCCTCGCAGGTCTGGTTGGCCGCGCACTGGCTCGAGTCGGCGCATTGCCATGGAACGCAAGCGCCAGCGGCGTCGCACATGCTCCCTGAATCGCATTGAGAGTCCGCGGAGCACACGCCACAGGAGCCGGACTGGCAAACCTGGCCCGGCGAACACTCCGAGTTCACGCTACAGGAGGGCGTGGGCGTGTAGCAGAGGCCTGTGCTCGTGTTGCAGGCCTTACCGCCGGTGCAGTCGGTGTCGCTCTCGCAACCCGGGAGGCAACATTTATTGCCTGAGCCGCAGGTATTCAGTTGCGGCGGGCTCAGGTGGTCGCCGGGCTCGCAGCCAGCCTCGATCGGTGTGCACACACCTCCACCTGCCTCGCAGGTCACGTTGAGGCAGCGGTGAGCCTCACAGGTCTGGTTAACCGCGCACTGGCTCGAGTCGGCGCATTGCCATGGAACGCAAGCGCCAGCGGCGTCGCACATGTTTCCAGAATCGCATTGAGAGTCCGCGGAGCACGCGCCACACGCGCCGGATTGGCACACTTGGCCGGTGGAACACTGCGAGTTCGAACTGCAGGTGGGTGCGGGCGTGGAGCAGGAGCCAGTGCTCGCGTTGCACACCTGCCCTGCGGCGGCGCAGTCTAAGTTGCTCTCGCACCGCGGGACGCAGCATCGATCGCCCGAGGCACAGCTTGTCCGACCGATTGAAAAGGCGTCGGCCTCGCAACTCACAGCTAGGGAGGTACACGTCCCGGAAAACTCCTCGCAAGTCGGCGAAGTCGGCGGCGAGGCGGCGTACCAGTAGTCGGCGACCGTCTGGGAGGTTCGTCCAGCCAGATCCACGGGCACGACGTTCCACTTACAGGTCGGCCCCCATTCCCAATCGCAACCCGAAGGGTCGACCTGGAGCCCGATCTCACACACGCCAGCAGTGCATACATCGAACGCCTCCACGCTTTGCACGCGGGGCGTAGCGTTCTCTACAAACACGGTGTATGAAGCCGCCCCTGGCACGGCCTCCCACCGGAACGTCAGGGCCGAGTCAGTTTGAAAGCCTATTGGTGCCAAGAGCGTCGGGTTGCCCAGTAGGCCTGTCACGACCTGGAACTTGATCTCCTCACACTGCTCCCCGGAGAACTCCTTAAGGCTCCAGCGGTAGGCGCCAGGCGCCGGGGCGCTCCAACCCATCGTCGTGGTAGAAACCGAGCATCTCCCTCGCAGGCATGAGGCCTCCACCTCGCACCCTTCCGAGGTCGGACTTGAGCAACTCTGGACCATCGAACCCGACACGTCCTCCGTGATCTTGAGGATGAACGTCCTGGGCTCGGGAGTTGCCGGGCCGGAGCCCTCGTCCACGTACAGTGGGTCGCGCCATGTGAAGTAGAACGGTGCCACCTGGGGCGAGCCGGCACCGGGACTCTTTTGCTCGAAGTCTGTGCAGACCAGGCTCGGGTCGTAGGTGAAGGTCAGCGGAGCGCTTAGCAGCGAGCACTGTGGAAAGTCGCCGTCGATGCGCCACTGGTGTGGACCGGGGGCCAGTTCGGGCGTCGTCGACAAAGTAACCCGGCACTTTGACTCACCGCAAACGTCTGCGCCGAACGTCCCGTACACATTTCCGTCAATGAGCAGAGTGTATTGGGTGCCGCTGGCCCAGGGCCGCCATTCAAAGACCGTCGGTATTCGCGGCCAGACGCCAGACGGCGAGAGAGGCGTCGCGGGGCCCGGACCCAGCCGGTAGTACAGCAAACCGGACCAGGCCGACGTGCCAGGAAGGATGGCGCGGACGCGCCAATGATGGTCAACGTACGGAGCGAAGGGCTGCACGCTCTGATTGGCCTCGGGTTCGGCAGAGCAGTAGCCGTTGGAGTCGCATACCGCTCCGCCGGAGAATCGGCCGACAACCACGTTGTCCACCTCAAGTTCGTACTCCACCGCGCCCGGCAAGGCGTTCCAGCGGAAAGTGAACAGCGTGTCGGGGTCACAGTTGTCCTCCACTCCGAACGGACCTATCGGATGGGGGGCTGTGGGCGAGGGCGGCGGAGCGCCCGCCCCCCCGCTGGCCACGGCGATCAGCTTCGACCCCGCATAGATGTGCTCCCGAAGCCCCGGATCATCCGACGAGTACTCGGCGAGGAGCTGGCCCGATGACGAATACACGAATGTCGTTTCAAGGCCGCCCTCAACGTCCTTCGTGACCCTTCTTCCCTCGGAATCGTACCGATACTGGAACGGGGCGGCAACACCCGCGGCGAACTCGATCTGTCGATTCTCGGCGTCATACTCGATGCCCTGTCCGTCAGGCAGCATCTGGAGGTTCCCAGCCAAGTCGTAGTGGTCCCAGTTGGCGATGCGGTTGTTGGCCGTCGAATAGCTGCTTGAATCGCCCGGGACTACCGAGCGGTTTCCGAAACGATCGTAGCCGTAGGTCTCGCTCCAGCCACCCGGCTCCGTCGCCGTCTTCAGTCGGTTCAGAGGGTCGTAGGTATAGCCCATTTGGAACCTTGAGACCCCACCAATGAAGACCTCCTGAGCAAGCACGTTTCCGTTGTTGGTCGTTGGGCTTCCGGCGTGGTAGCCGTAGTTGATCCCGAGCAACTGCGACTCTGCATCAACACTCAACCCCACGGGTTGAAGCCTCTCGTTGAAGCCTGTGGACTCGACGACGCCGTTCCCGAGGGTCCATGACTCGACTGCCCCGTGAGGAGCGTACGACACCGCTGAGACGAAGGCCTCGGGGCCGCCAGCCGGGTTTGTGCCAGACACAGACGCGAGGCGTCCTGCGGCGTCGTACTCGTAGTCGATCACACGCCCCGAGGGATACGACATCGAGGTGGTGGCACCGGCCCGGTTATAGGAGTAGGTCGTCGGGTAGGTCAGTCCCCGAGTGACCTGCCGGTGATTTCGCACGCGTCCTGCAGGGTCATATGCGTCGATGAACGTGTGGGAGAGCAAGGTCTCAGGCGAGGAGGTTGTCGGGAGGTTCGACAACGAACTTGTGAGCCGTCCCGCCGCGTAGGGCACAGAAGGATCGTCGTAGCCATAGGTCACGGTGGGCGTTTCCGCGGTGTCGCCGACGTAGGTTTTCGTCTTTGGCCGATTGAGCGAGTCGTAGGTGAAGTGCGTCTCCACGCCTCTGGCATCTGTCTTCTTCAGCAGGTTGCCGGCGTCGTCGTAGTCGTACGTGGTCGTCCCGCTCTCCGGGTTACTCGCCGAGCGCAATCGCGAGAGGGAGTCGTAGACAAACGTCCGGATCTGGCCTCCCTGGGTAACCTTCGTGAGGTTGTCGAGCGCGTCATACTCATAGAGGGTTTCCGCGTGCAGCACTCCGCCCGGATCCTCGATGACCTTCTGGATGCGGCCCAAGGCGTCGGTGACGGTGGTTCGCTTCTTCCCCGCTGGGTCGGTGACGGTCGTCTCGAATCCGTTGTATGAAGTGACTGTGTCCGCGCCGTCGGGAGCCACGACGGTGGTCACCCGGCCAAGCGCGTCGTAGGTGGTGTACGTCCAGCCGTCGGGCAACTCGCGGAAGGGGTTCGACACCCCGTGAACGCGCCCCAAACCGTCGTAGGTTGTGCGAGTCTCGATCCACCCAACACCCTCGGAGGTCCAGGTCTTCGTGGGGCGGCCGAGCCCGTCAAACTGCGACTCCGCCTTGAGCAGGCCGTCGCCGAAGGCGTCCCGGTCCGCGAACTTCTTAACCAGCCTCTCAGGGTCCTCATACTCAAGGCGCGTTTTCGCCCCCGCGCTGGTCCCGGCTGCCGTCTCGATCGCCGTCGGCCTGTCGAGTGGGTCGGCGCCATAGCGCACTGTCGAGATCACTCCATTAGCATCCGCCGAGTCGGTGACTGCGCCGAGGTTGAAGTCGTACTCGAAGGTCGCCGTTTGGCCCAGGGCGTTACTCACAGCGCTTACGCCCGAGCAGAACTGACAGTCCACCACGCCATCCGCGACCTCACCATCACCCACACCGAAACGGTCGGCATAGGAGTAATGTGTGGTGTTATTCCGAGGATCGGTATCGCGCACCGCGTTTCCCAGCTCGTCGTAGCGTGTGCTGGTAACGCTCTCTTCCGCCGTGGTGAAGTTCATGCGGCGAGTCACTGTTTGATTTCCTCGACGAAGGGAGACCCCTCGATCGACGCCGATCGCGTTGGGGCGCCCATCGAGCGGAGCCGTGTCGTACTCCCACCGCGTCTCCGCGACCGGTGCGTTCAGGTTCGCGCCCGAGAAGATCGACTCGCTCAGAGGCAGGCCCCGGAGGTGCACTGGAGCGTCGGTGTACAACGCATCCGTTACGAACGATGTCGTCGTTTTGCGCAGCAACGTGCCATTCCCCGCGGAGTCGAACTCGAGGTTCGCGGTACGGTTGTTGAAGCCGTCGGCGGAATATTCAAATTCCTTTCGGGTGGTGGAGCTTCCAAGCGTGGTCACGACCGATGTCAACCGCGGGTTCTTCTCGTAGGGTAGGGCCTCCTGTAACTCCCAAGCGTTCTCGACGATCGAAAGTGGCGTGGCGGTGGCAGGGTCTGCCCCTCCGCTATAGGTCGAGGTCTTCCGTTCCTTCCCGCTCAGCTGCCCGCCCGCGATCCTGACGCTGTCGATGAAGTCATGGCGTCCGACACTGAGTTCCCCCGCCGCTGCGTCGTGGTGGCGGACAGTGATGCTCGTGCCAAAGGGGCCAGTCTCATCAAGGCCGAACTGCGTTTCACTAGCGATGGCCCCAGCTTCAGTCAGGGTTCGGCGCAGGGTGACCCGGCGATAGATGTAGCCATCGCCCGCGCCCGATTCGTGAAGAGCGGGCGTACCCGCGCCCCGCTCGTATTCGATCACGCCGCCTGTGGGCAACTCGGCGCGGACCAGCTCTCCGTAGCGGTTGTAGCGGAACTGGTAGCGGCGTCCGTCGGGAATCTCCACGGACTTGGCCACGGTCGGGTTGTGCTGAAGTGCTGCCTGCAGAGCAACCCATTCGAATCCCGTCGGCATCGGAAACAGTTCGGCGATGGTGCGCGCGCGTCGATGGTTCGGGTCCTCCGGTAACGGATCGGGTACAGTTTCGCTATCCCCGATCATGGCCTCGACAAGAGGCGTTCTCTCCACTCGAATCGTCCGCGGGGCAGCCCCCGCTCCGGTGAAAGAGATCACATCGTAACCGGACGAGAGCAGGGAATAGGTGATATTGACGGTTCGTCCCAGGCTATCCACGATCCGCGTGACCCGATTCAGCTTGAAGAGCCCCTCGACTTGTTCCGCGGGTGCGTTGTATTCGAAGGAGAGCGTATTGCCGTTTCGGTCCCGCATCCAGGCAACCAGGCCTCCCTCAATGCGGTACAGCCGTCCGTCTCTAAGATGAAGGTTTCCGGTGGGGCCGAACTCGGAAACGCCATCCGAGCAAATCGTAGAATCCGAGTTGAACGTCGCGGCCGAACCCGCCAGGGCATGGTGGTCGCTCTGGCACTGCCCGGGCTGAGCCGGACCCGTGTTGTGCGAAGCGCCCCGCAACTCGTGCTCGGTTCCGTCCGCCTCGACAAACGACAAGAGCACGTCGCGGGTCCCGTCTCCCAATACGCGACGCCCGATCATGGCGCCCGGGCCGTACCCCGACGCGATCTGCCAGCGGTTGAACTGAGGCCAGTAGAACCGAGGCTCGTCAGGCGGATCAGAGGGGCCACCAGGGTTCAGCTTGACCGCCCGGAGCTGCCGCATCTGGAACGTTCGCGAGATCGCCAGTCCCATGCCAAACCCGGCCTCTCCGCGTCCGCGAATGTTGAGCAGGGGCAGGCGGAAGCTCAGATTGCCGTTGTACAAGTTTACGGTCTCGAAACCGTTGAGGGCGTACGACCCCGCCGGCGCGCCCGCCTCTGCGAGCTTAGGGGTTCGGTCGCTATCTCCCCCGGACGCCAAAGTCACTGTCGCGGAGGCGGGATCGCTTGCCAGCCCGGCGGGATTCTCGGTGAGGGCCCTGACCGTGGCCGACTGCCCCATCTGGAAACTCGTGGTGTAAAGCAAGGATGCAGGGTTTGTTGGGCCGGCTGTCGGCGTACTTCCGTCCGTTGTGTACCAGACCGAGGTACCCGGTTCGCTCGCGATCGATACGGTGTAGAAATCACCCGAATACTCTCCTGTCCCTGGCGTGATCACTGGCGGATTTGGCGCGGGTCCGGAGATGATGAAACTCTCGGACGAGACTGCGCTCGGCGCCATTCCGTCCTTGAATGTAGCGGCGTTGATCGTAGTCGTCGCCGCCACGGTCATCGGCCCGGAGTACAGCGATGAGCCGACGGTTGGAGCGCCTCCGTCGGTCGTGTAGCGAATCTCAGATCCCGGACTTGTGGCTGAGAGCGTCACCGTCTGGGCCGCCCCAAACGTCCCCCCCGCCGGAGCGATTAGAGGGGCGCTCAGAGGCGCCTCCGTGTAGCTTGATGTGGCGACGGGGCTGTCCAGGTACCCGACCTGGAAGGCCCTCGCCTTGATCGTCAGCGGCGCGGTCACGCCGATCGGACCGGTGTAGACGATCGACGACGACGTGGGCTCTGAGCCATCCGCCGTGTAGCGGATTGTGGCGTCTGGGGCCGCGCTCAACGTCACACTACCCGGCAGGGGGATCGCCCCAGCCGTGGGTTGAAAGACTGGCGGCGCCAGGGCGGACATTATGGAATAGACGGATTCCGCGGTGTCGCTGGTCAGCCATCCGATTCGGAATGCCTTGGCCTGAACCGTGGTGCCAGGCGAGACCGTGAATGGTCCGGAGTAGATGGGCGACGAGGCCGTCGGCTCGGTGCCATCGACCGTGAACCGGATCACCGTGTTGCCCAACGATCCCGGTTGAACAAGCGCGCAGGCGACGATTCCGATGGTGGCTCCGTGAATGGTGGGGTGGTTGTAATGCCAGCCCGTGGCCGGCGAACACATGGCTTCACCGCCACTGCCGGCGCCATTCGAGGCCTGTCCAACGCCGTTTATCGCCGCAGCCGTGGGTACGCCCATGCTGCACTCGCTGGCCAGCCAGTTCGTCGATCGCCATCCCGTCTCATTAGTGGAGAAGACGTGGGAGCAGACGTTGACGTCGCCGCCGGTGGGTTGGAAGTAGCCGCAGGTCACCTGGCCCGATGTCGCCCCGGCGATGGTCCCGTGGTTGAAGTGCCCTCCCTGGGTGTCGGAGCACGATACCTGGCCGGCGGTTCCATTGCCGTTCTGCGCGTCGGCGATCGATGCCCATCCCGCAGGTGGAAGGCCGTTTGAACAATCGCTCGCCTGCCACGTCCGGTAGCGCCAACCGGTAACGGCCTCCGGCCAGTAGTAGCGGCACACCGTTGCGGTGGGGGTTGCCGGGGGAACGTAGAGGCAGCGCACCTCGGCCTGGGTCTCTCCGAAGCTTGGGTGCTGGTAGTGGCTGCCGGTGCTGACCGAGCACATGGCGTTGCCCGCTGTGCCGTTTCCTGTTCGCCCTTGCGCCACCACCGAGGAGCCGGGAAGGGGCAGGCCGTTGGTACAGTCGGCGGCCACCCAGTTCTTGGAACGCCAGCCCGAAGCGATATTCGAGAACCAGGCCGAGCAGACGGTCGGCGCGGCCCAGCCGGGCGTCGCCGGGAGCGCGGAAATCGTGACCTGGATCGGGCCGCTGATCGGACCGGCGGTGGGTGCGATGACGGGAGGAGCCAGGGTCGCCAAATAGGTGGCGGTCGCAACTGGGCTCGCTTCGAAGCCGGCCTTAAAGGCCCTCGCCTTCACGACCCCGCCCGCCTCGATGGTGATGGGGGCGGTATACGCCGCGGATGCCTCTGAAGGCTCGGCGCCACCAACCGTGTACCTGATCACCGCGGCCTCTGTGGCGCTGGTCATCGAGACCTCAACAGGCCCGTAGGCGGGACCACCGCCGGGGCTCAGAACGGGCACGGCCGCCTGAAATGAGAACTGACCAGTTGAGACCGTGCTTGGGAAAAACCCGGGGCGAACCGCGATCGCCTTGACCGTGGTGGTGCCGGTAAGGCTGAGCGGAGTGGCGTATTGGGCGGAGGCCGTCGTCGGAGTGGCGCCGTTTGTCGTGTAGTAGATCGCCGCTCCAGGGCTTCCCGAAGACAGCGCGATGGTCTGGGTGTTCGCGAAGATGCCGGGCGGCGGGGAGAACTGCGGAGCTGCAGTCGCGATATCGAGGAGGTTCCCCGAGATCACGACCTGGTCGATCGAGATACCGTTCGCCCAGATCGACGTATCCACCAGAAGCGGAAACGTCGGAGCCAAAGTGCTTGTGTAGAGCAACTGCCCATTCTTCCGGTACTTCACTAGACCGCTCTCAACCGACACCCGGAACACATCTCCAGGGCCACAAGTCGCAACCTGCCCTCGGTGGTTCCCGCCCTCGTAAACGTGCACAGCACCGTTCACCACGTCCAGAGCAAAGTCAATATCCGTGTAGAACGCGCCTCCATCACTATTGCTGAGTCCCGCCATTGCGAAGCTCGTTGTGCAGGCCCTCTGGAACTCCATGTAGCCATCCCCCCAGGCAATCGCACGTGTCGACACCGCCCCGGAGTCCCACGCGGATGGAGTGCCGCCGGTCTTCGTTATGGAGTTCGAAGACGGAGTCACATTCACCAGATTCGTCCACTGCACCGGTTCTGGCGAAACGCTTACCAGCGTCCCTGAAATCATCACGTTCTGAACCGTGCTGCCCGGCTGGTACAACGCTGTGTCGAAGACCAACGGGAATTTCGGCGAGACTGAACTCGTGTGGATCAGCGCCCCGTTCTTCCGGTACTTCACCACCCCGTCCTCAACCGCCACCCGAAAGACATCGCTCGCGACATAAGTCGTGGTCACACCGCTCAATTCCGTGCCGTTCTCATAGATCGCAACCAAGCCGTCCCCGCGCAGATAGATCGCGTAGTCAATATCCCAAAACTCGACTCCGTACTCCGTGCTGTTCAAGCCGCTCATCGCGTAATGCGTGCCGTCGCCACGGAACTCCACATACCCGTTCGACGACACGATCCCTTTCGTCGATACACCGCCCGAATCGAAGCCCGCCACGCTGCCCGACTTCGTTAATGTATTCCCGCTCGCCGTCGCCAAATACACACTCGTCCACTGCACCGCCTCCGTCACCGAACTCCCGATCGCATAGCTCCCCACCGTCGAACCGCTCGGAAACAGTCCGCTCGCGAAGGATCGGGCCTTCAAAACCGTATAGGGCGCACTCACCTCGATCGTCCCGCCACTCGCGATCATCGGACTCGCCGCCGTGGGCTCCGACCCGTCCGTCGTGTACCGAATCTCCGCCCCCGACAGCCCCGACACCGTCACCGTCTGAGGACTCGAATATGTCCCGCTGGGAGGGGAGAACAAAGGTGCCGCCACCGCTAGATCCGTCAGATTCCCAGCCAGCGCGACCTGGCTGATCGAGGTTCCCATGTTGCTCAGCGATGAGTCCACCAGAAGGGGATAAGTCGGAACCACCGTGCTTGTGTAGATCACCACGCCGTTCTTCCGGTACTTCACGACCCCGTTCTCCACCGCTACCCGGAACACATCCCCCGATGCGCACGTCGATACCGAGCCCCGATAGGTCCCGCCCTCGTAAACAGCCACCGACGCAGACGCCACATACATGGCGAAGTCAATATCCTCATAAGCCGCGCCCGAATCGCCATTGCTCAGTCCCGCCATCACATTGATGCCGCAGACCGCCCGGAATTCCATGTACCCGTCCCCCAACGCCAGGGCGCGCGACGACACCGCCCCGGAGTCCCACGCGGATGCTGCACCGCCCGTCTTCGTTATCGAATTCGAAGACGGGGTCACATTCACCAGATTCGTCCACTGCACCGGCTCTGGCGAAACGCTTACCAGCGTCCCTGAAATCATCACGTTCTGGACCGTGCTGCCCGGCTGGTACAACGCTGTGTCGAAGACCAACGGGAATTTCGGCGGGACCGAACTCGTGTAGATCAGCGCCCCGTTCTTCCGGTACTTCACCACCCCGTCCTCAACCGCCACCCGAAAGACATCNNCGACTTCGTTAATGTATTCCCGCTCGCCGTCGCCAAATACACACTCGTCCACTGCACCGCCTCGGTGGAAGGAGTCCCAATCGCGTAGTGTCCAACCGTGCTGGCACTGGTGAAGAGGCCGCTGCCCCAGGCTTTCGCCTTGAGCACTGTGTAAGGCGCCTCTACCTGGACGGTTCCCCCAGACGCAATCGACGGGCTGGAGATGGTAGGTTCGCTGCCGTCGGTGGTAAACCGAATCGTTGCGCCGGGGGTGGTATCGGTCACGGTCACGACCGGGGCCACCCCATAGGTTCCAGGCGGCGGTGAGAACTGCGGAGCGCCTGCCCCCACATCGACGAGTGTGCCAGCGATCACGGCATCGACAATGCTGCCAGCGTAACGGATCGAAGAGTCGAAGAGCAGCGGATACGTGGGTTGAGCCGCACTCGTGTAGAGAAGAACACCGTTCTTGCGATACTTAACGACCCCGCCTTCGACTCCAACTCTCAGCACATCATTAAGAGTCCACGTGGAGACGGTGCCGCGGAGGATTCCCGCCTCATAGATTTGAAGGGAGCCAGCCGAGTTGATGAAAAACGCGAAGTCGATCTCCTCCCACGATGGGCCCGCGTCACCGTTGCTCAGGCCAACCATAGGGAGATCCGTCACGCCGGCGGCGGTAAGGCGAAACTCGATGAAGCCATCCGGTGAGGCGATGGCCCGAGTGGATACGCCCCCCGCGTCCCATTGGGCCGACGTCACCGGGAGCGTGAGCGCGTTACCACTCGCGGTGGTGTTCACGAGATTTGTCCACTGGACCGACTCAGTGGCCGGAGTCCCAATCGCGTAGTGTCCAACCGTGCTGGCACTGGTGAAGAGGCCGCTGCCCCAGGCTTTCGCCTTGAGCACTGTGTAGGGCGCCTCTACCTGGACGGTTCCCCCAGACGCAATCGACAGGCTGGAGATCGTAGGTTCGCTGCCGTCGGTGGTCAACCGAATCGTTACGCCAGGCGTGGTATCGGTCACCGTCACGACCGGGGCCACCCCATAGGTTCCCGGCGGCGGTGAGAACTGTGGAGCGCCTGCCCCCACGTCGACGAGTGTGCCAGCGATCACGGCATCGACAATGCTGCCTGCGTAACGGATCGAAGAGTCGAAGAGCAGTGGATACGTGGGTTGAACCGCACTCGTGTAGAGAAGAACACCGTTCTTGCGATACTTAACGACCCCGCCTTCGACCCCGACTCTCAGCACATCATTAAGAGTCCACGTGGCGACGCTGCCGCGGAGGATCCCCTCCTCATAGACTTGAACGGAACCAGCCCCGTTTATGAAGAACGAGAAGTCGATCTCGTCCCACGATGGGCTTACGTCACCGTTGCCCAGGCCGACCATGGGGAGATCCGCCACGCCAGCGGCGGTAAGCCGAAACTCGATGAAGCCATCTGGCGAGGAGATGGCTCGAGTGGATGCGGCGCCAGCGTCCCATTGGGCCGACGTCACGGGCAGCGTGAGCGCGTTACCATTCGCGGTGGTATCCACCAGGTTCGTCCACTCGACCAACTGAAGGAGCCCATAGTTAATGGTGCTGATTGACGCTGCCGAGGTCCTGCCGGTAAGCGACCCGTTGCCAAGGCGCCCTTCAACGTTTCGGCCCCACGTCCAAACTTCGCCAGTCAACGACACCGCGATGGCATGCTCCGTGCCGATCTCCATCGCTGCGACGCCCACCGGCGCCGCCAAGGCGACTGGCGACGTACGCTGCGTGGTGGTGCCGTCGCCGACTTGCCCGAAAGCGTTGTCACCCCACCCATACACTGCGCCACTCGACATACGCGCAGCCGACTGATGGCCGCCCGCGAACACCGCCGTCACTCCTGGGGGCAAGCCAGTCGCCAATACGCTTCCAGTCTCTGGCGCAGTTGAGCCGATGCCCAGCTGGCCTTGCGCGTTGCTTCCCCAAGCCCAGACCCCGCTTCCATCGTCCTTGAGCGCCAAACTGTGGGCGTGGCCGGCGGCGATCTCTGAGATTGCCGCCAGGCTTGAGACCTGAGCCGCGAGGCTGCGATCGACACTGCCGCCGTCACCCAGTTGCCCCGCGTCATTCGCACCCCACGAGAGGACGTAGCCGTCGCTTGTCAACGCCAGCGCGTGCGCGCCACCGGCGGCAATCCTGGTTCCGCCGAATACACCCAGCACCTGAACCGGCTCCGCTGAGTCTGCCGTGGACCCGTCCCCGAGTTGGCCTCGATCGTTTCGGCCCCAGGCCCAAACGGTTCCATCGGCCTTGAGGGCCAGAGAGAAGTCGCCGCCTGCCGCCACCGCGACCACGTCCGTAAGGCCCACTACCGTCACGGGAAGTGACGCTTTCGGGCCGTCTCCGGCCCCGAGTTGGCCATGATCGTTCGCACCCCATGTCCGAACCGTGCCATCGGCGCGGAGAGCAACGGTGTGGCTATCGCCGGCGGATGCCGACAAAAATCCGGTTGCGCCATGCACTTGAACAGCCGCAACCCTCGAGGTGAGGCCACCGTCGCCCAGTTGACCGCTCGAGTTCGCTCCGAATGACCACACCGTTCCGTCGGGCTTCACGACAACCGTATGCGACCCGCCAGCCGAGATCGAGGCGCCGAAGGCCGCCGGGGCGAATCCCGAGCCAACGAGCACGCCCAACAGCCAGTTGCACCACAACCCAACACTCCGCCCGCGCACTGTCCCGTTCATCCCCGCCACCCCGATCTTTGAAAGCGGGCGGAGCCTATGTCTTTGCACGCCTCTTCGCAAGGCGCGGCGGCTCTATCGCTCACCTTGATGTACCGATGAGTATCCAAAGGGGTGGAAGATCGAGGGGCGCGGGATCGTCGCGGTCGCAGACGGACCGCTCGCCCTGGGCCCCGGGTCTGCGCACGCCGAACGGCGAGGCTTCGCCCGGGGTGACGGACCGGGGCGGGACAGCATGCGTTCCGTCAGCTGAGCGATGACAAGAGGTCCCATTGGCTTGGCAGGGTGGCGGGACCGGAGGTGGCGCTGTCGGGCGCCGATTCTCGGACAAGCCTCGCTATGTTCGACAGCGAACGTAGGGACGGCGTCTCCCCCATCTACAATTCGCGCTGGTTCGGACCCTTCTGACGCCTCACTCCGAGGAGCGGCCGGAAGACCCGCGGCCCGGGCGCCAGATCGGCGTCCATCGAGGAGAACACACCATGAATTCAGTCGCTCGCGTCACCGAGATCACTGCCCGTTCCCCGAAGAGCTTCGAAGACGCGCTTCAGGTCGGCATCAACCGCGCCACCAAGACACTGCGGGGCGTCACTTCGGCCTGGATCAAGGAGCAGAAAGTCGAGATCAAGAAGGGCAAGATCATCTCCTATCAGGTGAACATGCTCGTCACGTTCGTCATTGACTAGGGCCGTCAAGGCGGCCCTCGCCGCCCTGCTGGTTCTGGGCGCGCCCACGGCGCAGGCTGGAGGCTTCTGGAAGCCGTTCATCGCGGGCGCCGTGTCGGGTCTCGCGATCCACGAGGGCTCTCACCTTGCCCTCGACATCGCGTTCGACGCCGATCCCCGCCTCAAGGGCGTGCGCTTCGGGCCCATCCCATTCTTCGCGATCACCCATCGCGGCAACCTCTCCCCGCGTCGCGAGGCGCTGGTCTCCGGCGCGGGTTTTCTGTCGCAGCATGTCGTTTCCGAAATCGTGCTCTCGCGACTAGGCGCCGAGGAAAGCCTCTCCCCTTTCGGCAAGGGTCTGCTCGCCTTTCACGTCGCGACTTCGGCCGCTTACGCCGGGGCCGCCTTCTCGCGCTACGGCCCGTTCGAACGCGACACCCGCGGGGTAGCCGACGCCACCCGAACCGATGAGCGGCTGATCGGTGCGCTGATCCTCGCGCCCGCCGCGTTCGACACGTGGCGATTCTTCAGGCCGCGTTCGCGGGTCGCGCGTTGGGGCTCGCGACTGGGCAAGGCCGCGTTCCTCGGCGTGATCGCCTTCAAGAAGTGACCCCGCCGCTGTCGCCGGCGCGCGCGGCCTGAGAGAATCGCTCCATGCGATTTGCAGTGGTCGGTTCGGGGGCGGTGGGCGGTTACTACGGAGCCAAGCTCCAGCGGGCAGGGCACGACGTCACCCTGATCGCGCGCGGGCGGAATCTCGCGGCGCTTCGCGAGAAGGGTATGACCATCGAAAGCGCCGCGTTGGGCGACTTTCAGGTGCGACCCCGAGCCGAGGAAACGGCCGAGGACGTCCGCGACGTGGAAGTGGTTCTGCTCGCGACCAAGACCTACGACAACGACACCGCGATTCCCCTGGTTAAGCGGCTTATCGAGCAAGGATCGAAGGACGCCTTCGTTCTGAGCCTGCAGAACGGCGTTTCGAGCCCTTACGCGCTTGCCGAGGCAGTGGGAGAAGTGCGGGTGCTCGCGGGGCCCACGTATGTCGCCACCGCACTTGTGGAGCCCGGGCGCATTGTTCAGACAGGCGCACATCGTCGCATCGCTTTCGGCGAGGTCTTCGGCATCGGCTCGGAGATCTCACCCAGGGCCAAGGCGCTCCACGAGGTCTTCGTCGGCGCCGACATCATCTCTGAGCCCCACGCCGACGGGCGCGTACCCCTGTGGACGAAGTACACATATCTCGCGCCCTTCGCCGCCTTCACCGGCTCCGCGCGCCTGCCCATCGGTCCGCTGTGGGCGGACGCGGGAACACGCCAGTCCTTCCTCGACGCTTCCCGCGAGATGCATGCGCTGGCCCGGGCCGAGGGCGTGGCGCTCCCTGCCGACTCGATCGTTCAACTCGAGAGCTATATCGGCTCGCTGCAACCCGACACCCGCTCTTCGCTGCTCATCGACCTTCAGCAGGGCAAGAAGATCGAGGTCGAGGGCCTGCTCGGCTTCGCAGTCCGGCTTGGCGAAAAGCACGGCGTCCCCACCCCGGTCATCAAAGCGCTCTACGCCGTGCTGAAGCCCTGGGCCAACGGCCCGCGATAACACCGACGGTCATTCGGATCCGGTTGAGTCCGGAGATCAATGAGATGTGGACGTCGATGCCCTCGCACGGTGACATAACCGTGACCTAATCTCCGCTAACGGCGGGCATGCCGATTGCTGGGCTGACGCCAAGGGGAACTCTATGCGCCTGAGTGCGGCTTCATTCATCGTCGTGCTTGGCGTCATGAGCCACGCGAATCCAAGGGCGCAGGAACCTCTCCGGTTGACGCCCGCGGTCGCTCAGCTTGTGGTGATCGACGCCTTTGTCACCGACAACAAGGGACGACCTGTTTCCACCCTCACGGCGGAGGATTTCGAGCTTCGGGAGGACCATCGGGTGGTGCCCATCGCTGCCTTCGAGGCGCCTCGCGCGAGTTCGCTGACGACCGCCGATGGTTTCAAATCAGGCGAGAGCGGCGCTCAGAACGCGTCCCGCACGACTCCCGACGCCGAGGTGATGGTGATTTACATCGATCGGAAGCTGCTGGGCCCGGGAGGGCGACGGCTGGCCGTGCAACAGAGCCAAGCGCTCGCAACCGAACACCTCAAGGCCGGTGGGCGTGTGGTGGTTGTAGCTGAGGATGGACATCTCCGCCCTCTGACCCCGGTGACCGCGGACCCTGGCGAAGTCCAAAAGGCGCTCAACCGCATCGGAGAGCTGGCCATTCAGTCGCCCGGCGCCGATCATGAGCGGACCGTCCTCTCCCAGTTCGAATTAATCATCAAATCGTTCGGGTGCATCGATGGCCTGCCTCAACTCATCAACGTCGTCCGCGACTACGCTCGTTGGCGGGCTATCGATACTCAGGAAACGCGTGATCGGCTCAACCGACTGGTTGATGCCCTCGTCGGTCTGCCGGGACGCAAAGCCTTCGTCTATGTTTCCGAAGGACTCGAACAACGACCTGGGATCCACCTCTTCGAGCAGATCTTCAGCATCTGCCCGGAGGCTTTGCACAAGGAGGCCACGCAGATCCTCGCCGCCATGCAGGAGATCGAAACGTCCTCCCTCCTGAAGGAGGCCTCGGCAAGGGCCAACGCAGCCCGCGTTACGTTCTATCCCATCGACGCCCGCGGGCTGATGAGCGCCACCAGCATGGACATCTCCCGCTGGGACCGTCGCTTCATCCCTGGCGCGAAGAACGACTTCATCCGCGACGCCAATCTCGTTAATTCCTACCAACTCCTGGCCGAGGAGACGGGCGGCTTTCCGATAGTGCGGGGGCTTTCGCCGGCGGTGGCCACGAAGCGCCTTCAGGCAGAAGCCGCGGGCCACTACGTGCTCGCTTTCGCTCCGGCCCGCGATCCGGACGGCAAGGCCCACGACATCACCGTACGACTGAAGAAGGAGCGACGCGGGATTCGAATCCGCCACCGGATGAGCTACCTCCACGCCGAACCCTCCGTTCAACGCGGTCAGCGGGTGTTGTCAGCGCTGATGTTCGGACTCGAAGAGAACGCCCTTCGGGCCACGCTCGACATCCAACGCACACCCGCCGCGGCGAGTGGCGAGACCAGTGCGACCGTCCGGATCCGCCTTTCCCTCGACGCCCTGCGATTCGAGGATTCGGCTGAGGGACCAAAGGCGCGCGTTCGCGTGGTCGTTGCCCTTCGGTCGCCCGATAGCGGTCAGTCGCGTAAACCCGCGGTGGTTCGCGAGAAGGAGTTCACCATCGCAAGCGCCGCCGCCATGACTCCGCCAACGTCCACCCACGACGTTGTCGTCGATGTCCCCGTCGACGGATCGAGCTACGACTTCGCGGTGGGCATCGAAGACCTCGCCTCCGGAGTGGCGACGTACCTTCGCAGAACTCTAGACCCGGCGAACGCCGCCGGTGGGGCTAGCTACGCCAACCCCACGCTCGCCCCGCCGTCCACGGCCAGGGCGATTCCCGAGACGTAGGACGCGCGTTCGGAGCACAGGAACGCGGCCACGTTCGCGAACTCCTCGGCTTCGCCCACCCGCCCCACCGGCACGTTCTTCGCGAGCATCTCGTAGTACTGCTCCTTGGTGATCCCCGCGCGCTTCACCCGCTCTTCGGCCAGTTCCTCCAGCCGGCCCGTGCGTGTGTACCCGGGACAGATCGTGTTCACGAGGATGCCGTGCGCCCCGAGTTCCTTCGAGAGCGATTTCGAGAAACCGGCGATGGCGGGCCGGAAGGTGTTCGACAGGATCAGATTGTCGATGGGCTGTTTCACCGACAGCGATGCGATATTCAGGATCCGCCCCCACTTCGCCTGCTTCATATGAGGCACCGCCGCGCGCACCAGATGGATGACGTTCGCCAGGAGGCCGCGGTAGGCCTTCTCCCACTCCGCCCCGTCGGTGACCTCGAAGGTCCCCGCCGGCGGTCCACCGGTGTTGGTGACAAGGATGTCGAGCCGGCCGAAGGCGCCCACGGTTTCACCGATGAAACGCTCGCAGTCGGATGGTGCGCTCACGTCCGCGGTCACGGCCAGCGCACGGCCCCCCGTCTCCCGTTCGATGAAGTCGGCGGAGGCGCGGATCTTTTTGGGATCCCGGCCGCACACCGCCACGAGACAACCCTCACGGGCCAGGGCGAGGGCGGTCGCACGCCCGAGTCCGCGCGAGGCTGCGGCCACCGCCGCGCTGCGTCCCTTGAGACCGAGATCCATGAAGGGCCTCCGCTATTGAACCTTTTCCCCGACCACGCGCTTCACCAGCGTACCCGCGGGAAGTGACTGGTTGACCGACACACCATTGATCAAGGCCAGGCTCTCCACCTTCACTTGGGAACTCCAGGTTCGGTGGAGCGATGAGATCGTCGCCGCCGAACGCAGCGTTTCGATCTTCAAACGCATCGGCTGCACCGCGAGGATCCGCTGGTCGGTGAGTCGCTCAAAGCTGCGGATCCAGTCCTTGAAGCTCGACTTGTACGCCCCGTAGCGGGCCTCAGTGGTGTAACCAAGCAGTTGAAACGTCTTGCCCTGGTGGGTCAGGAAGGTGACCACGCCCTGCAGAACTCCATTCTGCTGATCCTGAACCCGGAACTGCAGCGACGAGGCCGGAAATCCGTTGACGTTGCCGCGCTCGATCGTGCCCGCTTCGATCCCCTGCTGGCCCGCGAATTCCCGGGCCGCCGCTTCGGGTTCGCCGCTGGCCAGGGTGAGTTGCAGCACCGCGTCCTTCGCCGACGGCATCGACGACACTCCCTGCCTCTGGTTCTGAACCGCCCAATCCCGCGGGAACATCATCCTGAAAGCCATCTCGGGGTGAAAAAACGCCTCCTCGCGGAAGAATCCCTCGCGCGGGTCCTCGCCGAAAGCAATGCCGTCGAGCTGCCGGATGAACTCCGCTCGTCCCACCTTCTGACCGCGGGCACCCTGCTCCTGGATCTTTCGCTGCATGTCGGAAAGACGATTGGGCGGCGCGGGATGCGTGGCCAGCCAGTTGGGAAGCCGATCACCGCCCGCCGCGGTGGTGACCCCGTCGAGCATCCGGAACACGTCGAGCATGCCCTCGGGGCTGTAGTCCTTCCGAACGATGTAACGAAGACCCAACTCGTCGGACTGGCTTTCCTGGTCGCGGCCGAACTTCAAGAAGACCAGGCCAAAGGCCGAGCCCAGCGCGTCGCCGCCTTTGCGAAGGGTCGGCGAGAGCACCATGCCCACACCCAGACCCACGGCGCCGAGCATCTGCCGGCTCTGCGCACTCGCCGAGTGGCGGGCGGTCACGTGGCCGATCTCGTGGCCAAGGACGCCCGCGAGTTCCGCTTCGGAATTCATGTGCGCGAGGATCCCGCGTGTCACATAGATGTAACCGCCGGGGAGGGCGAAGGCGTTCACCTGGGGGTCATCGATCACCCGGAAGGTCCAGGGCAGATTGGGCCGTTCGGACGCCGCGGCCAACGGGCGCGCCACCGAGTTGACGTATGCCTGCAAACCGCGGTCCGGGAAGTCGCCGTACAGTGCATGGAACTGCTCATCGGCCTCCTTACCCATGGCCGCTTCCTGGCCTTCGCTCACCAGCATCAACTGTCTCTTCCCGGTGGCCGGGTTCGTGGCGCAGGCGGCCAAAACGGCGAGCGACACCATCGAAACGAGGCCATGAAGACGGGCGTTCATCATGAGATCAGTGTAGCGCGGCCCCCCGTTCGAGGCCGGGGCCGACCGGTAGACTCGCGCTCCCTCATGAGTCACCTTCGTCAAGCTCTGCCGGCCGCGCTACTGAGCGCCTTCGGGCTGGTGCTCGGACTGGTGCTCCTGGAGCTCGGGACGCGTGTCATCGCGGTGCGCGCCGAGCGACAGCAGGGACGTCTCGACCGGGATCTCTCCCATCTGAAGCCCCCGCAGCCGGGATCGGTCGTCGCTCTTGGCCAGATCATCCGCAAGTCCGATGAGGCGCGAATCGTCTACGAGCTTCGGCCGCGCCTCGACGTGATCTTCGCGGGCGCCCGTCTCACCACTTCGGACGCCGGTCACCGGGGAGCGGATGTCGCCGGTCCCAAACTCATCTCGACCTTTCGCATCGTGGGCATCGGCGATTCGTACATGTTCGGCCAGGGCGTCGCGGACGACGAGACGTACCTCGCGCGCCTTTCGGGTCCCACCGTCGACCTGCTTTCCGGCCGTCAGGTTGAAACCGTGAACCTCGCCGTCCCTGGGTACAACACGGTGATGGAAGTGGAGACGCTGCGCGCGCGGGCCGAGGCGCTCCAACCTGATCTCGTCCTCATCGAGATCGTGGGCAATGACCTCGACCTGCCGAACTTCCTCTGGACCGAGGTCGATCCATGGACCCCGCGGCGTTCCTTCCTCCTTGAGTTCGTGCGTCGACGATTGGGTGGACTGACGCCATCGTCACCTCCAGGCGGTGGTCTCTCCGAAGCGCCGCTCGAGTCGGAAGGCGCGGCGCCGACTTTCGCACGCGGAAGCGCGGAGGTGCCGGACCAGTACGCAGGGATGGTCGGCCTCCCTGCTTTTCAGGGCACCATCCGTGAACTCGCCCAGTGGGGTCGGACCCGCGGCATCCCGGTGCGCGCCCTGACGCACGGTGTGTGGTTCGAAGGTGAAATGCTCCGAACCCTGGCCGCGAACGACATTCCGGTTCTCGTCCTGCGCTCCGCCCTGCGCCAACGCGCGCGAAAGTTGGGAGCGCCCGACTACGCCCGCTCGCCCCTCGCCCTCTCGACGACGGACCTGCACCCGTCGGCTCTCGGCCATCAGGCCATAGCCGAGGAAGTGGCAGCCTGGCTCAAGACGGTCCTCTAGAAGACGAAGCCGACCGAGCCCAGCCAGCCGTTCACCGTGCCTCTGTCGAGGGCCCGCCCGCTGGCCTCGTTCCGCTCGTAGTTGATCTTCGCCACCCACTGCCGTGACGGACGCCAGGCCAGGCCGAAGGTGATGCCGGTCTCGCGGTTTCGTTCGAAGGCGGCGGTCGAAGGCGCGGGGCCGTCGATCTGCACTTCATCGTACTGCGCCACCAGGGTGAGACGCGGGTCTTCGAAGCCGGGGGCCATGGCGCGCAGAAAGCGGCCCCGCAGGTCGTAGCTCGCGCGCACGTAGTAGCCACGCAGATGGCTCGGCTCACCGGCTCCACGATCCGCGGTGAAGTGGTCGTATTCGCCGGTCAGACGCAGCGGGCCGATTTCCGTGCGCAGGTCGGTGGCCCAGCCCTTCAGTCGGCGCCGGTTCGCGTCGTCATAGCGGCCGGTGTATCCCGACACTCCGGCCTCGAACGCCGCGCGTCGCTTGATCGCCAGTCGACCGACCAATGCCTTGTTCCCATTGTTATCGACTCCGAATCCCTGACGAGCGGCCCGCGTTCCGACCGAGGTGATGTCGGCATCGAGCCCGGCCACGAGCGAGGCCTCGTACTCAACCAACCAGGCCGTGCCCATAACCCTCCGACCGGTGAGTTGCACTCCGTTGTCGGTCCAGTCCGAGGGCGCGACGGCGTAGGACACCAGCGGCTTCCGAACCACGTCACGCAGGGGCGCGAAGTGATCGACGTTGACGTTGCCGAAGGGCACGAGAAGAACTCCGGTGCGCAGCGAAAGGAGGGAGGCGAAGGAGTAGCTCACGTAGGCCTGTTCGACCACGATCTCGCCGCCGCGGGGGCCGCCCACGCTGGCCGCACGCTCGAACTCGATTTCGGCGAAGAAGCTCAGCCGTGGATGCGGCCGCCCCGAGAGGACGATCTCGAACGCCTCCGCGTCGAGGATTGAATCGCGGCCGGTGTATTTCGTCGCCTGCAGCGTGCCGTAGACCGTGATCGTGGGACGCCGGCGATCGTTCTCGGAGACCTGGTCGAGAGCCTCCCCGGTCTGCTTCAGTTCTTCGGCCAGGCGCGCGAGTTCGGCCTCGATGCGGGCCTGACGCGCCTCGACGGAGGCAAGCCGCACCGCCAGGTCCGGCCCCGGAGACGCGGCCGCCTCTTCGCGTAGCCTCAGCAGTTCCCTGCGAAGACCCTCCATCTCCAGACGCAACTTCTCAAGTTCGGCCTGAAGCGCGCTGACCCGCTGATCCCGCGCCAGGGCGGGGTCGGGCGACTTCGCCTCCGCTGGCTTCTGCCCCGCGCGAACTGGGGCCGCAGCGAGAATCAAGACAACCGCGAAAAGGAGAGCGCCGACGGACCGTTTCACAAGACCACCTCAATTTGAAGCCCCTGAGTCGCCATCCCGTCGGGGCCGTGGAGGATCAGCGTATAGCCCCCGGGGGGGAATCCGGGATCGCTCAGCACGCTCACCCGCACCAGACTCGGGCTCATGAACTCAACCCGCAGCACCCGAATCCCCGCCGCGGGACGGCGGCCCTGAAGAATGCTGGCGGTGACTCCTTTCGGAAGCCCCTCTCCCCTCACCTCGAGCACCACGCTCTCGCCCCGGCGCAAGGAGCGCGGGGAAACCCCGGTGGCCCTGATCTCTGGGGCCGCTGGCGTCGCCAGGATCGTGGGCGAGGGCGTGGCCTTGGCCGGCGCCGGTCGCGGAGGCTCGGGGGTGGGCAACGCCGGTGCAGGAGTCGGCGCCGGTGTGGCGCTCGGAGTCTGCGCCGGTCCCGGTGTTGGGCTGCGCCCCGGTTCCGCCGCCTGGCTGCGTGACGCCACAACACGAGGTGGAGCGGGCACGGGCGTGGTTGTCGGAGTCGGCCGGACGAGGCCCGCGCCGCCATCACCGTCGGGCGAGGACGAAGGCGTGGGCACACCGGGCGTGTTGGCGGGCGGAGCGTTTGTGGGCGTGGGCGAAGCGGTTGGAATTGCAATCGAAGCCACGGGGTCGGGCGTCGGCGACAGGGCCCGGCTCAAGACCCAGACCGCCAGCGCCACCGCCCCAATGGCGAGGCCGATCCTGAGTGGCCCACGATCGCGAGGGACTGGGGCCTCGGCCTTCGGCGACAAGAAGCTCGGAATGGCGCGGGTCTCGGGCGGCGCCGTCACTTCCGCCCCCGCGGCCTCCCGAGCGGCGGCAAGCAACGCGGCGAAGCCGTCGGGTCGCATCTCCGGCGCTTTGCGCAGGCAGGCCGTGAGCGTCTCGGCCAGGCGGGGCGGGAAGTCCGGACGCGCCACTCTCAGGTCCGGCGGCTCCAGGGTGAGGACGTTGGTGAGAGTCGCGGCCACGGTCTGCGCTGCGAACGGATTCCGTCCAGAAAACATTTCGTACAGCAAGACGGCACAGGAGTAGAGGTCCGATCGAGTTGAGTACGCCGTGTCTCTGAGGATCTCCGGCGCCATGTACTCCGGTGTTCCCACGACCGCCCCGGTGGTGGTTAACCGCCCGCTGCCGCCGCGGGCAATTCCGAAGTCCATCAGCTTGGCCCGCCCATTGGGCAGGACCTGTACGTTCGACGGCTTCACGTCCCGGTGCAGAACGCCATTTTCGTGGGCGTAGGCGAGCGCCTGACAGAGGTCTTCGAGCACCACCATCTGCTCCGACAGGCTGTGGGGTTGCTGGATCCACGCGTCGAGGCTCTGGCCCTTCAAATACTCCATGACCAGAAACGGCTCGTCGCCCGAGAAGTCGAAGTCGAGAAGCGAGACGATCGAGGGATGAGCGAGACCACCGATCACCCGGGCCTCGTGGAGGAAGCGGTCGCGCGCCTGGGGCTCGGCCCCTTTGATCATCTTGATGGCCACGCGTCGGCCGATGTAGGGGTCCTCGCCGAGGTACACCTCTCCCATGCCGCCTCGACCGAGCAGCTCGAGGACCGCGTATTTGCCGATTTTTTCCGGGATCATGTTTCCACCGACCTGCCTTCGCACGCGAGGGCCTGCCGACATGGCGATTCTACGAACCGGTCCGTGGGTTGCGCCTGATTCATTTGCATCCCGGGCGTCCCTCTCGGCGCAGTTGACGAACCCCGGCCCGAGGCCCAAAATCCCCCCCGCTACGGCGCGGGTAGTCGTTCCAATCGCTTGACCAAAACTCCCTGGAGACCCAAATGAACCTCGCCCGAATCGCGGGAATCGCGATCCTGTCGCTGCTGCTCACCGCATCCGTCGCAAGCGCCCAGAAGAAGGGCGCGAAGCCGGGGCCCTCTCCCAAGCCCTCGCCCGCCACCGCCCTGACCGCGGACCACTTCAAAGCTCTGGCCTTCCGCAATATCGGCCCCGCGAACATGGGCGGACGTGTGGACGATGTCGCGGTGGTCGAGTCCAACCCGACCACGTTCTACGTGGGCATGGCCTCCGCGGGAATCCTCAAGACCGAAAATGGCGGCATCACCTTCGAGGCGATCTTCACGGACGAGGCGGTCTCCTCGATCGGAGATGTCACTCTCGCGCCTTCAGACCCTTCGATTCTCTATGTAGGCACCGGCGAGCCCAACAACCGCCAGTCGACCTCCTGGGGCGGCGGTGTCTACAAGAGCACCGACGCGGGCAAGACCTTCCAGTACATGGGACTCAAAGAGACCCAGTACATCGGTCGGATCGTGGTTCATCCCACGAATCCCGACGTCGCCTACGTGGCGGCCCTCGGGCGCCTTTATGGTCCGAACAAGGAACGCGGTGTCTACAAGACGACGGATGGCGGAAAGACCTGGGCGAACGTCAAGTTCCTTGACGAAGACACGGGCGTGATCGACATCGCCATGGATCCCGAGAGCCCGAACACTCTCTACGCGGGTTCGTATCAGCGGCGGCGCGCTCCCTTCGGATACAGCGGCGGCGGCCCCGGCGGCGGCCTCTTCAAGACCACCGACGGCGGCGCCACCTGGACGAAGCTCACGAACGGACTGCCCAGCGCAGGCGACATGGGGCGCATCGGCGTCACCGTGTATCGGCGCGATCCGCGCATCGTCATGGCTCTAATCGAACATCGCACCGAGTTCGGCGTCTATCGCTCCGAGGACAAGGGCGAGACGTGGACCAAGCTCTCGAACAGCAATCCCCGCCCGTCGTACTACAGCAAGATCCACATCGATCCGAACAACGACCAGCGAATCTGGGTGCTGGGAGCGAACATGTACAACTCTGAGGATGGCGGCAAGACCTGGCGCACCAACCTCGTGCAGCGAATCCACGGCGACTACCACGCCCTGTGGATCAACCCTGAAAACTCCAACCATGTGATCAACGGGTCGGACGGCGGCATCCACCAGAGCTACGACCGCGGCCGCACCTGGGAGCATCTGAACGGTGTGCCCCTTGGCCAGTTCTATGAGGTCAACGCCGACAACCAGAAGCCGTACAACGTCTGCGGTGGCCTGCAGGACAACGGGACCTGGATCGGCCCCTCGCGCACCATGGTCCGACAGGGCATTCAGTTGAACGACTGGAAGACCATTGGTGGAGGTGACGGCTTCCACTGCATCATCGATCCGGTCGATCCGAGCACCGTCTACACGGAGAGCCAGGACGGGAACCTCTCGCGAGTGGACCTGAAGAGCCTCGAGCGCAAGCTCATCCGGCCGATGCCCGCCGATCCGAACGAGCGGTACCGCTTCAATTGGAACTCGCCCATCGTGGTTTCATCGTTCGATCACAAGACCGTCTTCTACGGCGGCAACAAGTTCTTCATGTCGAACGACCGGGGTGATTCGTGGACCGAACTTTCGGGCGATCTCACCAACAACGAGAAGCGCGACGAGAAGCCGATCTTCGGCAAGACCGCGAAGGAGTTCATGTCGCGCAACGACGGCGTCGTCCACTGGGGCACCGCCACCACCATCGCGCAGTCGCCGCTCAAGGCCGAGGTGTTGTGGTTCGGGGCCGATGACGGAAATCTCCACGTCACCCAGGACATGGGCAAGACCTGGACGAAGCTCACCGACAAGGTCCCGGGTGTTCCGAAGGGAAGCTACGTGAGCCGCATCGAGCCCAGCCGCACCAGCGCCGGCGCTGCGTACGTCACCTTCGACGGCCATCGCGGCGACGACTTCAAGCCCTACGCCTACTTCACTCCCGACTTCGGCGCCACCTGGAGGAACGTCACGTCGAATCTCCCCGAGGGTGGCACGGTCAGCGTGCTGCGCGAGCACCCGACGAATCCCGAGGCGCTCTTCGCGGGCACCGAGATGGGTCTGTGGACCTCGTTCAACCGTGGCGGCTCGTGGCTGAAGGTCAAGAGCGGCCTGCCCACCGTGCCCGTCGACGACATCTTCATCCACCCGACCGAGAACGACCTCATCCTCGCCACCCATGGTCGCAGCATATGGATCCTCGACAACCTCGCGGCGCTGTCGGGCATGAGTGAAATGGTGGCGGACAAACCTCTGCACCTCTTCGAGAACAAGACCGGCACCCAGTGGCGGATCGCCTCGGTCGGCGCGGGCAACGGTCACAAGCCTTTCAGCGGTCCGAACCCCGAGGAGGGCGCGGCCGTCCAGTACTGGCTCAAAGACGCGGCGGGTGAGAAGGACGCGGTCACGATCACCATCATGGACAGCAAAGGCGAGAAAGTGCGCGACATCGTGGGAACGAAGACCGCCGGCGTCAATCGCGTGATGTGGGATCTGCGGCACACGCCTCCCCCGGCGCCCCCGGGCGGCGGTTTCGGGGGCGGAGGCGGAGGCGGGTTTGGCGGCGGCGGACCGCGTGGGCCGCTGGTGCCTCCGGGCCAGTACACGGTCAAGGTCACGGCCGGCGCGCACACCTCCGAATCGCAGACCATCACGGTCGAGGAAGACCCGCGAATCCAGATGAGCGAGTCCGATCGCAAGGCCTGGTACGACATGCAGATGGCCATGGCGCGCCTCGCCCCGCAGCTTCAGATGGGCATGCGCGCCGTCACCGACCTTGGCAACCAACTCCGCGAGGTCAAGACCCAGCTCGGGCGCAATCCGCGCACCCCGGAAGGTCTCACCAAGGCCCTTCAGACTCTGCTCGAAAAGGTTGAGGAACTCGGTGGCCGCGCGCCGGCCAACGAGCCTCCGGGGTTTGCGGGCGCTCCCCTTGCCGACGCTCCCCAGACCATCCAGCAACGAATCGGCTTCGGTTTCGGCGGTTTCGGCGGCGGGATCACTGAAGCGCCTACCGCGACCCAGAAGGTGGCCTTCGAACGCGGCCAGAAGATCCTGGCCGAGTTCACGAACACCGTGCGCGGACTCATGACGACGGACGTTCCAGCCCTGAACAAGATGCTTCTTGATGCGGGCATCGGTCGGATCAATGTCCAGACCGGCGGCCCCGGCGGCGGCAGCCGACGCCCGCCTGAGGAGGAACAGGAACAGTAGAGCGGCCATCGTCTATTGCGTAGGCCGGGCTCGACGCGAACGTTCCCGCATCGAGTCCGGCCTTTCTGCGTGAGGGCCATGCCGACCGAGCCCGAACTCGCTCCCGATCCCGTCCGTCTGCCGGGGCCGGATTCGGCTTCGGGGTCGGGTTCCGCGGTGAAGGTGCTCGCCGAGTCACCTCAGGCCAAGCCAGCACGGCCCCAATAGCCCGGCGTGACTCGGTGGGCCAGGTTCACCGAGAGCGACAACCGTTGGTGCGTTGGCGGCGGTTCGCTACGCCGACTTCTTGACGGAGGCCTGTTCTCTGGCCAGATCCAGGAGCAGTCGGAGCGCGCGATTGACGGAGGCGGAATCTGTGAAAGCCCTGGCCACATCGTCGTCGAGAAAGACGACATTCGTCCCGTTCTTGTAGGCCTCGTGGTGCTTGCCACGAACGCCGCCGGAGAAGTCGTACTCTGGCCGCATGTTTGGACTGCTAGGCCGCAGGTGAGGCGCTCCGCGCGGCGTGCTCCAGGACGGCTCGTGCCTGATCGAGCGACACACCCGGGAACCACTCGACGAAGTCCTGGATTGATGCCGCGTCCTCAAGATTCTCGAAGAGCGCCGCCACAGGTATCCGGGTCCCGCGGAAAACCCACGCTCCGCTAACGCGTTCGACGTCGCGCTCGACCTCTGAGCAAAGGGACCAATCGATCACGAAGCCATGGTACACCGGCGGCTGGTGCCAGCCACCTCCACGCCCCAATACGGTTCGCGGGGATGCAAACGGACGGGACCGGGTTCGGGGTCGGGTTCGGGATCGGGGTCGGGATCGGAATCCGGGCGGCCCCGGTGGCGGAGGCCGACGCCCGCCTGACGAGGAGCAGCACCAGTAAAGCCGCCAAGCTCTTCGGTCTGACCGGCCGACACCGCGTGTAACCTTTCCCGATGACCCCTGCGTCCGAGCCAGACCTCCGAGCCCCATCTCCCAAGGAGGCATCGACAGCGCGGACATCCGCGCTCCGTCGTTGGAGAGTGCGAGCGGCAATCTCGCTCTTCCTCGTTGTCTTCGGCGGTCGCCTCTGGCTGGTGGATCGGGCGGGCTCAGACCTTCCGCACTGGGACGAGTGGTTCGCGAACTTCGGAACCATCGTGCTCCCGCTCTCTGAGGGAACACTGGGGCTGACCGGCTTGGCGGTACGGCACAACGAACACCACCTCTTCTTCCAACGCCTGAGCACCCTCACCCTGATGACCGCTTCCGGGCGCTGGGAGCCAAGGGAAGGCGTGGTCCTTAGCGCGTTCGTCCGTGCCGCCGGCCTCGCGGTGGTTTTCTTCCTTCTGTCCCTCAATCAGCCTGGTTTCATTCGTATGGCCGCCCTCCTCCTCCTGGCCGTGCTGGGCGCCATGCCCGTGGGTGTCTTCAATCTGCTGTCAGGGTTCCAGATGCAGTTCTTTCTGGTCGAGCCTCTGGCGGTAGCCACCCTGGCCGCACTCTTCCTCGGCTCTCTCACCGTGGAGAGGCTGGCCCTTGCATTCGGCCTGCTCCTCCTGGCGCTGCTGAATATGGCCACCGCCGTCATTACCGCTCTCGGCGCTGCCCTTGTCCTCGGGCTGCGCGTGGCTCTTAGACGCGGTGAAGCGTCGAGAAACCTGGCCGCTGTTGCCTCCCTCGCGCTGTTCTGTGCGTTCGTCCTCCTCACCACGCCACGCCCATCCGACATCTACTCCGAGAGCGTTTTCGGCTTCGTTCGCATCCTGGCAAAGGTTGCCGCCTGGCCGTTTCCCGAAACGCCCGTACTCGGATTGATCGCCGCGGTCCCCCCGCTCCTTCTGCTGCGCCGGCTGATCAAGGATCCCGAGATGCCGTGGTCGGCGTGGTTCGTGTTCGCCCTCTCCGTAGCCGGCTGGATTCAGAACGCGGCGATCGCTCTTGCCCGCGGGAAGACAGCCTTGGTCTCCAGCTTCCCTCAGTATGTCGATGGTTTCTGGCTGGGACACATCGTGGGCCTCCTGGCTCTGGCCGAGGCGTTAAGACCACGATCCCCCGAGGGTGCGGCCCTTCAGAGGAAAGTCTGCGGCTTCTGGATCTTGTGGCTCGTGGCAGGGTTGACCTCGGATGTCGTTCTAAGAGGCGGGCCGGGTCTCGAGAGTGTGCGGCAGGCGACCGCCCTCAGGCAGCCGGCCTTCGCCGCAGCACTTCAGAGCGGCGGCTCACCGATGTTCGACACGGAGATGGCAACCGTCTATCAAATGTGGATGAGTCGGGACAATTCCTTCTTCGATCACCCGGCGGGCCGGTTTGCCACGCCTCCAGTGGTGCACGACTTGCTCAAGAACGATTGGGAGAAATTCGCTCCGTATCTACCGGCGGCGCTCGTTGGGGCAAAACCTTCGCTTGTATTCCGATCGATGCGGACGCTCACACGTTTCTCGCCCCTTCTTCTCGGCCTCGGGGTGCTCATGATGGCGGCGAGCTTGCGAGCGCTCCGGACCGTTTCCCCCCGTCCATGACCCCGGGGCTCGACGACGTCACTCTCAACCTCGACGCGAGCGCCCGTTCGGGCCTGTCGATCATTCTCGCCATGATGATGTTCAGCGTGGGCCTCGGGCTCACGCTGGACGACTTCCGGCGTGTGCTTCGTCGGCCCGGGGTCATCCTCTTCGGCACTGCACTCCAGGTCCTGGCGTTGCCCGCGCTCACCTTCCTTCTCACCTTCGCGATCGCCCCTACCGCGAGCATCGCCCTGGGCATGATGGTGGTGGCGGCGTGTCCGGGCGGGAACGCATCGAACGTCCTGACCCAGGCCGCGCGCGGCGACACCGCACTCTCGGTCTCGCTCACCGCCCTCTCGAGTGCGCTCGCGGTGTTGACCACGCCGTTCAACATCGTGTTCTGGGCGGGACTCCACCCGAAGACGGCGCCTTTGCTGAGCACCATCGGCCTTGACCGCTGGGCCTTTCTCTCCGAGACGGTCATGACCCTCGGGATCCCGCTGGTCGCTGGGCTCCTCCTCGCCGAGAAGGCCGCCGCGCTCGCCACCCGCATCCGCAAACCATTGCACACACTCTCGCTCCTCGCGCTCGGAGGGTTCATCGTGGGCGCGCTGATCACCAACGGCAGCCCGCTCGCCACGGCTGGCTGGTTCATATTCCCCGTCCTGGTGATCCAGGACGCGATGGCCCTCGCCCTCGGTTTCGGCGCGGCGCGATTGGCCGGACTCCCTGATGCGGGGCGACGAGCGTTCACCTTCGAGACGGGCATCCGCAACTCCGGACTCGGCCTCGTGATCCTGCTCGGGCATTTCAAGGGGCTGGGCGGGGCCGCGCTCATCACCGCGGGATGGGGCGTCTGGCATCTTGTATCGGGCGGAGCACTCGCCGCCTGGTGGTCTCAACGCCCGCCCGCGGGGACATCGGCAGAGACGGCGATTACGACTGAAGCGGAGTCAACGACATGAACTGGGATCTCAGGATTGTGGGCGGCACGGTTGTGGACGGCACAGGCAGTCCCACGTTCAAGGCGAACGTCGCGGTGAAGGACGGCCGGATTGTGGAGATCGGGCCCTGCGACGGTTCGGCGATCACTACGATCGACGCGGACGGCGCCATCGTGACTCCAGGTTTCGTGGACATCCACACCCACTACGACGGTCAAGCCACCTGGGATCCGGAGATGCTTCCGTCCGCGCAGCACGGCGTGACCACGGCCATCATGGGGAATTGTGGCGTGGGTTTCGCGCCCGTACACGACGCGGATCACGACCGCCTGATCCACCTCATGGAGGGGGTCGAGGACATCCCGGGCGCCGCTCTGGCCGAGGGACTGCGGTGGGGCTGGCGCAGCTTCCCGGACTACCTCGACGCACTCGACTCGATGCCGCGCACCATCGACATCGGCGCCCAACTCCCCCACGACGCTCTCCGTTTGCACGTGATGGGAGACCGCGGCGCCGCGCAGGAACTGGCGACCCACGAAGACATCGCCGCTATGCGCGACTTGTGCCGCCAAGCGCTCGAAGCGGGCGCGGTGGGTTTCTCGACCGGCCGCACCGACAACCATCGCACCGCGCAAGGCCAGTGGACTCCGTCCTCCGAGTCGACCATCGCCGAGCTGCAGGGCATCGCTTCGGCCTTCGACGGCCTCGGGCATGGCGTGATCCAGGCCGTCTCCGACTTCGACATGCTGCGCGACCTCACGCGTTTCGGCCCGGAGTTCGATGTGCTCGAGTCGATGGCCGCGGCTTCGGGGGGACGGCCGCTTTCGATCTCCCTGATGGAGCGCGATCAAGCCCCCAACCAATGGCGGTCGATTCTCGAGCGCACATCCGCGGCGAATGCCCGGGGCATCCCCATGCGCATCCAGGTGGCGGCGCGGCCCATCGGTCTGCTCCTCGGCCTCGATGCGACCTTCCACCCCTTCATGGGCTTTCCGACCTACAAGTCGCTCGCGCATTTGCCGCTGGCCGAACGAGCACGCCGGCTGATGGAACCGGAGAAAAAAGCGCTTCTGCTCTCCGAGAAGTCCGACAGGATGGCCGGAGACGGTTCTCCCATTCCTCCCCTCGCCGATCTTCTCCTCGCCCAACTCGGCATGTTGAGCCGACGCCTCTTCCCGCTCGGCTCGACGCCCGACTACGAGCCGCTGCCCGAGTCGTCGCTTTTCGCCATCGCGAACGCGCGCGGTATCGCTCCCCTCGAGGCCATCCTCGATGCCCTGGTGCAGGACGACGGGCGGGCGCTGATCTACTTCCCCCTCTTTAACTATCAGGGCGGCGACCTCGAACATCTGCGCGAGATGCTCGAACATCCCCTGGCGCTGGCGGGCTTGGGCGACGGCGGCGCGCACGTGGGCACCACCTGCGATGCTAGTTTTCCCACCACCATGCTGGCGCACTGGACCCGTGATCGCACTCGCGGCCCCCGTCTGCCCCTTGAGAAGGTGGTGGCGATGCTGAGCCGGAACAACGCGGACTTCATCGGACTTCAGGACCGCGGACGCATCGCTATCGGTTTGAAGGCCGACCTCAACATCATCGACCTCTCAACGCTGAGCCTCGAGTCGCCACACCTCGTGCGCGATCTGCCCGCCGGCGGCAAACGTTTCCTTCAGGCCGCCCGCGGATACCGCGCCACCGTTGTCTCAGGCGCGATCACGCTGCGGGACGACCAACTGACCGGCTACCGCCCCGGACGGGTGATCCGCGCCGGGAATTGACGAACCTCGCGGGGTAGGATCCCCGCATGGTGCGTCCTGAAGCAGACAGACGGCAGTTGAGTTTGTTTGCAAGCTGTATTAATCCAGCGGGTGAGAGTCCCGTCCCGGTAAGCGCCGGAGCGCCGGGTAGCAGGCCCCAGGCGCGGGGAGAGATCCCTGTGTCCCGAGCGGGGCGTCAAGAGCCTCTACGGAGGGAGCAAGTTCGCGGGCCGCAACATGAAGTGAATCCTGCAGCCTCGTCAGATAAACAATGTGGAAGCCGAGCGGCTCATGTCACCGCGAAGGCAACACCGACAGCACGAGACACCGGAAGTGCGGAAGGTTCCACCGGGGTATGGGGAGCAGCACGCGAACAAGGATTGGTGCGGAACAGGAGAGGCCCGTCTGCGAGGTCGTTGTCGCGACCGGGCGAGGCGTATAAGCCGAAGGCGAAAGCGCCCGCTGCGCAGCGGGAGTCCGAGGGGATCGTAGTACCTGAGACGAGCGCGACGAATAACGCGCTTTATGGGAAGGGTCCCTGGAGTGGTCGTGCTGATGAAGAAGGTAAGCGCGAGGGCATGGCCGGCGAGACCGGTCCCAATCACCCTCACGGGTTTGAACCCGTGGACAAAGTGCGACAACTTCAACGCCAGCTCTACGTGTCGGCCAAGCGGTCGAAGGGACGTCGTTTCCACGCGCTGTTCGATCGCATCCACCGGAGTGACGTCTTGTGGGAAGCGTGGGGACGAGTGAGACGGAACAAGGGC
>CXWL01010072.1_pt1 | contig 73117 bp, 64 predicted proteins | sample 590931 | NCBI WGS metagenome assembly CXWL01 (sample SAMEA3498368, study PRJEB10139) | groundwater metagenome | biome: water well; material: biofilm material | place: Germany | collected 2015-04-27
GGCGCTCCCTCGAGCACCGTGACCTCGCAACCGAGCTGGCGTGCGGTTGCCGCCACCTCGAGCCCGATGAATCCCGCGCCGATCACCGAGAGCCGGGCGGTGCCTCCCGCCAGACGCGACCGCAGGTCGTGCGAGTCGGCAAGGGCGCGGAGAGTCACCACGCCATCGACGTCGGGCTGACCCGGTAGTCGTCGCGGCGCGGCGCCCGTAGCCACGATCACGCCGTCGGCACGCAGCTCGGAACCGTCATCGATTGCGACCGAGCGCGCCTCGGCATCGAGTCGCGTCGCGCGTACGCCGAGCCGCAGATCGAGCCGGAGGTCGGCCACATCGTCGGCCTTGCGGAGCCGGATGCGATCGGCCTCCCACTCGCCGGCGAGGAACTTCTTCGACAGTGGCGGTCGGTCGTACGGCATCTCGGACTCNNAGAGACGCCCCCACGACGATCACATGCTTCACGAGGCGAAGCCAGCCGCCATGTCGCTCATGGCCGAACACTAGACGTGCGCATCCGAGACCTCATCGGGACTCATCGGGCCTGTCGTGTGGTGCCCGCTACCGTCAGGGCCATGACTGCAATGAGCGTCGACCCGGTTCTGCTCGCGCCGTCACCACCATGCACGCTCGCCGATGCCTGCGACATCGCCAGCCGGTTCGGGCTCGCCGCCGCCGCCGCCCGTGACCTGGGCAGCGAACGCGATCGCACCTTCATGCTGCTCGACGCCGACGGGCGCGGGCTCGCCGTGATGAAGGTCTCCAACGCCGCCGAGGCCGCTGACACGCTCGACATGGAGGCCGCCGCGGTCGAACACATCGCCAGTGTCGACGCCGGGCTGCCCATCGCCCGGCCGTGGCCCGTGCCCGGCGCCGCCGACGGAGATCCGCTGCATCGCGTGGCATGGCATCACGAAGGCAGCACCCACTGGGCGCGCATGTACAGCCTGATCCCGGGTCACGCCCGTCACGATCCGCGCACCCTCGACGACGCCGCCCTCATCGCCTGGGGCACCACGACGGCGCGCCTCGGCCGCGCCCTGCGCGGCTTCATCCACCCGCGGGCCGTGCGCACCATGCCATGGGACGTGCAACACGCGTCGCGGTGCCGGACAATGGTTCCCGCGATCAAGGTTCCGTCGACCCGGCTCGCCGTCACGCGGGTTCTCGATCGCTTCGATGCGGCAATCGCACCGCGGTGGCCCTCGCTGCGCGCCCAGGTCGTGCATGGCGACCTCACCATCGACAACGCCCTCGTCGACGACGCCGGCCGCATCGTCGGCATTGTCGACTTCGGCGACATGAGCCACACCGCGCTGGTGGGCGACATCGCTTCGGTGCTCGACTCGCTCGGCACCGGCCGAAGCGACAGCGACCTCATGCGAGTCGCCCGGCTGGTGCTCGACGGGTACCAGCGCATCACGCCACTCGATGCCGACGAGCTGGATGTCGTGGGCGACCTGTGGGCCACGCGCCTGGCGATCGGCGTTGCGATCGCGTCGTGGCGTGCCGCGGAGGGTCTGGAGGAAGCCGAGTTCGCCGAGCGCTACAACGACAGCGCCGTCGCCATGCTCGATCACCTCCTGTCGCTCGGCTACGACGGTGTTCGCCGGGCGCTGGTCGATCCCCACGACGGCGGTGAAGGTCGTGGGTTGCTCGCCGCTCGGCGCGACCGCGTGTTCGGGCCGGCGGTCGAGTCGCTCAGCTACGACTCCCCGATCCAGATGGCTGCCGCCGAAGGAACGTGGATGTTCGACACCGACGGCCGCCGGTACCTCGACATGTACAACAACGTTCCGTGCGTGGGGCACACGCACCCGCGAGTGGTAGGCGCCATCGCCCGCCAGGCGCGGTCGCTCAACACCAACCTGCGCTACCTGCACGGCTCGGCGATCGAGCTTGCCGAACGGCTCACCGCCACTTGTCCACCATCGCTCGACACGGTCTTCTTCATGAACTCCGGCTCCGAGGCCAACGACCTCGCCTGGCGCTTGGCCACCACCTACACCGGCAACACCGGCGGGCTCTGCACCACCTGGGCGTACCACGGCATNNCGCCTTGCGGCGCGGGGCATCGCCCCGGCGATGACCATCCTCGACGGCGTGCTGCAGAGCGACGGCGTGTACGACCTCGATCCCGCGTACGTACGCGAGCTGGTACGCCTCACCCACGCAGGCGGCGGGCTGTGGGTGGCCGACGAGGTGCAGGGCGGGCACGGCCGAACCGGCGAGACGATGTGGTCTTTCGAGCGGTTCGGCATCGTGCCCGACTTCGTGACGCTCGGCAAGCCGATGGGCAACGGCCATCCGGTCGCGGCGGTGATCACCCGCCGCGAGATCGCCGAGCGGTTCGCCGCCGACACGGTCTTCTTCTCCACGTTCGGCGGCAACCAGGTGTCGGTCGCTGCCGCGCACGCCGTGCTCGACGTGATCGACGACGAACGGGTGTTGGCGAGGGTCACGCGAGCCGGGTCGGCGCTGCGCGACGAGGTGCGCGCCGCAACGGCCGGCGTCGAGTGCATCGGCGACGTTCGCGGCATGGGCTTGGCCAACGCGATCGAGATCGTGGGCGACCGCACGACCAAGCAGCCCGACGCGGCCCGAGCCGCGGCGATCAAGGACGCGCTGCGGCGCAACGGCGTGCTGGTGGGCACCACCGGCTCGGCGGCAAACATCTTGAAGGTGCGGCCGCCGCTCGCCTTCACGACTGCCGAGGTCGCGTTGTTCGTCGATGCCCTCGTGCAGTCACTCGACGGCGAGGTGTAGCGCTTCGAGCCCGCGGAGGACGAAGGTGGGCTGGTACCTCGGGGTGGCGGCGAGCTCCACGGTCGCGGCCCGCTCGACGAGCGCGGCGACCGACACCTCCAGCTCCAGTCGCGCCAGCGGCGCCCCGATGCAGAAGTGGATGCCCCCGCCGAAACCGACGTGGGCGGTGTCGCCGCGTGCCGCGTCGAAGCGAGTCGGGTCGACGAAGCGGCGTGGATCGCGGTTGGCCGAGCCGAACAGCATCGCCACCTCGGCACCGATCGGCACCGCCGTGCCGGCGATCTCCACGCCCGGTTCAAGCACCCAGCGCTCGAACAGTTGCAGGGGGGCGTCCCAACGGATCATCTCCTCGATCGCCGTCCGCGGCGTCACCGCACCGCTCGTGACCCGTGCCCACTCGTCGGGGTGCAGCAGCATCGCCCGCATGCCGTTGGCCAGCGAGTTCACGGTGGCCTCGTGACCCGCCTCGAGCAGCACCATCACGGTCGAGGTGATCTCTGCGTCGCTCAAGCAGTCACCCTCGTCCTCCACCGCCACGAGCGCACTGACGAGCGAGGTGTCGGGCCGGCGCCGCTTGGCGCGCATCACGTCGCGGGTGTAGGCGATGAACTCACCAGCGGCTCGATCCGCGGCGACCTTCATGTCATCGGGCGTGGCCAGCTCGTACATCTTCACGATCGCGTGCGACCAGTCGAGCAGTTGCCGGGTGTCGCCGCGGGGCACGCCGAGCATGGCGCAGATGACCGCCATCGAGAACGGTTGGGCGTAGTCGGCGATCAGGTCGAATCGGCGGCGCTCGACGCATTCGCCGAGCAACTCGGCGGCAACCTGCTCGATGGATGGGCGCAACGCCTCGACGGCGCGCGGCGTGAACACCTTCGTCACCAGCCGGCGCAGGCGCGTGTGGTCGGGGGGTTCGAGAGACAGCAGCGACCACCGCTCGTGCTCGTGGAAGTTCGACCACCTCGGATCGGGGTCGGGCCGGCCGAGCTCGGCGTGGGTGTAGCGATGCGAGTACGACCGGCCGAGGCGGCGATCACGGAGCGCTTCGTGCACGTCGGCGTATCTGGTGATCAGCCACTGGTCGGTGCGCTCGTCGTGCACGATCGGTGTGGCGTCGCGCAATGCCGCGAGCACCTGGTACGGATCGGCGATGAATCCCGGATCGGTCACGTCCAACGCACCCAGCAGGTCGGCGAGCTGCCCCATTCCGTCAGTCTGACCCGTGGTGCCCACCTCGCGGCCATCGTGCCTCGAGGGTTCGCGGTTTGCGGAAGACCGTGCCCGTCGGAGACTCGTGATGGGCGAGCTCGATGCCGGGCAGGAGGTCGAGCACGGCGTCGACGACGGCCCTTGTCTCCATCCGTGCCAGTTGCGCGCCGAGGCACGCGTGGGGCCCCTGGGCAAAGGCCACGTGCGACCGGGAGTTGACGCGCTCGATGTCGAAGCGGTCGGGATCGTCGAACACCGACGGGTCGCGGTTGGCTGCGGCGATCGACACCACCACGAGGTCGCCGGCTCCGATCTGCGCCCCTTCCAGCTCTGCGTCCCTCGTGGCGTAGCGGTCGACGCGTGCCGCCGCCGGTTCGAGGCGCAACGACTCGTCCACGGCGGCGTCGATGAGAACTCGGTCGCCGCGGACGAGCTCGAGCTGGGTGGGATCCGAGAGCAGGTGGTACAGCAGGTTCGAGGTCATTCCCTCGCTGGTCTCGATCCCTCCGAACAGGAACACCGCGGCGTTGGAGATCAGCTCGTCAGCAGACAACTTGGGCGCAGCATCGCGCAGTACCGAGTCCGGACGCCTGGCCGCGTCGTCGATGGCCGATCCGAGCAGCGAGAACGCCCGCGTCGCCGATTCTCCGGCGGGCTGTCCGAACGAAACCCGCTCGACCGCCGCCACGATCTCGTCGTACCATCCGCGCAGGCGCCCGGGGTCGAGGCGTTCGATGCCCAGCGACAGCGCGGCCACTGCGGCTGCCATCGGGCCGGCGAGTTCGCCGCGGAGCTCGGCCCCGCCCCGTGGCGCGAGATCGGCCACGTGACGCCTCGCCATCCGCTCGATCAACGACTCGTATCGGCGAGCGACCTCGCTGGGCCGAAAGGCCGCGGCGAAGGGTCCCCGATGCCGCTGGTGCTCCGACCCGTCGAGCGAGAGCATGCTCGGTCCCACCACCTGTGCCGTGCTGAAGCGCGGATCGTCCACCGTGAACCCGGCGTCGTCGCGCATCACGGCGATGCACGCAGTGCGCGAGGTGACCACCCAGCCGTCGATGGCCGGCACCCACGCGACGGGCGATTCGCTGCGGATCGCGGCGAGCACCTCGTGGTGGGCGCTATCGAGATCCTCGATCGTGACCCGCGTGGCCGCCGTCATCTCATCCATTCACCCCTCACACCCCGGAGCTGGTGACGGCATCGATCGAGGCGCGCAGGGTGGAGACCAGCGTGTCGATCTCGTCGTCGGTCACGATGAACGGTGGGGCGAGCATCACCGCGTTCGGTACCGGCCCCGAGCCGGCTGGGTACACCCAGCAGTCACGCTGCATCGCCGCGGCGACCACCGCGTCGCGGCTGCAATCGAGCTCGATGCCGTAGAACAAGCCGCGACCACGGATGTCGATGACCGCTGGATGGCCGGCGAGAACGTCGCGTAGGCGGGTGCCGAGCAGCTCACCCATCGCCCTGCTGCGCTCGACGAGCTGCTCGCGCTCCAAGATGTCGAGCACGGTGTTGGCGGCTGCGCACGAGGCGTCGTTGCCGGTGAACGTGAAGTACATGAATCCCGACGTCTTCAGCACCTCGGCAACATCGGCGTTGGTTGCGACTGCGCCCATCGGCACGTAGCCGCCGCCGAGCCCCTTGCCGCCTACGATCACGTCGGGTTCGAACGGGAAGTGCTGGTGCCCGAACTTGAGCCCGGTACGGCCGTAGCCGGTCATGACCTCATCGGCGATCAGCAACACGTCGTGCTCGCGACACAGCTCGGTGACCACGCGCCAGTACTCGTCGCTGGCGGTCAGGCATGCGCCGGCGGCACCGGTGATCGGCTCGGCGATGAACCCGGCGATGGTTGAGGGATCTTCCTGCTCGAAGACCTTCACCACCTGCTCGGGATCGTCCCAGGGCACCTTCGGGAACGGCAGCAGCAGCGGCTCGTAGCCCGCCTGACGGCCGAGGTGGCTGGCCGCCGACATGGTGCCGAGGGTCATGCCGTGGTAGCTGGGATGCCGGCCGATCACCTTCCACCGATCGCGGCGACCCTTGCCCACCTGGTACGCACGGGCGAGGCGCAGTGCCGAGTCGGTGCTCTCGCTGCCGCCGCTCGTGAAGAACACGTTGCCGAAGCCTTCAGGCAACCACCGTTCGACCAGCCGGTCGTGGAGCTCGAGCCGCCACCGCGTGGGCCACAGCGGCACCACGTACCCGCACGCGGCCATCGCCTCGCGTGCCGCGTCGGCAACCTCGGCGCGGCCCCACCCGATGTTGCCGACGATCGCCCCGGCGGCGCCGTCGAGGATCCGGCGACCGTCGGCGGTGTGGAGGTAGCACCCGGATCCACCGACGATGGTGGGCAGTGGTGCGGCAGTGGGAACGAAGGCGTATCGGTTCGGATCGGGCATCGCCCTCAGTTTCGCAGAATCAGACCGCCGGACCTGCGGCGAATCCCGCAGCACCCTGATGATGCCGGAACATGATCGACAGCCGCGGCCCGGCGGCGTGGGCGACCTTCGGGACGCAGTGCTCCCACTCGTTCTGGCACGAGCCGCCCATCACCAGCAGATCACCATGGCCGAGCAGCCAGGATTGCGAAGGCCCGCCACCGCTCGGTCGTAGCTGGAAGGGGCGTGGCGAACCGGTGCTGACGATCACCACGGTGGGATCCTCCCCTGCCCACACCTCTCGGTCGCGGTGCCAGGCGACGGAGTCTTGCCCATCTCGATAGAGGTTGAACCCGATCGCGTCGAACGGTCGGTGGTAGTGGCGCGACAGAACCTGCCTGGCATCGGCCAGCACCGCGAGCGGCTCGGAGGCGTTGGCGGTGGCGCTCCACCACGATGTGAGCCGCGGCTCGGCGACCACCCGGTCGTACATGGTGACCTCGCGCTGGTTCCACCGCAGGCGGGCCACGAGCTCGCCGAACACGATGTCGGAGCCGTGCAGCCAGCGGGGCACGACGTCGACCCAGCTGCGCTCGTCGAGGTGCGTGCGAACCAGTTCACCGAAGGTGGGGTCGCACCACGGGTCTTCGAGCCCGAACAGCGTGGCCTGATAGGCCGCCGGCTGGTATCGAGTGGGGAGCGTGCTGACGATCGACATCGGCACAGCCTCGCGGATCGAACGCGTGTTCGCAAGCCGCGGCGCATCGCACCTGGCAGACTCGGACGATGACCGAGACCGGGCCGATCCCGATCGCCGATGCCGCCGACGAGCGAGTCGATGAGTACCGCTCCCTGCGGGCTCGGGAGAGCGAAGTCGTGCTGTGGGCCGAGGGACCGGCGGTGGTGACCAGGTTGCTGCAGTCCCCCGTGTCAGCCCGATCGGTGCTGCTGTCGCCGGCGGCCCACACCCGGATGGCGTCACTTGTCGATGTGGCCGGGGTGCCGGTGTACCTGGCCGCGCAGTCGGTGATCAACGAGATCGTCGGGTTCGATCTCCACCGCGGGGCGATCGCCGTGGCCGACCGGCCACCGACGCGGTCCCTGCAGGCGGTGTGTGCGTCCACACGCACGCTGGTGGTGCTCGAGGGGATCAACGACGCCGAGAACCTCGGTGCCATCGCCCGTTCGGCACGCGCCCTTGGTGCCGACGCGATGTTGCTCGATCCCACGTGCGCCGATCCCTACTACCGGCGCAGCGTGCGCGTGTCGATGGGCGAGATCCTCCACCTGCCGATGGCGCGGGCCCCGCTGGCCGACGTGTTCGAACATCTGCACGCTCTCGGGTTCGCGACGTGGGCGCTCACCCCGCGGCGCGACGCCCCCACCATCGCCTCGCACCTGGCCGCCGGCCGGCCCACCCGACTCGCGCTCGTGGTGGGCGCCGAAGGCCCAGGTCTCAGCGAGGCCGTCCTCGGCGATCACGCCAACGTCCGCATCCCGATGGCCGACGAAGTCGACTCGCTCAACGTCGGGCACGCGGTCGCCGCGGCGTTGGCCGTCATGCAATCATCACGCCCATGAGCAAAGTTGCGGTGAACGAGGTGCGACGGGTCGGCGTGGTCGGCTGTGGGCTGATGGGATCCGGCATCGCCGAGGTGTGCAGCCGCGCCGGTCTCGACGTGGTGGTGCGCGAGGTCGACGCCGCGGCCGCGGAGGCCGGGCACAAGCGGATAACCAGCTCGCTCGACCGCGGTGTTCGCGCCGGGAAGATGACCGAGGACGAGCGCGAGCTGGCCCTGGCCCGGATCACCTTCACCACCGACATCGGTGACCTCGCCGATAGGCAGCTCGTCGTGGAGGCAGTCGTCGAGAACGAGGCGCTGAAGACCGAGGTCTTCAGCATGCTCGACAAGGTGGTCACCGACGAGACCGCGATCCTCGCGTCGAACACGAGCTCGATCCCGGTGATGAAGCTCGGCATCGCCACCAGCCGACCCGAGCAGGTCGTCGGCATCCACTTCTTCAACCCGGTGCCCGTGCTGCGGCTCGTCGAGCTCGTCACCAGCCTGCTCACATCGCCCGCAACCGCGCAGCGCGCCGAGGCCTTCGCCACCGATGTGCTGCACAAGAAGGTGATCCGCAGCCAGGACCGCGCCGGCTTCATCGTCAACGCACTGCTGATCCCCTACATCCTCTCGGCGATCAGGATGATGGAGTCGGGGTTCGCCACGCCGACCGACATCGACACCGGCATGGTGGAGGGATGCAACCATCCGATGGGGCCGTTGCACCTGGCCGACCTGATCGGGCTCGACACCACGCTTGCCGTGGCCGACAGCCTCTACACCGAGTTCAAGGAGCCGCTCTACGCTCCCCCGCCGTTGCTGTCGCGGATGGTCGAGGCCGGCCTGCTCGGCCGCAAGGCCGGCCGCGGCTTCTACGACTACCACAGCTGATCAGCTGCCGGTCAAGACCGCGTCGCCAACCCCACCAGCAGCGGGCCGAGGTACTGCTCGGCCAGCCAGCCTGCTGATTCGTCGGTGAAGTGCACACCGTCGCGGCGCCAAGTGTCGTCGAGAACGTGGCCGCCGGCCGTGAGCCAGGCGTCGAGATCCACCACGCTCACGCGCTGATCGAAGCCCGCTGCCACCTCGCGGATGACGTCGTGCTGCACGAGGTACCGCGCGGTCTCGTTCATCTCGGGCTCGTTCCACAACTGCAGCGGCGTGGGCGGGATGACCCACACCACGTTCGGCACGCCGCGATCGAGCAGGCTGGTGGTGAGCGCCTCGTAGGCCCGCTCCATGCGCTCGCGAAAGCGCGGGTCGAGCGGGCCGAGCGGACCCTCCTCGGCGTTCCACTGCCTGTTGGCCACGTCGCTCACGGTCACCATCAGCAGCACCTCGTCGGGTTGCAGCTCGTCGACTGCCCGCGGCAGGTTGGTGCCGATGGTGATCTTCGACTGGTCGAGCACGCCTTCGATGTCGAAAGAGGTGATTTCCGGTTCGAGCAGGAAGGTGCAACCCTGGCACCACTCGACGCTGACCTGGCCGTGGTCGGGATGGGCGAGCGACCAGGTGGCCAGGCCCTGGGCCACGTACAGCGCGGTGGAATCGCCGGCCACAACGATGCGCGCCGGACGTGGCGGTGGGGGTGGCAGCGGCAGCTCGGTGACGATCGTGGTGGTGGGCACAACCGCATTCGCAGCAGCGGCGGGGGTTCCGGCGGGGCTGCCGGCGGGAGGGCTGCTGGCGGGCACGGTGGTGGGCGAGATCGCCGGCCGCGTGGTGGGCGTCGGTCGGTGCCGCGTGACCCCGGCTCGCGACGATCCGCCCTCGGTGGCCGCGACCGAGATCGTGCTGGTGGGGCGGAGCGCTACGAGCGACTCGCTCGGCGCGATGCCTGCCGCGGCGAGCAGGTCGTCGTCGGCCTCGATGGACGGGGCTGCCGGGCCCACGAACGTGGTCGCTACCAACAGCGCGGCGCTCGCCGCGAACGCGAAGCGCACGGTTCGCACCGGCCGCCAGGTGGCGGCGCGCAGCGGTTGCTCGAGCAGCTCGAACGACAGCGCGGCGATACCGACGGTGATGCCGAGCGCGACGATGAGATCGGGAGCCCGGGTGAGCTGCCAACCGCGCTCGCGAACCAGCACGAACACCGGCCAGTGGAACAGGTAGACGCCGTAGCTCACCTTGCCGAGCCACACCAGGGGCCGCAACGCCAGCACGCGATGCACCGCGCCCGGGACCTGCAGCGACCAGATGAGCGAGGCGCTCACGACGGCGAGCAGGGGCAGTGCTCCCCGGTAGGCCGGGCCCGAACCCGACGGCAGCGTGCACGAGAGCACCACGATGATCGCGATCGCGACCGGGGCCCACGCGGCCGCGCGCCTGGGCACGACCCGGCGGCCGTTCGTCGTGCTGGTGCTCATCACGCAGGCGAGCGCCGCGCCGATCAGGATCTCGGGCAGGCGCGCCGGCGTGGCCCAGTAAACCGCGTCGGGCCCGAACGTCGCGGCGATCAGCGGCGCGCCGACCGAGAACGCCGCGGCCAGGGCGATCACCACTGCCGTGGGGCGGCGCAGCCGGAGAACGGCCACGAGGGCGAGCGGCCACACCCAGTAGAACTGCTCCTCGATCGACAACGACCAGTAGTGCTCGAGCGGGGAGGCGACACCACCGAACAGGTCGCCATAGCTGGCGCTCCCGCCGAGCTTCACCCAGTTGAACACCTGCAACACAGCGCCGATCACGTCGGCGCGCAGGCTCCGCACGTGGCGAAAGGCACCGAGACCGCTGGCGACGAGCACCGCCAGGACGCACAGCATGCTGGCGGGCAGCAGGCGTCGCAGCCGTCGCCCGTAGAACGCTGCCAGCTCGATGTGGCGCGTGCCGGCATGCTCGGCCAGCAACAGGCCGGTGATGAGGTAGCCCGACAGCGTGAAGAACACCGACACACCGATGTAACCGCCGGTCATCCACGGCATGCCGGCGTGGAACAGCAGCACCAGCATCACGGCCACCGCGCGCACTCCGTCGAGCGCAGGCTGGTGCACGAAGGAACGGACGTGCGAGATGGTCGGCCCCCTGGATGACGACGAAACGCGCTGGTCCGAAAGCGTATCGCGTCGTCCCGTCCAGCGGTTCCCGCGCCAGCGACTGCGTCGACCGCCGGGGCGGCCGGCGCGCTGGGTTACCGTTCGCCCATGCGCCTCACGCCAACCGATCGCGATCGGCTGCTGATCTTCACCGCAGCCGAACTGGCCCGCGCCCGCCGCGCCCGCGGCCTGCGCTTGAACGTTCCGGAGGCCACGGCGTTGATCGCCGACACGGTGTGCGAAGCCGCCCGCGACGGTGCCCGGCTGATGGCCGCCGCGGCGGCGGGCGCCAGCGTGCTCAGCGCCGCCGATGTTCTCCCCGGTGTGGCCGAGATCGTTGGCGAGGTGAAGGTCGAGGCGGTGTTCGACGACGGCACCCGAATGGTGGTGGTGCGCAACCCGTTCGGCGAGGAGGCCGGACTGGGCAGCGATGCGCCCGGTGCGATCATCGCCGCCGAACGTCAGGCGGTTCCCCCGCCCGGCATGGTGCAGTTGACGGTCGTCAACATGTCGGAGGTACCGGTGAGCATCACCTCGCACTTCCACTTCTTCGAGGTGAACCCGCTGCTGTCGTTCGATCGGGCCACCGCCTACGGGATGCGGCTGGCCATCCCGGCCGGGTCGGCACTGCGCTTCGAACCGGGCACGCCAACCGACGCGCCGTTGGTCCCCATCGGCGGGGCACGGGTCGCGATCGGCTTCGCCGGCCTCGTGGATGGACCGCTCGACTCGCCGGGAACGAAGCAAGCTGCGCTGGCGAGGGCTGCCACGCAGGGCTACCTCGGAGCATCGACATGACTGATCACGGCGATCAGCATCAGCATCCGCATTCGCACGGCCAGTTCGAGCACAGCCACGACGACGGCGCCGTGCCGCACAGCCATCTCCAGCCCGATGAGATCCTGCCCGACGACTACGCCGCCATCCACGGCCCCACAGTCGGCGACCGGGTACGGCTAGGCGACACGGGGCTCGTGATCGAGATCGAGTACGACTCGCAGCACCGCGGCGACGAGTTCCTCGCCGGCTTCGGCAAGACGGCACGCGATGGGCTGCTGCTGAAGGCTGCGTCCGTGCGCGAGACATGTGACGTCGTGGTCTCGAACGTGGTGCTCATCGATGCCACGTGCCGCATCGGCAAGGCGAGCATCGGCATCCGCGCCGGACGCATCTGCGGCATCGGTCGAGCGGGGAACCCCGACATGCTCGACGACGTCGATGTGGTGGTGGGCACCGGCACCACGATCATCTCCGGAGAGGGCCTCATCGCCACCGCCGGGGCGATCGATACGCACGTGCACCTGCTCTCGCCGAGGATCATGGAGGCATCGCTGGCATCCGGCGTCACCAGCATCATCGGGCAGGAGTTCGGTCCGGTCTGGGGAGTCGGCGTCAACTCCCCATGGGCCCTGCGGCACGCGTTCAACAGCTTCGACCAGTGGCCGGTGAACATCGGGTTCCTCGGTCGCGGGTCGTCGTCGCACGAGGCGCCACTGGTGGAGGCCCTGGTGGAAGGTGGGGCGTGCGGGTTCAAGGTGCACGAGGACATGGGCGCCCACACCCGTGCGCTCGACACCGCGCTCGACGTGGCCGAGGCATTCGACGTTCAGGTCGCGTTGCACACCGACGGCCTCAACGAGTGCCTTTCGGTGGAGGACACGCTGAAGGTGCTGGCCGGACGCACGATCCACGCGTTTCACATCGAGGGCTGCGGCGGCGGACACGTGCCCAACGTGTTGAAGTTGGCCGGAGTTGCGAACGTGATCGGATCGAGCACCAACCCGACGTTGCCGTTCGGCCGCGATGCCCTCGACGAGCACTACGAGATGATCTTCTCGGCGCATGGCCTGAACCATCATTCGCACACCGACCACGCGATGGTCACCGACCGCATCCGCGGCGGCACGATGGGAGCCGAAGGCGTGTTGCACGATCTCGGCGTCATCGGCATCACGAGCAGCGACGCGCAGGGCATGGGGCGCGCCGGGGAAACGGTGCGCCGCACGTTCCAGCTCGCCGCCAAGAACAAGCAGACGCTCGGCCAGGGACCAACCACCCACGACAACGATCGCGTTCGCCAGTACATGGCCAAGCTCACCATCAACCCGGCGATCGCCCACGGTCTCGCCCACGAGATCGGTTCGCTCGATGTAGGCAAGCTGGCCGACATCGTGCTCTGGCGCCCCGATCACTTCGGGGCCAAACCGCAGCTGGTGTTGAAGAGCGGGTTCCCCGCCTACGGGGTCACCGGCGACCCCAACGCCACCACCGACTCGTGCCAGCCGCTGGTTCTCGGCCCGCAGTTCGGCTCGTTCGGTACCACCGCGGCCGATCTGTCGGTCGCCTTCGTCAGCCAGGCAGCCGTCGACGCCGGCGACGACCACATGACCACCCGCCGCCGTCGCGTCGCGGTGAAGGGCACACGCAACATCGGCCCGGCCGACCTCGTGCACAACACCCGGCTCGGCAAGGTCGATGTCGATCCGAGGACCGGGATGGTGACGTTCGACGGTGCCACCGTGTACTCCGAACCGTCCGAATCGGTGTCGCTCAGCCGCCTCTACTTCCTGTGAGAACATCCCCATGACCATGTCGATCCGCAACCTGCCCACCAACCCGCCGCCCACCACCGTGCCCCGAATCGCCGGCTTCAGCATGCCGCCCGAGTGGGCTCGCCACGAACGCACGTGGATGGAGTTCCCATCGGCCAACGAGACTTTCGGGGACGACGTCGACGGCCGGCTGGGTCATTGCCGCCGGGTGTGGGCGTCGGTGGCCGACGCGATCGCCCGATTCGAGCCGGTGTCACTGGTGTGCAACGTGGGCGACGGCGAGGTCGCCCGAGCGCTGGTGGATCCATCGATCGAGATCTACGAGACGCCCACCGATGATGCGTGGGCGCGCGACAGTGGGCCTACCTTCCTCACCCATCCCGACGGTCGGCTCGGTGCCACTCATTGGCGGTTCAACGCATGGGGTAACGCCGGCTTCTCAAAGTTCGACGACGAGCAGCACGTCGGCGGCTTCATCGCCGGTCTGGCAGGTGCCGAGCTGTTCAACTCGGCGATGGTGAACGAGGGAGGTGGCATCCACGTCGACGGTGAGGGCACCGTCATGATCACCACCACGGTGCAACTCGATCCTGGCCGCAACCCGACCTGGAACGCCGAACAGGTGGAGACGGAGCTCAAGGCGTACCTCGGGGTGAGCAAGGTGATCTGGCTGCCCCGCGGCCTCACGATGGACTACGGACGTCTCGGCACCCGCGGTCACGTCGACATCCTCGCCGCATTCGCCCGCCCCGGCCTGGTGCTCGCCCACGCGCAACTCGATCCTGCCCACCCCGACCACGAGGTGAGCAACGAGTACCTGGCCATCCTGCGGGCGAGCACCGACGCCAGTGGCCGCCCGCTCGAAGTGGTGGAAGTGCCGGCGCCGCGAACAACTCATGTCGACGGCGAGCTCGTCGACTGGGGATACATCAACCACTACGTCTGCAACGATGCGGTCATCTTGTGCACCTTCGACGACCCCAACGACGAGGTCGCCGCGGAGATCCTCGCCAAGGCGTACGCGGGTCGACAGATCGTGCTGCACGACGCCCGCGCCATATTCGAATGTGGCGGTGGCATCCATTGCATCACCCAGCAACAACCCGCCGTGTAGCTGGCCCGGGTGCTTTCGGCCTCACGACCACTAGACGGCGGGCGACCACGCCAAGTTCACCGTCGATCCTGCTCGGCCTCGACACCGATCCTGGTGAAATTGGTTCGATCACGAATTCGCGAGTGCCCGTCCCCTCATCGGTTGCCGTGGCATGAACCCCGCGGCCATCCGGCGGTGCCTCGATCGGCGCCACGTCGCTGGCCCGACTAGGGTTTGGGTGGTCGAAGGCGGAGTTCCATGATTAAACGACTGATGGTGACGACGGCGCTGCTAATCGCATGTCTCGTGTCGTCGCTGAGCCCTCAGAAATCGGTCGCTGACACCTTCGAAGGGTACGGCTACGGCGGCGAGGCGGTTGCCGACGCCAGCGACGACGGCAGATTCATCCTCAGCCGAAGCGGCACCTTCTTCGGCGTACACGACCGCTTGGCAGGGACGTGGACGAACCTCCAGATCAACGATCCCATCGACCGGTTGCGGATGAGCGGAGACGGTAGATTCGTCGTCTTCGCTACGGGCGAGAAGCTAACGCCGACCGACGATGACATGTTGTCCGACGTCTACCGCAAGGATGTCGCCAGCGGATTGGTCGAATTGTTCACTCCTGGAATGCCAGGGCTCAGTTTCACATCGATCGGTGACATCGACCGCAACGGGGGTCACGTCACTGTCTCGGGAGGACCCGCGTCGGTGTCGAGGACCACCGCGTTCGTGACTGACGGTACCAATCTCCGCATACTCGGATCCGCGCTCGGGCCGCAGAACAACTCGAGCGCTGGCGGCATCAGTGACGATGGAGCGGTCGCGCTATTTGCCTCGGATGTTGCACGGCAGGACACCGGCGAAATGGATCTGTACGTCGAGAACGTCCCCGATGGGACTGTCGAACAGGTCAACTTGACCTCGTCCGGCGCCGAGCCGGTGAAGTACTTCTTCAACAAGGGTGGCTTTTGGGCCCTCAGCGGCGACGGTACCGGCGTGGTGATGGTGACGGCAGGATCGCCTCGCGTGCTCACACACGATCTCGTGACAGACCTCACGGCCGATGTCACCGCACTGGACGGCGTTGCACTCAACGTCAGCGGCCTCGTGTCGATGGATCGTACGGGTGACGTGGTCTCCTACATCGATCTCACTGATGCGATGACGCCACCCTCGATCTTCGCGCCCTCGACCCCAACACGCTCATTGCAGCTGTTCACCTGGCGCGACGGCGTCGCCACCCAGCAGTCGGCACGGCTGCCAGCGCTTGCGAACGGAGCTGTCGGAACGGGTCTTATTTTCGCGAACGCTTCCGGTGTCGCGTTTTCGACCACGGCGACCAACCTCGGGGCGAGTACCTTCAGCAGCTCGCAGGTGGTCGTGCGAACCTTCGGGTCCGTGGCACCGCCGCCGCCAGTACCGCCGCCGCCAGTACCGCCGCCGCCAGTACCGCCGGGGGTGGCCCTCCCTGCAAGCGCATCGGCATTCACACCGCGCACACCGGTTCGGATTCTCGACACGCGGATCGGCCTCGGTTGGCCGGCCCGGGCTCCGCAATCCGGGACGACGATGAGGGTTCCCATCCGCGGTCATGCCGGGGTTCCCTCCGATGCATCCACGGTGGCGCTCCAAGTCACCGCTGCCGAAGGGACGGGCATCGGGTTCGTCGGCGTAGCCCCAACCGGGACCGCGCCGGGGCTCACCTCCACGCTGAACCTCGATTCCGTCGGAGAAGTGATCGCGAACATGGCGATCATTCCGATCGGCGAGGACGGCGCAGTCAACGTGTACACACAGGCACCCACGCACGTAATCATCGATCTTGTCGGATGGTGGACGCCGACCGGTAGCGCCATTTCTGCGGGGCGCTATGTGGGAGTCGACCCAAGTCGGATCATCGACACCAGACCTTCGTCGCGCGTCGGTTTCTCTGGTCCCAAGCCGAGCGCAGCATCTACCACAGTCATCCAGATCACCGGGAAGGGAGGCGTTCCGGCTACCGGCGTAACTGCAGTAGCTGTCAACATCACCATGGCGGAACCCGAAGCCGCGGGCTTCGTTCAAGCGGGCTCGATGGCCGATCTCGTTCCTGGCGCGGCGTCGACTATCAATGCCACTTCACCTGGACAAGTGGTCGCTGGCGCGTCCATCGTGCCGGTCGATCCGCTGGGGCGAATAGCGATCTACGCACAATCGTCGACACATCTGATCGTCGATGTCAGTGGGTGGTTCACCGACGCGTCCGCGTCCGTGTCGACCAGTGGCCTGCTCGTTCCGTTTGCCCGTGTCGAGCGGCTGCTCGACACTCGGCCACCGGGCATCGGTTACTTTGGCTCGAAACCTCTCGCAGGCGATCGCATCTCCACCCCGGCGAGCGGCAGTGCGTTGGTCGGCAACCTGACCGTCACTGAGACAACCGGCCCCGGATTCGTGCAGATCGGGCCATCACGCACGCTCGTCGCGGGCAGCACCTCCACCGTCAATCCCACTCAGCGGGCAGAAACTGTTGCGAATGCCTTCATCATCCAGGTTGCGGACGGCGTCGACGTGTACACCACCAACAACGCCCATCTCATCATCGACGCGGGCGGCTACTTCACCGTTTGACATGTCGATCGAGATCTACGACGGCCCAGCGCGACCCTGGCGCCGACTCGACAGAACCATGCTCAGAGCCCTGAGTCGGCGGGAACAACGCTCGATCGGCGCGCCGTCCAAGTTGACGTGATGTCGAGCGCGAGCCGTCACACCACGGTCGCCGTGGTGGGGTTGACCGCCGTCGCGTTGGCGTGCACCGGATGCGGGTCTGACCGCTGGTCCGGTGCCGAGGTGTCGGCAACGACCTTTCCCCGAGACGATGCGCCAGCAGAGATAGTGGCGACCGCGACCACCCACCCAGTCGGTGATTCGCCACGGGTCGTCCTTGACGCTCCTCCTGCCGATGTGCAGTCGACATGCGCCGATCCCGACAAGCTGTACGCGCCATCGGCAATCCCAGAAGGGTGGAAGCAGTTCGTGCTCCAGATCAGGCCAGCCGGTAGCTGCGGCGAGGACCCTTTGCTGATGCTGTCACTCGTGGAACCGGGCCTCGACCAAGAACACCCGGGCAAACTCGCGACGATCGTCGTCCAGCCACTCGGTCTCGCGATGCCCGTCGGCGGCGAGACCGTCGTGTGGGGTGACCGATCCGTCACACTCGAGCGAGGAGCGAGCTCGATCGGGCCGCAGCAACCGATCTCCGCCACCTTCACCGAGTCGGGTCTGATGATCCGAATCAACGCCACCGGAGTCGGGGAGGAACAACTGCGCCAGATCGTGGAGAGCATCGGCGTCGTCGATCCAGCGACCTGGCAAGCCATCGTCGATTCGGTGATCGTTGCCCCGTCAGTCTGAAAGGTGGCCGCGACGACAGAGGGTGAGGTGCACCGCGACCGATCAGGCCGGCCCGACCCTGGTGAGTGGGAAGTCGTAGACCGCCTCGCCCTTCGAGCTGGTGATGTGCACGTTGAAGGCGACACCGATCGGCGCCTCCGGGAACTCGAGGCGAGCCTCCCAGTGGCCTTCGGCGTTCGACTCCACCTGCCCGCTCCCGTACGGCGAGGTGATCGAGATCACCGCACCGGCTGTCGAGGTGCCCCAGTACTCGTTGAATGGCGGCGTCGAGTCGCAGGTCGTGAACGCTGCGCTGGCCGTGAAGGCGATCGAGGGCGGGGTTGGTGCGCCAGGGCGGCGGAGCATGAACTCGCGGGCCTTGTCGGCGGTGCTCGAGGTGATCCGCACACCCACCTTCGTGCCGGGCGGAACCTCGTACATCACGAGCGTGGCGTCCCAGTTGCCGTTCAGGCCGGCGACGGTCTCGGCGACACCCCAGTCGGAGGCGATGCGGATCGCCGAACCCGGCTGCGCGGTGCCGAAGAAACCTTGGGTCATCGGCGTGTTCGCCTGACCGTCGGCACCGAGGTTGGCCGTGAACTCGATCGTCGCCGGGGTGAGCGGCGCCGGGCGCAGCAACGCGAACTCGCGCACCTTGTCACTCGTGCTCGACGTGATCCGCACACCCACCTTCGTGCCGTACGGAACCTCGAACATCTTCAGCGTCGTCTCCCACTCGCCTCCGGCCCCGGCTGTCGTTTCCGCGACCCCGTACGACGAGGCGACGCGGATCGCTGATCCGGGCAGAGCAGTGCCGTAGAAGCCCTGCTGCATCGGGTTCTTCGCCCGGCCGTCGGCCCCGAGGTTGGCCGTGAACTCGATTGCCACCGGTGGAAGTGTCGAATCGGCCTTCGGTTCAAATGCGAGCCCGGCCGCATTGCCGCCGACAACGGGGCCGATCAATGGCTTGGTGGGCGTGATGTCGATGCTGTCCTCGAGCGTCGTCACCGGCTCGATGGCCGGTTCCGTGACCGGCGGGGCGGTCGTGGTGATCGCCTCGTCGGAGGGCTCGGTCACCGGTGTGTCGGCGGTGGTCACCCTGTTCGGCGGCTCGCTGGTCACGCGTTCCATCGCCAATGCCGAGCCGCCCAGCACGAGGACACCGGCGGCAGCAGCCACCGCGAAGCGTGGCCGATACCTGCTGGCGTGGTTGGTCACTGGCGTCACGATCGGGATGAACATCGAGTCGGGGCGCGGATGCGGGTGCACCGACGCGGCGACGTCGTCGAGAAGGGCCGTGAGGCGGTGTTCGAAGTCGTTCATCGGAGATCTCCCAACTTTCGCTGCAGGGCCTGGATGCCCCGCTTGTTGTGCGTTCTGACAGAACCGATCGACAAGTCGAGGGTGGCCGCGATCTCGCCCTCGGTCATTCGCAACCAGTGACGCATGACGACACAGGCCCGCTGCCGACCGGGCAGCGCCGAGACGGCGGCGAGCACCGCGCTGCGACCGACCTGACCCATCGCATCGTCCTCCGCCGACGGGACGGCCACGAGATGCGGTGGTGGCTTGCGTTCGGCCACCAGATGGCGACGGTGCCGGCCCCGACTGAGGTTGACGATCGTGGCGCGGAGGTAGGCCAACGCTCGTTCGGGGTCGTCGAGGCGATCCCACGCGTCGTAGACGCGCATGAAGGCTTCCTGGGTCAAGTCCTCCGCGGCTTGGGCGTTGCCCATGATGAAGGTGGCGAACCGGACGAGCTCGGCGTAGTGCGCCTCGTACAGCCCGCGCACGGCCCCTTCGCGGTCGCGCCGGACCTCCGGGAGTGCTCTGAGCACCACACCGGCGCTGGCGCCGGTTGATTCGGTCACTGCTGGCATCGTCACGCTCCTATACACGCGCAGTGATGTCGTTCCTAGGACACAATCGGCACTTTCTGCGCGCGCTTGACCACGACATGTGCCGCAAACGGCTTGGGTCACGTTGACATGCAGGTAATTACCTGCATACGATCGACGGGGTGGAAGCTGACCGGGTCTTCAAAGCCCTCGCCGACGGCACGCGCCGGGACCTGCTCGATCAACTCCGCCGCCACGGTGGTCAGACACTGGCTGAACTCAGCGGGCATGTCGCAATGGCGCGCCAGTCGTTGTCGCAACACCTCGATGTTCTGGAGGCCGCCAACCTGATCAGCACTGTGCGGCGCGGTCGAGCGAAGTTCCACTACCTGAACACCGTGCCGCTGCACGAGATCCAACTCCGATGGATCAACAACTTCGAGCAGCCGCGCTTGCGCAGCCTCGACACCTTGAAACGACACGCTGAGGAGACCACGACCATGAACCAGATCGCCACGGAAAGACCGACGTACGTGTACGTCACCTACATCAACGCTGCGCCAGACATCGTTTGGATCGCGCTCACCGATGCTGCCATGACGGCAAGCTACTGGGGACACGCCAACGTGTCGGACTGGCACGTCGGCTCACGCTGGGAACACCGCCGTTGCGACGGCACGAACATCGCCGACGTCATTGGCGTTGTCCTCGAGTCCCACCGACCGCACCGTCTCGTCACCACATGGTCCGAACCCGACAACGACACCGTGATCGAGACCGTCACGTTCGACATCGTCCCGTTCGGTGAGATCACCCGCCTCACCGTTACCCACGAGGAACTCGTCCCAGACGACTACGCCGCCGCGGCAAAGGGGTGGCCGGCTGTGCTCGCCAACCTCAAGACCTTCATCGAGACCGGCAACCCACTCCCACGCAACCCGTGGGAAATGCCTGCCTGACATCCCCGTCGTTCCATCAAGTCGCCGAGACGGCCCCGCTCGTGAGGCCTTGCGCTGTCGCTCGGGAGTCGGCAACATGCTCGGATGCCGGCAGACAGGACGACCAGAGCGCTCGACGTGGCTTCGTGGCCTGCCTTCGCAGACCTGGTAGAGCACTGCGACGGGTTCCCGAGCGGTTGTTGGTGCATGGCATTTCATGCCGAGGGCCTCGACAAGGACGACGATCACGCAAGGGTCAACCGCGAGCGGAAGCGAGCCCGCGTGGCCGCAGGGACGGCCCACGCCGCACTCGTGTTCGAGAAGGACAGTTGTGTGGGGTGGTGTCAGTTCGGGCCTGCCGATGAGTTGCCGAGGATCAAGAGTCGGGCCGCGTACGAGCGGACCCTCACGGCGCTGCCGGATTGGCGGATTGCGTGCTGCTACGTGGCCAAAGGACATCGTCGCCAGGGTGTTGCGCAGGCAGCGCTGGAGGGCGCCGTCGACATGATCGCGGGACTCGGGGGCGGGATCGTCGAGGGGTACCCCGAGCCGGCTGGTTCGGTTCCGGCGGGATTCCTGTTCAACGGTTCACTGTCGACCTACGAGAGGCTCGGATTCGTCAGGGATCGCATGATTGGCAAGCATCGCTGGGTGATGACGCGATTCGTCGAACCGACTTGATCTCGGAGACGAACGTCGCCGGAGGTATCGGGTGCGCGATGGACCCGCGCTATGAAGGTGGGATGTGCACCGGATCGTCCGCCTGGCGGGCCAGCAGCCTCGGAAGCGCCAGGGCCATGACTGCGACCGACAAGGCCAACCAACGAACGATCGTCGAATCGATCGGATCTGCCAGGGAGATCGTGACCAGCGCAACCTCGACTGCCAGCACCAGGGCGAACGCTGGAAGCGCCTGATCGATCTCGGAGGGCGGATTGTCGGAATATGATCGGACCGTGATCTTCATCACCGCCAAGTTCCGTGTCCTTCCCGACCACGCGGACCACTGGGCCGAGATCACGCAGGAGTTCACTCTGGCGACCCGGGATGAGTCGGGCAACCTGTGGTTCGACTGGTCGCGTAGCCTCGACGACCCCACTGAGTACGTGCTCGTCGAAGCCTTCCGCGACGGCGACGCAGGAGCGGCGCACGTGCAGTCCGATCACTTCAAGGCGGCGATCACTGCGCTTCCCAAGTACCTGGTCGAGACACCGCGCATCATCAGTCAGATGATCGACCACGACGACTGGTCCGAGCTCGGTGAGATGAAGGTCGGCTGACCGGGCGCGTACCTGGGCTCCGTCCGATGTCTCGCGACATCACAGGGGTGGAGACGAGGGGAATCGAACCCCTGACATCTACCTTGCAAAGGTAGCGCTCTGCCAACTGAGCTACGTCCCCGAAGGGACGGTCAGGATACCCGACCTCCCCAGCCGAGAGAACCTCCGTACCGACCGGGCAGCGTCGATTTCCTAGGGTGTCCCGATGGCACGGCTCCAGTTCGGCACCTTCCTCGCCCCGCACCACCCGCTCGGCGAACATCCGACCTTGCAGTTCCAACGCGACCTCGACTTCGCTGCCCAGCTCGACCGTCTCGGCTTCGACGAGTTCTGGTGCGGCGAGCATCACTCGACCGGGTGGGAGATGATCGCCTCGCCCGAGATGTTCCTCGCCGCCGCCGCACAGACAACGCACACGATCCGTCTCGGCACCGGCGTCATCTCCCTGCCCTACCACCACCCGTTCAACGTCGCCCAGCGCATGGTGCAACTCGACCACATGTCCCGCGGCCGCGCCATGTTCGGCAGCGGGCCCGGCGCGCTGCCGAGCGACGCCCGCACGATGGGGATCAGCCCGATGGTGCTGCGCGATCGCCAGGACGAAGCACTCGGCGTGATCCGGCGGCTGCTCGCCGGCGGCGACCGGTTCTCCTACGAAAGCGAGTGGTTCACGCTCAACGACGCCGCACTCCAGATGCTGCCGCTGCAGGAGCAGATGCCGATGACCGTGGCATCGAGCATCTCTCCTTCCGGCATGCAACTCGCCGGCAAGTACGGCATCGGCGCGCTGTCGATCGCCTCCACCTCCACCGAGGGAATCGTCGCCCTGCCCACGCAGTGGGGTTTCGCCGAGGAGGCCGCCGCCGCGCACGGGCAGGTGGTCGATCGCCGTGACTGGCGAGTGCTGATGAGCTGGCATCTCGCCGAGACCAAGGAGCAGGCCCGGCGCGAGGCGGTGCACGGCCTGCAGCGCTGGCACAACGAGTACAACGTGCATGTGCTCGGCCGCCCGGGTGCAGTGCGGGTGGACGACCCGTGGGCACTGCTCGAACAGGTCGCCGAAGGTGGGGCCAGTGGGGGCGGCGCCGCTGTGATCGGCACCCCCGACGATCTCGTCGCCGCGATCCGGAACCTCCAGGACCTCACCGGTGGGTTCGGGGTGGTGCTCGGGTTCGCCCATGACTGGGCCAACAAGGAGAACTCGATGCGATCGTGGGAGATGATGGCCCGCTACGTGATCCCTGCACTCAACGGCTACGTCAAGCCGCTGCAGGCCTCAGCCGACTACGTCAGCGCCAACCGGGGCGAACTGATGGCCGGCGCCTCAGCAGCGGTGATGAGCAAGATCATGGGCCACCAGGGTGCGGCACAGGCCATGGCGACCACGATGGCCAACATCGCCAAGGCTCGGGAGGCCGGCGAGAGCGACACCACCTTCCGGCCCGGAGCCGGTCTGGCCGACGCCCACAAAGCCGGGGCACCGTCGACCGAGGAGTAGTTCCGGAAGGAAACGAAGCTCAGTCGTCCTTGAGTGCGACCGCGTTCGGCGTGACGTTCATCTTCGGCACGTACTCCGCCAGTTCCACAACTCGACCCACACCGAGGAACTTCGCCCGCAGATCGGCGCGGCATGATCCGCACGGCCCGTAGAACTGCTCATCGACCTGTGCCGCGCACCGCGGGCACACGAACGAAAGCGGTTCGGTCACAGCGACGCCCAGAAGTCGGTGAGCGCAGCGGCGCCGGCCACCGGATCGCCGAGCATCCACCAGTGGCCTTGACCGACCATCGCGTGAACCTGCGCGCCGAGCGAGGTCGCCACCTCGGCGACGAGGTCGTGATTGCCGACGAAAGGATCGTCCGGCGCCACGATGCTCAGGCCAGGGCGGGTCGCCGCAGGCCCGAGCTCGGCACCCCACTCGGCCATCGCCGGCTGCGCTGCAGACCGGTACAGGGCGAGCACGCAGCGGCTCATCTCCTCGTCGGCAACGGCAACGAGCCGGCTGCCGGTGGCACGGGGGATGCCGATGCTCTCGTACAGCGCGATCCGGTCTTCCACCGGAGTGGCCAAGGTGCTGGCGAAATACTCCTCGCCGGCGCCCGGCGTCTGCCAGAGCTGGGCGAAGTCGTGCCACACGTAGTCGGGGTGGAACAGGCCGAGCACGTCGCAGGCCCAGCTCCGCACCAGATCGGGGCGGGTGGCAACGACGCGCATCCCGATGCCGCCGCCCCAGTCGTGACCGACCAGATCGACAGGTCCATCGGCGGCCACGATCGCCTCCAGCTCGCCGGTCAGCCACGAGACGTACTCCTCCTTCGTGGCGCCGAACCCGGCCGGGGCGGCGCAGCCGAAACCGGGGAGCTGCGGGCACACCACGTCGGTGCGATCGAGTGCTGCGACGAGCGGTTCCCACACGACTGGGGTTTCGGGGTTGCCATGGACGAGGACGGCGGTCATGGCGAGATTCTGTCAGACCGCCGAGTTCTTCAAGACCGTGCCGGCGAACGCGCCGGTGTGATCGCCGTGGTCCATGAACACCTGCCCGTTGACGAGGGTGTAGTCGTAGCCTTCGGCGCCCTGCACGTAGCGTCCCGCCCCGTGGGGGAAGTCGTAGGCGTAGGTTGGCGCCGGGAGCTGCAACCCATCGAAGTCGATCACGTTCACATCGGCGAACGATCCCGGCAGCAGCCGACCCCGGTCGACGATGCCGAAGAGGTCGGCGGTATCGCTCGTGAGCCGGCGGATTCCCTCCTCCACGCTCCACCGTTGACGCTCTCGGATCCAGTAGCTGAGGAAGAACGTTGGCTGGCTCGCATCGAGGATCTGGCCCACATGGGCGCCTGCGTCGGCGAGGCCGAGGGTGACCAGCGGGTCGTCGAGCATCTCCTCCACCGCTTCGAGCCGTTGGTTCAAGAACGGGTAGCTGCACACCACGGTGCCGTTGCTCTCGAGCAGCAGCTCGATGTACGCGGCGGCAGCGCTGATGCCGCGGCGCCGCGCCTCGGCGCCCAGCGAAGTGGACGGATCGAGGTCGTAGCGAGCGTTGCCACCCTGACTCACGATGAACAGCCGGTCGAGGTCGATGCCTGTTTTGATGTTCTCGGCCTCGGCGATGAGACGCGACCGGAAGGCGGCATCGCGAATCGCCATCATCTTCTTTCCGTTGCGCATCGCCTGCAGCGCCTTCCACGACTCGGCTCGGTCGAACACGGTCCGGGTGTCGATGCTGAACAGGACCCCGACGCTGCGCGCCGTGGTCTGCGGACGCACGACTGCCCCCAGCGCGTTCTCCTCCTTGGCGAACTCGATGACGCGCGCGTAGAGGTCGGGGCGACTGTCGTGCTGGGTGAGCCCGAAGCTGACCGGGCGCCCACTGCGGCGGCTGACCTCACCCATCCATGCCAGTTCGGCACGAGTCTTGGGCACGTCGTCGTGGTTGCGTTCACCTTCGCCGATTCGACTCGCGCTCTCGAACACGCCGGCGCCGTGGCGGCCGAGCACGTCGGCGAACGCGTACAGCTCGTCGGGCTGCGCGTAGGTGCCCGGCACCGGGCGACCGTCGGGCACCTTGTGCAGGTAGGTGCGGCTGGTGCTGAACCCCAGCGCACCGCCGCGCAGCGCCTCCTCGAGGAGATCGGCCATCATGGCCAGGTCGTCGGCGTTCGGGGGCTTCTTGTCGAGGGCGCGTTCACCCATCGCGTACTGCCGGAGGGCGCAATGGCCGACCATGCCGCCGGCGTTCACGCCCTTCGGCATGCGGCCGATGCTCTCGAGGTACTCGCCGTAGGTGACCCAGTCCCACGGCAGACCATCCATGATCGCCGCCCGGGGGATGTCCTCGACGCTCTCCATCAGCTCGGCGAGGTACCCGCGGTCGGCCGGCTTGCATGGCGCAAAGGTGATGCCGCAGTTGCCCATCACCACGCTGGTCACGCCGTGATAGCAGCTGCTGGATCCGATCGGATCCCACGCGAGCTGGGCATCGAGGTGGGTGTGGATGTCGACGAAACCCGGTGTGACCAGCTTCCCCTCGGCGTCGATCACTCGCTCGGCGGTGCCGGGCAGAGATGACCCCACGGCAACAACGCGATCACCGACTATGCCGACATCGGCTTGCACGGCCGGCGCACCGGTGCCATCGATCACCGTCCCCGCGCGAATGATGATGTCGTACGTACCCATTTTCGCGTGCCCCCCAGCCCGTGAGACCGCGAACCGTACCCGCGAAGCGCGGTGACGTCCATAGGCGGAGCGCGCGAACTTGTTGCGAATCAGAGTCGAGTTCGCAACGACCAGATCTCTGGGAACAGCACCACTTCGAGCATCGACCGCAGATAGCCGACCCCTGAGGTACCGCCCGTGCCGCGCTTGAAACCGATGACGCGCTCGACGGTGGTGACGTGGCGAAATCGCCACAGCCGGAACGCGTCTTCGAAATCGGTCAGCTCCTCGCCGAGTTGATAGAGGTCCCAGTGCCGCCGCGGATCGCGGTACACCTCCAGCCACGCCTCCTCCACGGCGACGTCGGCAACGTACGGTTCGGTCCAGTCACGGGTGATGTGCGAGTCGGGAACGGCCAGGCCGCGCCGGGCGAGCAGCCGCAAGGACTCGTCGTACAACGACGGCGCCCGCCACGCTTGCGACACGATCTCGTACAGGTCGGGGCGGTGCGCGTGTGGTTGCAGCATGGCCGCGTTCTTGTTGCCCACCGCGAACTCGATGCAGCGGTACTGCCAACTCTGGAATCCGCTGCTGTTGTCGAGGTACGGACGGATCGCCGAGTACTCGGGCGGGGTCATCGTGGCCAGCACATCCCACGCGTGCACGAGCTGTTCCATGATCCGGCTCACCCGCGACAGCATCTTGAACCCTTGCTGCAGCTCGTCGCCGGCCACGGCGGCGATCGCCGCGGTCAGTTCGTGACGCATCAACTTCATCCACAGCTCACTCGTCTGGTGCTGCACGATGAACAGCAACTCGTTGTGATCGGGTGACAGGGGATGCTGCGCCGAGAGCACCGCGTCGAGACGCAGGTAGTCGGTGTAGCTCATGTCGTTGGAGAAGTCGAGCTGCGCACCCGCGTCGGGTTGGACGCTCATGACTTGGTCGACGGTAGCGACGCCTTGGCCTCGGCGACGAGGTGCGTCGGAAGCACCTCGTAGTGGTCGTGCTCGGCCGTGAAGGTGCCGCGACCGCCGCTCATCGAGCGCAGCTCCACCGCGTAGCGGAGCAGTTCGCGGGTGGGCACGTGAGCTGTGATGGTCTGCTCTCCGTGATCTGCCGCATCGCTGCCCATCACGCGACCGCGTCGCGCCGTGATGTCGCCCAGCACGTCGCCCTGCGTACCCGACGGCACGGTCACCTTCAGCAACGACACCGGTTCGAGCACGATCGCACCAGCAACGGCGAGGGCGTCCTTGAAGCCGAGCGACGCCGCCGTCTTGAATGCCATCTCGCTGGAGTCGACGCTGTGGAACTTGCCGTCGTAGCACTCGACCCGAACATCGACGACGGGAAATCCGTGCAGGCCTCCGGCCACCATGCACTCCTCCACGCCCTTGTGCACGGCGGGGACGAGGTTACGTGGGATGGCGCCACCGACAACAGCGTCGACGAACTCGAAACCGGCTCCACGTGGCAGCGGTTCCACACGGAGCATCGCCACGGCGTACTGGCCGTGACCGCCGCTCTGCTTCTTAACCTTGCCTTCGGCCGATGCCCGCCCGGCGATCGTCTCGCGATACGGAACTCGCAACGGCACCGTGTCGACGGCAACGCCGAACTTGCCGGCCAGGCGCTCGAGCGCCACGGCGACGTGCGTGTCGCCCATGCCGCGCAGCACGGTCTGATGCGTCTCGTCGTTGCGGTCGACGACGAGAACCGGATCCTCGGCCTGCAACCGGGCCAGTGCGCTGCCGAGCTTGTCGTCGTCGGCCTGAGTGCGGGGGACGATGGCGACTCCGTACTGCGGGCTCAACCCCGCTGGCACGGTCATCCGTACCGGCAGGCCTTTCGGGGTCAACGTGTCGCCGGTGCGTGACGAGGCGAGCTTGGCCACTGCGGCGATGTCACCCGCACGCACCTCGGTGACCGGTTGCTGCTCCTTTCCGAGAAGCACGAACAGTCCGTGCAGTCGCTCATCGGCGCCGGCGCGGCTGTTGATGAGGTGGTCGCCGGAGCGGATCGTGCCACTCAGCACCTTGAACATCGAGAGCTGCCCGACGAAGGGATCGGCGATCGTCTTGAAGATGTAGGCGAGTGGCTTTCCGTTCGAGGCGGCGGTCACCGCCACTCGCTCGTCGCCCGCATGCACGTCGACCGGGCGGTCGGCCGGCGACGGACCGAGGTCGCAAATGAAGTCGGCCAGTCGATCGAGTCCGAGCCCGGTGATCGCCGAGCCCAGCAGAACCGGGAACTCGATGCAGTCGAGCACCTCGTGGCGAAGCGTTCGTTGGAGATCAGCCACCGACAGAACGTCGCCCGACAAGTAGCGCTCCAACTGCTCGTCGTCGCCCGCGACGATCTCCTCGACGATCGAATCGTGGAGACGGTGCTCCTCCTCGGCGACATCGGATGGCACGGGTTCGACGTGGTGTGTGCCGCCAGGCTCGTAGCCGTAAGCCTCGTCGCTCAACACGTCGGCGATGCCGTGCAACGTGGAGGCCTCACCGATGGGCAGCTCGAGCGGCACGAAACCAGCGCCGAAAGCGGCCGCCAGTTGCTCGAGCACGTTGTGGAAGTTGGCGCGATCCTTGTCCTCCTTCGTCACGAACACCATGCGCGGCAGCCCGAGGGCGACAGCTCGCCGCCACTGCAGCTCGGTCTGCACCTGCACGCCATCGACCGCGCTCACGACCAGCACGACGAGATCGGCCACCGACATGGCCGCCTCGACCTCGCCGGCGAAGTCGGCGTAGCCGGGCACGTCGATGAGGTTGATGCGGTGATCGCGCCCGTCGGGAGCGGTCCACGTGAACGGTGCCAGAGCCAGCGACAGCGACATGCGCCGCTTGACGGACTCGGGATCGGTGTCGAGCAGGCTGGTGCCATCGTCGACCTTGCCTGGTCGCGGCACGGCACCCGACCGGGCCAGCAGGGCCTCGGCGAGGGTCGTCTTGCCCACGCCAGTGTGCCCGAGCAACACCACGTTGCGAATCCTGTCGGTCGGGAGAAGATCCACCCGTGACTCCTTCTGGTTCGTGCGAGCACCGCTGTGCAAGCGACCGTACCCGGTCCACGGTCAGCTCGGGAACGGCCAATGGTCCCGATCTGGTAGGTGTCGCATCCGGTCACATCGGATCAGAGCAGGCGTCGGTCGTTCGCCCATGCGGTGAGCTCGTGGCGATTCGACAACTGCAGCTTGCGGAGCACCGCCGACACATGCGTTTCCACCGTCTTCACCGACAGGTGCAGGTTGCCGGCCACCTCGCGGTACGTGTAGCCGCGGGCGATGAGGCGCATCACCTCCTGCTCGCGTGCCGTGAGCTGATCGAGCTCGGGATCGTTCGGCGCCGGCACGTTGCCGGAGAACGCGTCGAGCACGAAGCCGGCCAGGCGCGGCGAGAACACGGCATCCCCCTCGCGCACGCGGTGGATCGCGTTCACCAACTCGTCGGCGTCGATGGTCTTGGTGACGTAGCCGCGGGCACCGGCGCGGATCACGGCCACTACGTCTTCAGCCGAGTCCGAGACCGACAGGGCGAGGAAGACGGCCTCGGGCCAGTCGGCGAGCACCCGTTCGATGATCGCTCGGCCGCCGCCTCCGGGCATGTGCACGTCGACCACCACGACGTCGGGTCGCTCATCGAGGATGCCGAGCACCGCTTCGTCGACGGTGGCCGCCTCACCGACCACCTCCACCGACGCGCCGATCTCCGCCCGCACCCCGGCACGGAACAGCGCATGGTCGTCCACCAGGTACACGCGGATCATCGAACCGCGTCCTGCGACACCGCCGACACAGGAACTGCCAGATGCACCTCGGTGCCCACGCCAGGCACCGATTCGATGTGTGACCGCCCACCGAGACGCTCGAGGCGCGCGTCGATCGAGTCGGTGATGCCGCGGCGCTCGGTGCGTCGAAGGGCCGCGTCGGCCTGGTCGAAGCCGCGCCCGCGATCGCGCACCCAGCACTCGAGTTCGGTCGGACCGACCTCCACGTACACCGCAGCAGAGGTGGCGCCGCTGTGCTTGGCAACGTTCACGCAAGCCTCACGGGCGGCGGCCACCAGCCCGGCGTGGGTGTCGGTGAGATCGGCGTCACCCACCATCACCAACTCGATGGTGATGTCGTAGGTGGCCTCGACGTCACTCACCATTGCCCGCATCGCCGACGTGAGGCTGCCCGACACCGCGTCGGTGGTGCCGTACAGCCACTCCCGCAGGTCTCGCTCTTGTTGGCGGGCAAGTGTGACTGTGCGCCGCGGGTCGCCGGCGGTGCGCTGGATCAGGGCGAGGGTCTGCAGCACGGAGTCGTGCAGGTGGGCTGCCATCGCCTCGCGTTCGTTCAGCCGAATTCGCTGCCGCCGGTCTTCGGCGGCGCTGCGCGCCATGCCGGCGAGCCACGGTCCGAGCAGCACGGCGATGCCCAGGACCGTAAATGCCGTCGCGAGGACGCCTGTTCGCACGTTGCTCGAAACTCCGCCTCGCGTGCCCACGATCACCAACCCCACCGCCACGAGCGCGGCGCCGGCGAACAACCTGGTGCGGGCGCGGGGGCCCGACGCCAGCTCTGACCAGTGCGAGTCGTCGGATCGGTCGTGCAGGTCGGGTCTGATCAAGCCGAGCACCACGATGCCGGCGATGACCACTGCCAACGGCACCATCAACGCGTCGCCGAGCCAGACACCGGTGGACCGGACCACGAGCAGCATTCCGAGCCCGACGCACACCACAGACACGACTCGACGCGCATCCGTCGGATGACGTGGCGGCAGCGCCGCGCCGGCCGGCTCCGACACCAGAGCACCGAACGCGTACAGGAGCAACCCGAGGCCTGCCGCAAAGGTGAGCACCACCAGCACGCCGCGCACCACTGTGGCATCGATGCCATGCTGATCGGCGAAACCGCCAGCGACGCCGGCCAACACGCGTCGGTCGTCGCGGCGGGCGAACGACAGCGATCGAGCGAGCATGAGATCGATTGTCGCAGGTCGTCCTGCGGCTGTCACCGGGGTAGCACCCTGATTCGCAGCACGTCGGTCTCAGGGTGGACCCAAGGGTGCGGCTCAGGGTTCGTTCAGGGCCGCCAGCGGGTTGTCCCCGATGGCGTCGCGCCTGGCGATGCCGGATGCTGGACGGATGAACGAACAGACTGCACCGATGAACGCTCCGCGCTGGTTCGAACGACCCGTGTCGCGCGACCCCGACGACGACAAGCTCGGCGGGGTCGTCGCTGGCCTGTGTCGCACCTACGGCTTCGACGTTCGAACGACCCGCATCGCTGTTGCGGTGGCCACCATCGTGCTGCCGGTGCTGGCGCTGGTGTACGTGGCGGCGTGGACGCTCCTGCCCGACCGACCCGAGAGAGCCGTGTCGTTGGAGGCGATCGTGCGCGATCGACGCCGGATGCCCCTGTACATCGCCGTGGGCATCGTGCTGGTTGCCGGTGGGATCGGGTCGCTGGGATCGTGGTTCCTCTTCGGTGGAGTGCCGTGGGGGCTCGGGCTGATCGCCGTCGGTGTGCTGCTGTGGGTCACGCCGACGCTCGGCTCGAAGCAAGGGCCACCCGGCGCGCCGAACTGGGAGCCCCCCTCGGCGCAGGCCGCAAACGCGACAGGGCCGACGGCAGCCACGGCGACGGCAGCCACGGCGACGGCAGCCACGGCGACGGCAGCCACGGCGANNAGACAGGGACCACCGACGCGGTCACCGTGACGAGATCCGCCGAGCCGGCCTTCGCCGCGGCCACGGTTCCTCGCCGGCAGCGCGTTCCGGTCGGCGCCGTCGCGGTGGTAGCGGCGTTCGGGTTTGCCGCGTTGGCCGCGAGTGGTGACGCGATCGACTGGTGGGACATGTCGATGCTCACCGGCTTGCTGACGGTGCTCACGATCCTGGTCGCCGGCGCGGCGGTGAGCGCTCTCGTGAATCGCTCATGGCTGCCGCTGCCGGCGGTGTTGACCATCGGCGCGTTGCTGGCGCTGCTCGCAGTAGTGCAGCCCGACCTCGACGGTGGAACTGGAGGTCGGCGGTTGCAGCCGACCACGCTGTCGCAGCTGGACCGGCGTACAGAGCTCGGGATCGGCGAACTGGTGGTCGACTTGACCGAACTCGACGTCTCCGCGGGTCGCGTCCAACTGGAGATCGAGGTCGGCATCGGGCGGCTGCATCTCGTGGTGCCCGCCGATGCCACGATCGAACTGACGAGCGAGGTCGGCGCCGGCGAGCTCCGAATCGACGGTGTCGCGGTGCTCGAGGGCATCCGCCACGACGACGCCAGAACACTCGCTCCGCCGGCGGCCGGGGCCGAGGTCGGTGGCCCCACCTACGCGATCGACGTGCGCGTCGGCCTCGGTCAGATCGACGTCGAAAGAGGGGGATCGTGATGATGTGCTCGGCGACGTAGGGTCGGCCGATGACCGCTGCCCGACTCTCCATCCGCATGGGGCTCCAGATCCCGAACTTCACCTACCCCGGGGTCGGCGCCGCCGACCTGTTCGAGCGGATCGCCGCGATCGCTGTGGCCGCCGAGAACAACGGCTTCGACAGCGTGTTCGTGATGGACCACTTCTACCAGCTCCCGATGCTCGGCAAGCCCGACCAGGAGATGTTCGAGGCGTACTCGCTGCTCACCGCGATCGCGGCGCGCACGTCCACGGTGCGCCTCGGCGCGATGGTCGGCGGCATGACCTACCGCAACCCGGCCTACCTCGCCAAGACGGTCACCGGCCTCGATGTGATTTCCGCAGGCCGGGCGATCTGGGGCATCGGCGCCGGCTGGTTCGAACAGGAGCATGATGCCTACGGCTTCGAGTTCGGCACGTTCACCGATCGCTTCGAGAAGCTGGAGGAAGGCCTCCAGATCGTCACCAGCATGTTCACCAACCACACCACCACCTTCGACGGCAAGTGGTTCAAGGTGACCGAAGCGATGAACGTGCCCAAACCGGTGCAACCCGGTGGCCCACCGGTGCTGATCGGGGGCAGTGGCGAGCGCAAGACGTTGCGGATGGTCGCCCAGTACGCCGACGCCTGCAACGTGTTCGGCGAGGCCACGGCGGTACGCCACCTCCTCGGTGTGCTCGACGGCCATTGCGAACGACTCGGCCGCGATCCCAGCACCATCTGCCGCACGCGGCTTGGCACGCTCGTGGTCGGGCGCACGATGGAGGCGGCCGAGGCAAAGATCGCCGGAAGGTTCGGTGGCGCCAAGCTCGATGACCTCCCCGCCGACGTCCAGACCCGGGTTCGGGCGATGTTCATCCTCGGCGATCCCCCGGCCGTGCAGGCACAGGTGCAGACGCTTCTCGACGCCGGCCTCGACGGCATCGTGTTCAACATGCCCGACGCCCACGACCTCGAAGCCGTCGAGCTCGCCGGCGAAGTGCTGCGCCCCGTCCTCGGCCCGGTGCATGACTGAAAGCCGCCAGCATGGCTGATCGGTCGCGTCGTACGATGCTCGCATGACGACGCTCGACGACCTTGTGGTCACATCAGCGGGTTCGAACACCGTTCACGGCACCTGCCATCACGATTGCCCCGACAGCTGCGGATGGCACGTCACCGTCACCGATGGAGTTGCGGTGCAACTGCGTGGCAATCCCGAACATCCGTACAGCCGCGGCGAGCTGTGCCCGAAGGTGAACCGGTTCCTCGATCGCGTCTACAGCCCGCAGCGCGTCACCACGCCACTGCGACGCATCGGTGCGAAGGGCGAGGGACTGTTCGAGCCGATCAGCTGGGACGCGGCACTCACCGAGATAGCCGCGCGCCTGCACCAGGTGATCGACACGCACGGGGCCGAGGCAGTGATGCCGTACAGCAGCGCCGGCAACCAGAGCCTGCTCGCCCTCGGCTTCCCCAACCGGTTCTGGAACCGGATGGGCGCCACCCGCCTCGTCCACGCCCTGTGCGGAGCAACCGCGGGCGCCGGCGCATCGATGACCAACGGCACCGGGAAGGCGCTCGATCCCCAAGAGCTCCGCCACTCGAAGCTGATCATCCTGTGGGCCACCAACACCAGGCTCACCAACCGGCATCTGTGGCCGACGATCGAGGCAGCCCGCGCCGACGGAGCACGGGTGGTGGTGATCGATCCGATCCGCACGATCACCGCCGAGTCGGCCGACTGGTTCCTGCAACCGTTGCCGGGCACCGACGTGGCGCTGATGCTGGCGATGATGCACGTGCTCGACCGCGATGGCCTGGTCGATCGCGAGTGGGTCGCCGCCCACACCCACGGCTTCGACGAGCTCGCCGCCCACGTAGCCGACTGGACGCCCGAACGCGCCGGCCAGGTGTGCGGTCTCGACCCGAACGACATCGAAGCACTCGCCCGCACCTACGGAACGATCCGACCGGCGGCGATCCGCACGCTCATCGGCGCCGAGCACCACGAGTACGGCGCGATGTTCTTCCGCACGCTCGCCTGCCTGCCGGCACTCGTCGGCGCGTGGCGCGACCGGGGCGGCGGCTTCGCCCGCAGCGTCGGGGTATGGGGTGGCGAGCTCGTCGACGACACCGCACTCGGCCGGCCCGAGCTCTGCGGCGAGCGCACGCCCCGCCTGCTCAACATGAGCCGCCTCGCCGAGATCCTCACCGATCCCGCACTCGACCCTCCGGTGAAGGCGATGGTGGTGTACGGGGCCAACCCGATGGTGGTGGTGCCGAACGCCGAGGGCATCCGTCGGGGGATGATGCGCGACGACCTGTTCACGGTGGTGCACGAACAGTTCCTCACCGACACGGCCCGCTATGCCGACATCGTGCTGCCCGCCACCACCCAGATCGAGTCGGTCGACGTGGTTCCTTCGTGGGGCCATCTCAACCTCGGGTGGAACGAACCGGCAATCGCGCCCATCGGTCAGGCCGTGAGCAACAGCGAGCTCCACCGCCGACTCGCCGCAGCGATGGGCTTCACCGAACCCGAACTGTTCCACGACGACCTCACCGTTCTCGCCGACTCCCTGCCCACAGTCGACCTCACGTTGCTGCGCAAGCAGGGTTTCGTTGCCGTGCCCTACCCGATCGACGGGCGCCCGTTCGCGACGGGTGAGTTCCCGACCGCTTCTGGAAAGGTCGAGCTCGTCAGCAACGTGCTCGCCGGCCTCGGACACCCGGCACTACCCACCTACACCGCGGCCCGCGAGTCGTTGGCCGGCGACGTCGAGCTCGTAGCCAGGTTCCCGTTCGCGCTGCTCACCCCGAAGCAGCACACCCGGTTCATGAACTCCAGCTACTCGCACCTGCCCAAGCACGGCCCGCTCGAGGAAGGCCCCTATGCGGAGCTGGTCGCGGCCGACGCCGAACGACTCGGTGTGAGCGACGGCCAACGCGTGCGGGTGTGGAACGACCGCGGGTCGGTCGAGTTGCCGGCCAAGATCACCACGCGGTTGCGGACGGGCGTGGTGGCCATTCCATGGGGATGGTGGGGGCACCAGCACGACGGCGGGGTCACCGCCAACGGCCTCACCAACGACACCCTCGTCGACTGGGGTGGTGGCGTCGCCTTCAGCGACACGCTCGTGGCTGTCGCGCCATGTTGACGACCGCATCTCGCTAGCCGCCCGCCGAACTGCCCCCGGGGCGCCAGACCGGCCACTACCAGCGGGGATGTGCGCTGTAGCCTTGGCGCATGGCAGGCGACCTCATCTACGCGTTCAGGGTGATGCGCCTCGCGCTGCTCGACGCCGGGGGCGCGCCGATCGGTCGGCTCGACGACATCGTCGTCATTCCCGGCCGCGAGGGATCGCCGCCACGCGTTCTTGGCTTCGTGGCCACCAGTCAGCGCCGCCGGATCTTCGTGAACGCCGGCCGCATCGGCACCCTCGACGGCGAAGGCGCCCGCTTGCGGAGCTGGGACGTAGACCTCAACCCGTTCAAACCGCGCCACGGCGAGCTGCTCATCGGCCGCGACCTGATCGACAGCAAGGTCGGCGACGAAACCGTCAGCGACGTGGCCCTGCGCCCGGCCGGCGACGGACGCCAGACGTGGTGGGAGATCTCCAAGGTGCGTCTCGCCAGGCGCAGCGCGATCAGGCGCCGCCCGAGCTACCGCCTTCTCGACTTCGATGAGGTCCCAGACCTGTTCGGTGTCGGTGCCGGCGGCGAGGTGGCCGCCGAGGTCGCCCGCCTCCGCGACATGCACCCGAGCGATGTGGCCGCGGTGGTGCGTTCGCTCCCGCTGTCGAACCGGAAGCAGCTGGCGGAGGCGATGGATGATGAGCGCCTCGCCGACCTGCTCGAGGAACTGCCGGAGGCCGAACAGCTCCGGATGATCGAAGGCCTCGATCTCGAGCGTCTCATCAACGTGCTCGAAGAGATGGAGTACGACGATCTCGCCGACCTCCTGGCCGAGATGCCCGGGGAGCAGCGAACCCAGATCCTCGAGGCCATGGACGACGAGGATGCCGACGTCATGCGCCGCCTGCTGGCCTACGAGGAGGGCACGGCCGGTGCGCTGATGACGCCCGACATCATCATCTTCGGGCCCACCGCCACCGTCGCCGAGGCGCTGGCCGAGCTGCGCGACCCGGAGTGGCTGGTCAGCATCGCCGCCCAGGTGTTCGTCGTGCAGCCCCCGTACAAGCCACCCACCGGTACGTACCTCGGGGTGGTGCACTTCCAGCGGCTGTTGCGCGAACCGCCGAGCATCGAGCTCGGGCGATGCCTCGAGCAGGAACCGACCATCGCTCCCGACATGAGCGAGCGCGACGTCGCCGAGCGTCTCGCCAGCTACAACATGCTCGCCGTCGGCGTGTGTGACGAGGCCGGACACCTGCTCGGAGCCATCACCGTCGATGATGTGCTCGACCGCACGCTGCCCACCGGGTGGCGCCAGCGACGGCGGGTGACCACAGCAGCGGCGGTCAAACCGTGACCCGCCGCGACGACCTCACCACACCCCGTCAGCGACGGCTCCTCAGCGTCCACTACGACCCCGATGCGTTCGGCCAGTTCAGCGAGAGCGTCGCGCGGTTCATCGGCACCGCCAGGTTCCTCGTGTACCAGAGCGTGTTCTGCGTGGTGTGGGTGCTGTGGAACTTCCTCGGGCCCGACCGGTGGCGCTTCGATCGGTGGCAGTTCATCGGCCTCACGCTGCTGTTGTCGCTGCAGGCGGCGTACGCGGCACCGCTCATCCTGCTCGCCCAGAACCGCCAGGAGCACCGCGACCGCACCCAGAGCGATCTCGACCGGAGGGTGGCCGAACGCACCCAGGCCGACACCGAGTACCTGGCCCGCGAGATCGCCAGCATCCGCCTTTCGTTGTCCGACGTGGCCACCACCAGCGAAGTGGGCGACCACCTCGACCGGCTCACCGAAGCGATCGACCGGATGAGCGTGCGGCTCAGCGAGATCGAGATCGCGACCGCCAAGGTCGACTCGCTCGAAGGCCAGCGAGACTGATCGCGGTCAGACCGGGGAGCTGCTCCGGTCTGTCACGAGGTCGACGGCAGCGAGCGTGGCGTCACTGAACGCGCCGGGCGATACCCACGGCACGAGGTGATCACCGGGAACCTCCACCTCCACCGCGCCGAGGGCGCGGGCCAGCGCGTGCTGCTTGCGTGGTTTGACGAGTCGATCGCGAGTGGTGATCAGCGCTGCTGCCGGCACATCGAGCGAGGCCACCCATGGCCGCGCGTCGTAGTGGCCGAGGGCGCGGCCGGCGTGCACGATGGCGAGCGTGTGACCGCGATGCATCTCAGCCTCGAGCCACGGAACGTACGGCATCAACTCGTGATTGGAGCCGAGCAGGCGCCGGATCCCGATCGTGACCCACGCCGGGTACGCCCAACTGCGAAGCACCGGCCCGATCAGTCGCACCGTCTTCCACCGCAGCCGTTCCATCCGGGTGGCACGCCACTCGAGCGCGGTGGCCTCGACGACCATCGCGCTGACGAGCGCACGATGCCGGTAGGCGAACAGCATGCTGATCGGGCCGCCCATCGAGTAGCCGACGGTGATCACCTGGGTGATGCCCAACTCGCGGACGAGCGCGGCCGCGTCGTCGGCCGCGTCCTCGAGCGTGAAGTGATCGGGACTGCGGATGCCGCGACCGTGGCCGCGATGATCGATCGCCACGAACGAGTAGTGCTCGGCCAGCGCCTCGTAGGCCGTGAAGAACTGCAGGTCGGCACTAGCCGTCCAGCCGTGCAGCAGCAGCAGAGTGGGAGCGGCCGGGTCGGCGTGCTGGTGCACGCGGGCGAAGGTCTCGCCGCGGCCGGGCAACCGCACGATGCGCCCATCGGGCAACCAGGGTTGCCGCAGCAGTGGATCGGTCATGCACTTCCTCCAGTGGCTACGCCCGTGTACTCCTGCAACATCACTCCAACGTCGGCCAGCGAGCGCAGCATCCACTCGGCCAACGGTCGATCGTGACCGGAGATGACCAAGCCTGCCTCGGCGCGGCCGGAAACGCATGCGGCTGCGAACGAAGCGGCCACCGCGCCGGCGAGGTCGCCGGTGCGGCCTACGGCTCCCACCAGGTGCGTCACCCGTTCCCCCCCGACGACCGAGCCGCGCACCTCCACTCGCAATGCACCACGGTCGCCCTCGCGGTGCGGAGGCGAGAGCATCGGCAGACGCGCGGTGAGCCGGTCGCGACGTGTGGCCGAAACCCGCGCTGAGATGCGCTCGGCCTCGGGGAACGCCAGGTGCAACAGGGCGGGGTCGGCGAGCGCGGCGCGGTAGCAGTCGGCCGGACCGATCGGCTCCGGGAACCAGCACAGCTCGCGCCCGCTTCCGCCCGGTCGCTCGATCCATTCGCCGTCGTGCCACCCCAACGCAGTCCCGCCGAGCGCGTCGTGGTGCTGCCGGGCACATGCGGGTCCGCCGGTACCGTGCATGGCCACATGGATCTCGTCGACCACGTGCAGTCGGGAAGCAAGGTGGCGGGCGAGCACGCCGCTCAGGCCCGGAGAAACGCCGGCACCGACCACCAACGACACGCCGTGCCGGCGCGCCGCGGCATCCAGGTCGACAAGGCTGGCAACGTCGTCGGGGTCGTCGGACAGGCACACCACGTGCACGCCTTCGGCGACGAACCTCGCCGCCTTCTCGGCGTGCAAGGCGGGGCTGGCCAGCACCACGACGTCGGCGACCGCCAGGTCGGCGTGGGACTCGACGACCACCCCGCCGTAGATGCCGGCGGCGCGGCGGGCCGCGTCGTTGTCGACGTCGAACCACGCCCGCCGAAACCCGAGCATCTCGAGAACGCGACCGACGGCCTGACCGGTTACCCCGCTACCGATGATGCCGACGATCGGCGAAGTTGGGTCGGTCCCCACAGCAACGCCGCCCGTCATGACTGCGGGACGCGGAGCTCGGTCCAGCCGCCCTGCTGTGGAGGCACCCCACCCCGGCCGCGCAGCCGCAACCCCCCAGCCAGCACGCTGGCCAACGACAGTGCGAGCAGCGCCCGGCGCAGCAGTTTCATCGCCCCGCAGCGTAGCGGCCCGCCCCGACTCACGATCTGGGCCGAATTCGTTTCGGCCCCCGAGACGGGATCGGCCCAGATCTCAGCTAGCGCTCTCGCTGCTGGCAGTGCTGCGGTGGGGCTAACAAGAATCGAACTTGTGACCTCATCCTTATCAGGGATGCGCTCTAACCGACTGAGCTATAGCCCCGCTAGCAGCTCAAGAGGCTAGCGGCCGGAGCCGCAAACACTCAACCGGGATCAGGCCGAGTCGGTGCCGCCGCGGTCGCTCGAGCGCATCGGAGCGCGGGCCACCACCTCTTCTTCGAGCACGCTCACCCGCACGCCACCGACCAGATCGGTGATCAGGTTGAACAGCGTGGCCAACAACACAGCGAAGCCAGTGAGACCGATCGCACCGAACAGGCCGGCGATCCAGGCGCTGTGGTAGATCTCGCCGCCCTTGAACTGGAAGGTCTCCCAGCCGAACTGCTCGAAGAACTTCTCGACGTTGTCGACCGTGCCGGTGGCGTGCGCAACGTTCCAGAGCAGCACGCCGGCAACGAGGCACACCATGTAGAGGATCACGTTGAACACCAACGCCACCTTGAACACGCTCCACGTGTCGACATGGCGCACCACCCGAGTCACCCTGCGTACGCGCGGCTTGCCACGCTTGAACGTGACCGGCCGCTGCAATGGCCGAATGGGCAGCACCATCTCAGAGGACTCGTCGCCGGTCTCTTCGCCAGCTCCTGCTGCCAGCAACTCATCGAGCGAAGGAAGGGGGGCCAGCACCGGCACCACCGGCATGATCGGCGGAGCGTCGATCACGCCCGGCGCGAGCAGCTCGGTCGGCGCGTCGAGGCTCGACGACTCGCTGACGACGATGGACTGCAACGCCTCGACGGGTGAATCGACGACGGTGGCCAGCGCCGTTGGTAGCTCGCCGACGTGCGGTTCTTCGAGATCTTCGAGGCGATGCGACCGAGCACGTGCGGCGGCCGGCGCCTCGTCGAGCTCGGTCTGCCCGCGCGATGGCCGTTCGAGCGGCGGATAGGTGGGGTCGGCCTCGACGATCGGCGGGAGCGCGACCGAATCGAGCGCCGGCTCGACGCTCGGCACGGGCTCGGCCAAACGATTCAACCGGTCGAGAACATCGGCCTCGCATCTCGACCCCTGGGTCCGCGGCACCCACTTGGTGGCGGCACCACCTCCGGAGGTCGTGACTCTCGGCTCCTTCGCCCCGGCGCCGCCGGCCTTCTTCTTCACCTCGGGACGCTTGCCGCGGGCGCCCCCAGCAGTCTTGGGCACGCTCGGCTCACCGTTGGACACGTCGCGAGCATAGAGAACCGGGGCCGTGCACGCGGCGCGCCCGCTTGTCATGGACCATCTCCCGCTCGCGCTGTGGCCCGGGCCGAGCCGGCGACCACTACCACGACCACGTCGGAACCGGAGCGCTCGAAGTTCACCAGGGTTGCGTGATTTCGCCGAGCGACGTCGGTCGCGGCCGCTCGTCCCCCGCCCACGCCGGCCAAGGCGGCAGCATCGGCGGCCATCTGCGCCCGCTGCCGGTCGATCATCGCCGCACCGACTTCGGCGACACCGACCGACACCAGCGCGGCGACAACCACCACCAGGGCACACAGCAACACCGCTTGACCGCGATCACGACCGGCACAGCTGCTTCGAACTGACGACTTGGTCGCCATGGCACACCTCACTCGCCTGGACCTGGATGACATGAGGCGCCGATCGGCGCGATAGCGAGCTGGCGCGATGCGCCAGATCAGTCGTCGTCGTCGCTCGCCAGGATCGGTGCCACCGATGCCACCGTCTGCCCATCGTCGAGGTTCATCAACCGCACACCGGTTGCTCCACGGCCCTGCGAGCTGATGTCGCGAACACCCATACGGATCATCACGCCACCACTCGACACGGCCACGATCTCGTCGTCGAGGCCAACCATGAACGCCGCCACGACCTTGCCCTTCTTGCCGGTGAGCTTGATGCCGATGACGCCGAGACCGCCACGGCCCTGGCCGTTGAACCGGTCGAGCTGGGTGCGCTTGCCGTAGCCCGACTCGGTGACCATGAGGATGGCCGTATCGTCGCGGGCGACGTCGACACTGACCACTTCGTCGCCGGCACGCAACTTCATGCCGCGGACACCGCCGGCAGCGCGGCCCATCGCCCGCACCTCGTTCTCGTTGAAGCGGATGGTCATGCCGCTACGGGCCACCATGAAGATGTCGTCGGTGCCGCTGGTCTCGATGACCTTGACGAGCTCGTCGTTGTCGCGCAGGTTGATGGCGATGAGGCCGTCACGGCGCGACGAGTCGTACTCGTTGAACGCGGTCTTCTTGACCGTGCCGTTACGGGTGGCGAAGAACAGGTTGCGTTCGCCGGCGAAGTCGCGGGTGTCGATGATGGCCTGGATGGTCTCGCCGGCCTGCAACGGAAGCAGGTTGACGATCGGCATGCCCTTGGCCGCACGCTCACGCTCGGGGATGTCCATCGCCCGCAACCGGTAGACCTTGCCGCGGTTGCTGAAGAACAGCAAGAACGCGTGCGCCGTGGTGAAGATGACGTCGCGGACGATGTCGTCGGACTTGAGCTTGGCGCCGCTGACCCCGCGCCCACCGCGGCCCTGGGTCTTGAAGTTGCCGGCTGGCACGGCCTTCACGTACTGGGCTTGGGTCATCACGATGACGAGCTCTTTGTCTTCGACGAGATCCTCGATGCTCATCTCGCCGGTGTCGAGCGCCACGACGCACTTACGCGCCGTGGCGAACTCCTCCCTGATCGCCGTCATCTCTGTCTTGATGACCGTCCGCAGCTTCTCGGGATCGTCGAGGATGGCCTGCAGTTCGACGATGCGCGCCTTGACGTCTTGCATCTCCTGCTCGAGATCGATGCGGCTGAGCCTGGTGAGCTGCGCCAGGCGCATCTCGAGGATGTCGGCGGCCTGCAGCTCGCTGAACTCGTACGGCGGTGCCATCAGCGACACCTTCGCCGCGGCCGCGTCGTCGCTGGCGCGGATGAGGGCGATGATCTGATCGATCACGTCGAGTGCCTTGATCCGGCCCTCGAGCAGGTGTTCGCGCTTGCGCGCCTTCTCGAGCCGGAACTCGGTGCGCCGGGTGATGACTTCGACCTGGTGGCGGATGTAGCCCTGCAGCGCCGTGCGCAGGTTGAGCGTGCGCGGCACGCCGTCGACGAGTGCCACCATGTTCACGCCGAAGCTGGTCTGCAGCTGGGTGAGCTTGTAGAGGTTGTTCAACACGACGTTGGCGTTGGCGTCGCGCTTGAGGGTGACGACGAGGTTGGTCTTGCCGCCTGCAGACCCGTCGTTGACGTCGCTGATGCCTTCGAGGTCGCCGGAGTCGACGAGTTCCTGGATGCGCCCGGCAATGGCCGAACAGCTGGTCTGGTAGGGCAGTTCGGTGACGACGATCTGATAGCCGCCGCGCTTGGTCTCCTCGATCGCAGCAGTCGCCCGCATCTTGATGCTGCCCCGACCGGTGCGGTAGGCGTCGATGATGCCGGCCCGGCCGAGGATGCTGCCGCCGGTGGGGAAGTCGGGGCCCTTGACGAACTGCATGAGATCGTCGGCGGTTGCCTCGGGTTGGTCGATGAGGTGGATCGTGGCGTCGATGACCTCGCCGAGGTTGTGCGGCGGGATGTTGGTGGCCATGCCCACGGCGATGCCCTGGCTGCCGTTCACGAGCAGGTTCGGGAACCGGGCCGGCAACACGGTTGGTTCTTCCCGGCTGCCGTCGTAGGTGGCCGTCATGTTGACGGTGTCTTCGTCGATGTCGGCGAGCAACTGCATGGCCAACGGGTGCAACCGGCATTCGGTGTATCTCGAAGCGGCGGGACCGAAGTCTGGCGACCCGTAGTTGCCGTGGAAGTCGATCAGCGGGTGCCGCAGCGAGAACGGTTGGGCCATGCGCACAAGGGCGTCGTAGATGGCGCTGTCGCCGTGCGGGTGGTACTTGGCCATCGTGTCGCCACTGACGCGGGCCGACTTCACGAACGGACGGTCGGGCCGGAAGCCCTGCTCGTCCATGTCCCAGATGATGCGCCGGTGCACGGGCTTGAGCCCGTCGCGCACGTCGGGAAGGGCCCTCGACATGATGACCGACATCGCGTAGTCGAGGAAGCTGCGCTCCATCTCGTCTTGCAACGCAACCGGTTGCACGGACAAAGACGGGTCGGAGCTGTCATCGCCGTTGGGGGAGTCGGGGGGATTGGGGGTGTCGCTCATCAGAAGTCGAGGTTCCTCACGTCGCGGGCATTGGTCACGATGAAGGTCTTGCGCGAGTCGACGTCGTCGCCCATCAGCACGCTCATCATCTCGTCGGCGATCGCCGCCTCTTCAACTTCCACCTGCAACAGGGTGCGCGTAGACGCATCCATCGTGGTGGGCTTCAGCTCCTCCCAGTCCATCTCACCGAGCCCCTTCAAACGCTGGAACTCCTTCTTGTGATTGGGGTGCGACTCCAAGAACGCGGCCTTCGCCTGGTCGTCTTTCAGGTAGACCTTCTCCTTGCCGACCACGGTGCTGAACAGCGGCGGCTGAGCGATGTACACGTAGCCGGCCTCGACCAGCGGTCGCATCTGGCGGTAGAAGAACGTGAGCAGCAACGTTCGGATGTGGCTGCCGTCGACGTCGGCATCGGCGAGCAGGATGACCTTGTGGTATCGAGCCTTGGCGGCTTCGAACTCGTCGCCGACACCACCACCGATGGCGGTGATGAGGTTCTGGATCTCGTTGTTCTTCAGCATCTTGTCGAGTCGGGCGCGCTCGACGTTGAGGATCTTGCCGCGGATGGGAAGCAGCGCCTGCGTGCGTGGATCGCGGGCGTTGAGCGCCGAGCCACCGGCCGAGTCGCCCTCGACGATGAACAGCTCGCTCTCGTCGGGGTTGCCGCTGGTGCAGTCCTTCAGCTTGTCGGGCATGCCGGCCCCGCTGAGCGCCGTCTTGCGGCGGATCGCGTTGCGGGCGTTCTTGGCCGCGACCCGGGCTTGTGCCGCAGCCTGCGCCTTCTTGACCATGCGATTGGCCTCGACGGGATTTTCCTCGAGCCATTCGGCGAGTCGCTCGTTGGTGGCCTTCTGCACGAACGAGCGCATCGGCACGTTGCCGAGCTTGGCCTTGGTCTGACCTTCGAACTGCGGGTCGCGGAGCTTGACCGCGATGATGGCTGTGATGCCCTCGCGGATGTCTTCGCCGAGGAAGTTCTCGTCCTTCTCCTTCAACAGGTTCTTGGCCCTGGCGTACTTGTTGACGACGGTGGTGAGTGCCGTCTTGAAACCATCGACGTGCATGCCCCCTTCGATGGTGGAGATGCCGTTGGCGTAACCGTGGATGCCCTCGTAGTAGCCGGTGTTCCACTGGATGGCGATGTCGAGGGTCTGACCACCGTCGTTGTCTTCGTCTTCGTAGTGGGCGACCTTGCTGAACAACGCCTCCTTCGACGCGTTGAGGTGCTTCACGAAATCGACGACACCGCCCTTGTACTGGTAGGTCACCTCCTGCAGTTCGCGACCTTCACGCTCGTCGCGGAACACGATCTCGAGACCGCGGTTCAAGAACGCCATGGTCTGCAACCGCTCGAGCACCGTACGCGACACGAACTCGGTTCCCTCGGCAACGAACACCGTGGGGTCGGGCCAGAACGACACCGATGTTCCGTTGACGCGTCCACGCGAAGGTGACGGACCGACGTCGGTGATCTTGCCCTGCGGCTTGCCACCCTTGGCGTACTCCTGCTGGTACCGGCGACCGGCACGATCCACCTCGAGCAGCAGTCGTTCGCTGAGCGCGTTGACCACGCTGACGCCGACACCGTGGAGGCCACCCGACACCTTGTACCCCTCGCCGCCGAACTTGCCACCGGCGTGCAACACGGTGAGCACCACCTCGGCGGCGCTCTTGCCCTTGTGCGGCCCGGAGGGGTATGGATCGACCGGGATGCCGCGACCGTTGTCGTCGACGCGACAGCCACCGTCGGGCAGCAGCGTGACGCCGATTCGTGTGCAGAACCCGGCCATCGCCTCGTCGACGGCGTTGTCGACGACCTCCCAGATGAGGTGATGGAGCCCGGCCAGACCGGTGGATCCGATGTACATGCCCGGTCGCTTGCGCACCGGGTCGAGACCCTCGAGTACCTGGATGTCCTTGGCGCCGTAGTCGGCGGTTGGCTTGTTGGTGTCGGCGGACACTCGTACCTCGATCGCTCGCAGTAAAACAGGCCATGGCCTGGGCTTTTGTTGGCGACATGAACAGGGCGACGAGCGCTCTGGTGGGGGTCGCGACGTGAACCGAAGTCTACCGTGAGGGTGTGACGGAGAGGTGGAGGGACGGCGACCGGATCGTGGTCAGCGTGATCGTTTGACGCGCACGTCGAAATCGGTGATCTCGGCACCTGTCTGCTCGAGCAGCCGGGTGCGCAGCGTGGCCTCGAGGAACTTCAGCTGCGTCGCCCACGCCGGGTCGTCGACCTCGACCGTCAGCCGGGTGCCATCGAGCTTCACCGGTTGAACGTGTCGGGCCACGGCCGCACCGACGGCTTCGTCCCAGCGGCCGAACACCCCGCCCATCGCCGTCGCCTGCACCGCAGCATCGGGTCCGCGCAACGAGCGCACGACGCTGTTGAGGCTCTCGCTCAACGGGACCGGATCGCGGCTCATCTCTCCACCGCGGTCACCGTACCGTCGGCGATGGTCACCACGGCGTCGGGCTCGGCGGCCGCTGGAAGGCCGGCTGCAGTCGTGAGGATCACCTGACCGACCGGCAGGTGGTGCAGCAGCGCCGCGGCTCGGTCGTGATCGAGCTCGCTCAACACATCGTCGAGGATCAGCACCGGCGCACTGCCGGTGCGCTCGGCCACAAGACGATGTGCGCCAAGGCGCAATGACAGCGCCAAGGTGCGCTGCTCCCCCTGGGATGCGTGGGTGCGCGCCGGCATGCCGTTGATCACCAGCTCGAGGTCGTCACGGTGCGGCCCGGCCGTGGACACACCACGGCGCACGTCGTCGCCGCGGGCATCGGACAGCGCCGCGGCCAGCCCCCGCTGTCGCCACGCCGGCTCGTAGCGCAACTCGATCGGTGTGGCCTGGCCTGCCAACTGCTCGTACGCCTCCACGACCAGTGGCTGCAACCGGGCAACGAGCACCGAACGGGCATGACCGAACCGGTCGCCGAGATCGGCGAGCCTGGCATCCCACACGTCGAGGGTGAGTGCGGCGCTCTCGTCGAGACGGCCTCCGGCGTTCTTGAGCAACGTGTTCCGCTGCCGCACCACCCTGTCGAGCTCGAGGCGCATCGCGTCGTACTTCAGCGCCAAGGCGACGAGGGTGTCGTCCATGAAACCTCGCCGCAGGCCAGGCCCGTCCTTGACGAGATCGAGGTCGTCCGGTGAGAACACGGTCACCCGCACCACGCCCAAGAGGTCGCGGGCGCGGGCCAGCTTCTGACGGTTCACCAGCACGCGGTTGCGGCCGAGGCGGTTGATCTCGACCTCGACGGTCACCTCGCGCCCGTCGTCGTGCACCACGACGGCGCGGATGATGCCAGCGTCGGAGCCGACCCGCACGAGTGCATCGACGGGCGCGCCGCGAAAGCTGCCGAGGGTGGCGAGGAAGGCCAGGGCCTCGGCGAAGTTGGTCTTGCCCTGCCCGTTGCGGCCGAGCACCGCCGTGGTGCCCGCTGTGAGCTGGAACGAGGCCGTGGCGTAGTTGCGGAAGTCGACCAGCTCGAGGCGGGTGACGATCACGTTGGGCTACGGCACCCGCACCGGCATGAGCAGGTACAGGTAGTCGTCGCCGCCGACCCCGCGCACGACCGCCGGCTTCAATCCGTCGATAGTCGACAGGGTGATCTGCTCGCTGTCGACCGCCTCCACGCCGGCGGCCAGGTAGTCGGGGTTGAAGGCGACGGTGAGGTCGGAACCTGTTGCCACGGCATCGAGCTCTTCGGTGGCGTTGCCGACGTCTTGGGTGATCGCGGTGAGCTGCAGGCCATCGGAGGAGATCTGCAAGCGCACCGGGGTGGCGTCGCGGGCAAGGATCTTCACCCGGCGGATGGCTTCGAGCAACGGCTCGCGTTCGACGGTGAGCATGTTCGGGTGACTCGCCGGGATGAGCTGCCGGTAGTTGGGGAACTCGCCTTCGATCAGTCGGGTGGTGAGGCGGGTGGTTCCCACCTCGAAGGTGGCGTCGCGATCACCGAGCCTGAGCACCACCTCGCCGCCACCGCCGAGCAGGCGTTGCAGCTCGTTGAGGGCACGACCAGGCACGAGCACCTTCTGATCGGCACCGAGCACGCTGACGCCTGGCAGGTCACGTACCGCAAGCCGGTACGAATCGGTGGCGACCAGACGCAAGCCGTCGTTCTCGGCGGCGAGCAGCACGCCGGTGAGGATCGGCCGCGCCTCGTCGGTGCTCGCTGCCCGCACAACCTGGCGGAGGGCCTCGCCGAACGCTGCGGCGTTGAGCGTGACTGCGCTGGATGCAGGCGCCGCGAGACGGGGGTAGTCGTCGAGCGACAGCGGGCGGACGCTGAACTGCGACCGGCCGCCGGTGATCTTGACGTCGTCGTCGCCAACCGCCACCTCGACCTTGCCCGACGGCAGCGACCGAACGATGTCGGCCGACAACCGGGCCGGCATCACCACGCCACCGTCGACCTCGCCACCGACAGAGATGTCGAGTTGGATGGTGAGATCGAGATCGGTGCCGGTGACGGTGAGCCGATCACCGGCCAACTCGAGTCGGAGTCCCGACAGAACCGGCAGCGTGCCGGTACGACCGGTGGCGGCACGTCCGGCGGTGGCCAGTGCGTCGGCCAGGACTTCACGTTCGCATCGGAACTTCACAGGGTTACCTTCCTCACCAGTGGGATGTTCAAAACCTAATAGATGTAATAGGGACTGTGGATTGTGCACAACCACTCGTCTGGCCAGCGTAGGGGGCATTGCGTCGTGCACAGGGCGATCCACCGTCGTGCACAGGTAGGAAATCACACGGGTGTGCTTCGGTGGACGGTGCGCCCGTGATCCACCGAAGCGATGACGTCGTCCCCACGATGTCCCCAGCTGTTTCGCGCATGTTCAGCTCTTCTTCAATCGCTGGACAAGATCGGTCACCTGTTCGTAGATCTGCTTGCGTTCCTTCATGAGCCGCTGGATCTTGTCGACGGCGTGGATGACGGTGGTGTGATCGCGGCCACCGAACAGGCGGGCGATGCTGGGATAGCTCAGATCGGTGAGCTCGCGGAACACGTACATCGCCATCTGCCGGGCGGTGACCAAGGGACGCTGCCTGCTCTTGCCGCACAGGGCTTCCACGCTGAAGCCGAGGATGATCGCCATCTCGGCGAGCAGCTCCGGGTCGGTGCGCGTCTTCACGATCGTGCCGGTGAGGAGGTCGCCGAGGAGCTGCTCGGCGAGGTGGGTGCTGATCGGCACGTTGTTGAGGCTCGCGTAGGCCGTCACCCTGATGAGCGCGCCTTCGAGCTCACGGATGTTGCTGGTGATCCGCGAGGCGATGAACTCGAGCGTCTCGGCGGGCACGGGACTCTGATCTCGTTCGGCCTTGTTGCGCAAGATGGCCAGGCGTGTCTCGAGGTCGGGTGGCTGGATGTCGGTGATCAGGCCCCACTTGAAACGGCCGCGCAGCCGCTCCTCGAGCGTGGGGATCGCGTCGGGCATGCGGTCGCTGGAGATGACGATCTGCTTGTTCGCGCCGTGCAGCGAGTTGAAGGTGTGGAAGAACTCCTCCTGGAGCCCCTCCTTTCCTTCCATGAACTGGATGTCGTCGATGAGCAGGACGTCGATGTCGCGGTAGCGCCGTTTGAAGCTCGCGATCGTGTTGGTGCGGATGCCGTCGACGTACTCGTTCAAGAACGTCTCGGTGGTCACGTAGCGCACCGAGTCGTGTTGGTAGTGGTGATGCACGTAGTGCCCGATGGCGTGCAGTAGGTGCGTCTTGCCGAGACCTGCTGCGCCGTAGATGAACAGTGGGTTGTAGCTGCGCCCGGGTGTTTCCGCGACGCGCAACGAGGCGGCGAGAGCGAACTGGTTCGACGCGCCCTTCACGAACGTCTCGAACGCATACCGCGGGTTGAGGCCGGCCAGGTCGAGCGGTGACGACTCCGACGATCGACCGCGATCACCAGGTGAGACCGGGCTGCGCGGGGGGTCGGCCGTGGCTACCGGCGCCTCCTCCACGAACACGTCGGCGGTCTGCACCTCGACCACGAGTTGGCGCGTACTGGCGCCGATCTCGTCGAGCGCGTCGCGAACGAGCGGGAGGTAGCGGGTGAGGATGCGGTCGCGGATATGACCGTTGGGCGCCAAGACGCGGAGCACGGAGTCGTCCCCTTCGAGTGCGCCGACGTCTTGGAAAGTGGAGAACCACACCGCCTCGGAGACCTGCGCCCGGAGTAGTTGGGCAACGGCTGTCCACACCTGCTCAGCGTCGCTCACCTGCACCTCCTCCGATTCTTGATTCGACATGTCCACATTGTTTTCCACACCATGTGGACAACAAAACCCCTGCTGGTAGGGCAGTGACGGACTCGTGACCCTAGCAGGCCTGGGGACAGCGTCGGTCAGCCGGCGGTGCGGCCGTGCCCGGTGCCGGGATCCTGCTGAGCGACGTGGTTGCCGTGGGTCACCACCTCCCCTAACCTACAGAGGTTGTCCCTAGCTCAGAGCCCGGCGTGGCCCGAGTCACGGGCGTTTGTCGTCCCCGCCGCAGTCGTCTGCGGCCGTAGCAGGAGGGTCGCGTTGAAGCGCACCTACCAACCGAACAATCGACGCCGTGCGCGCAAGCACGGTTTCCGTAACCGCATGAGCACCCGAGGCGGTCGGGCTGTGCTGAAGGCACGCCGCGCCAAGGGTCGCCACCGACTGTCGGCTTGATCTGGCGCATCCGGGAGCGGAGCGTCTTGGCGCGCTTGGCGCAAGACGGCCGACGCGCCCGGGCCGGAGTGCTGTGGTGCAGCTTCCTTCCCGACTCAACAGCGATGCCGCCGAGGGTGGCCTTTGCGATCGGCCGCGCCGTAGGTTCGTCCGTGGTCCGAAATCGGCTGCGGCGTCAGTTACGTGTCATCCTGGCCGCGGCCGATCTGCCGCCCGGCTCGCTGCTGGTGGGCGTCCGCCCCGTCGGCGCCGGACGGTCGTTTCACGAGCTGACCTCCGATGTCGAGGCGCTCGTGCGGCAACTGGCCAAGGCCGCCGAGTCATGACCGCCGACTCGATCGAACACCAGTTCGCCAAGCCTCGCCGCAGTCTCATCGTCCGGCTCGTGCTCGGCTACCAGCGTGCGGCCGAAGGCCGGCCGTCTCCCTGTCGGTTCTCCCCCACGTGTTCGAGCTACGCGATCGAGGCGCTCGAACTGCACGGCACCTGGCACGGCCTGGTGCTGACGGTTCGCCGGTTCCTCCGCTGTCGGCCGTTCGGCCCGTCTGGCTGGGATCCCGTTCCCGAACCCCTTCCCGGTCGGCGCGTCGTCACGCGCCGGCACGCCCTCACACGAAAGCACGCCACATCATGACCGCACTCGCCCTGTTCGAGGGCCCTGCTTGGCTGCTCGCCAAGTTCTACGACTTCACCAGCAACTACATCCTTGCCATCTCGCTGATCGCCGCCGTGGTGATGTTGATCACCGCTCCCCTGCAGCTCAAGGCCACCAAGGGCATGCTCGAGATGCAACGCCTCCAGCCCGAGCTGCGCAAGCTGCAACAAGAGCACCGCGGCGACCGCCAGAAGCTAAACGAAGAGATGATGAAGCTCTACCAGGAGCACAAGGTCAACCCCCTGGCCTCGTGCTTCCCACTGCTGATGCAGTTCCCTGTGTTCATCATCATGTTCCGCGTGCTTCACGGGCTCACCCGCGAGGTCACCTGCGGAGTCGCCGATCTGTCGCCTGGCGCGCTGAACCTGTGCGTCGACCGGCCAGCCGGAACTAAGGTGTTCTACCCCGACTACGTGGCGACCGACACGGCGATCTACAAGTCGCTGGCCGGCAAGTCGGAGATGTTGGCGTGGGGGCTCGACCTCGCCAAACGGCCGTTCGAGGTGATCGGCGAGTCATTCGGCCAAGGCCTCATCTACGCCCTGCTGGTGATCGCGCTCGGTGCGCTCTACTTCGTGCAACAGAAGATGGTGGCGGCGCGGGCCTCGGTGAGCCCATCGATGTCGCCCGCACAGCAGAAGATCATGCAGTACCTGCCGGTCGTGTTCGCGGTGTTCCTCGTCTTCTACCTGACTGGTCTGGTCATCTACTACATGGCCCAGGCGATCATCCGGATCGGCCTGCAGTGGTACATCACCAAGCGGTTCTACCACGGTGACGAATCGCTCGGTCAGCAGGCGATGAAGGCCGGCGAGCGGGCCCGGGAGATGTCGAAGAGCGAGGGCGGGGGAGGCGGCATGTTCGCCCAGGCCAAGCGCGACCTCGCCGCAGCCAAGGACACAGGCCCGAAGGCCGGCGCCAAGCCAGGCCCGGGCAAGGGCCAGGCGGCCGCAGCCGCGAGCGTGAGCAAGCGCGTCACCGCGCCGAAGAACAGGCCGACCCCAGCGGGCCGGGCCTCGAGACCGCCGGCATCCGGCCGCTCGACGCGTCCGTCACCCCCGAAGAAGAAGTAGGACCAAAGCATGGAATGGGTGGAAACCACAGGCCGCACGACCGAAGAGGCCAAGAGCCTTGCTCTTGATCAGCTCGGCGTCGACGAGAGCGATGCCGAGTTCGAGATCATCGACGAGCCCCGCGCCGGCCTTTTCGGGCGCGTCCGCGGCGAGGCCCGTGTTCGCGCCCGCGTTCGCCCCACGCAACCGCGAGCGAAGGCCGAACGCCGCGACCGCAAGAAGAAGACCGATCGCCCTGCCGAGACCGATGCCGGGGCGACCGCCAACGACGAATCGGAAGCCCAACCAGAGAGATCTCGTGAATCGGGTAGATCAGCAGGTCGCCGGGCGGCTGCCGCTCGCCCAGGCCGTGCCGCCGGTACGTCGGTCACGGCCACACCAACGAAGGCCGCACAAACCCGCACAGCACAACCCAAGGCCGCACGAAACGGTGCCAACGACGAGGAGACAACAGTGGATGCTCAACAGGTAGGGGCGGAGGCGAAGCGGTTCGTCGAGGAGCTGGTCGCCGCGTTCGGGCTCGACGGCGCTACGACGGTGCGGTGCGAGGGTGACGAGATCGACGTGATGGTCGTCGGCGACGAACTTGGCGTGCTGGTCGGGCCGCGCGGCGCGACGTTGCAGGCCGTGCAGGAGCTGGCCCGGGTGGCTGCGCAGCGCCGGCTCGGCGATCACGAGACGCGCCTACGGGTCGACGTCGGCGGATATCGCGAGCGGCGCCGGGAGGCCTTGAGCAGGTTTGCCGATCAGGTCGCCGGTCAGGTTGTGCAAGAGGGTGCCCCGAAGCGGCTGGAGCCGATGTCGTCGTCGGACCGCAAGATCGTCCACGACGTGCTGGCCTCGTTCGAGGGTGTCACCACTCATTCCGAGGGCGAAGACCCGCGTCGGTGTGTGGTGATCGTTCCGGCGAATGACTGACCAGCTCACGCTGGTCCTGTCAGAGATCCAACGCCGCGGTGGGATCGGCCGCGGCGACATCACCGCGGCGATCGCCCACGCCGAGCAGTACGTTGAGGCTGGCGGTGACCCGAGGGCGGTGATCGATCTCGGTTCCGGGGGCGGGTTGCCCGGGCTCGTCGTGGCGATGAGGTTCGGCGATGCCGAGGTGACCCTCATCGAGCGTCGTGCCAAACGAGCCGACCTGTTGCGCTTCGGTGTGCTTTCGTTGGGCCTCGGCGATCGTGTCACCGTGGCTGAATGCGATGTCGCGACCTTCACCTCCAGGCTGGCTCGTTCGCCGGATGCGGCGAGGTTGGTCGACTTGGTGACGGCGCGCAGCTTCGGCCGCCCCGAAGAGGTCGCCGGGGCCGGCGCTCCCCTGCTGCGGCCTGGCGGCTTTCTCGTGGTGAGCGAGCCCCCCGTGGCCGTCCCCCATCGGTCCCGCTGGGATCACCGCCTGCTGGCCGCCACCGGCCTGATCGACGATGGCCGCCACGGCGGCGTGAGGCGGCTGATCAAGTTGAGCGATGTACCGCTTTGTTCCACGTGAAACATTCTCGACGGAGGGATCACCCCCGCAGACCAAGGTCGTTGCTAGTCTGACGCAGTCCGTTCACCGCCGGGATCATCTGGTCGCCGCGGTGATGAATCATGGAGGAGTCGCTCACCCATGTCGGTGACCACACCCAGCAGCGAGTCGAAGTCGACTTCGCCCGCGGTAGCAAGAGCTGCGAAGGCGGCCGGACGCCCGTTGCCGCGGGTCATCGCCATCGCCAACCAGAAGGGTGGCGTCGGCAAGACCACCACTACAGTCAACCTCGGCGCCTGCCTGGCTGAGCTGGGGTTCAAGACCCTGGTGATCGACCTCGACCCACAGGGGAACGCTTCGACGGGACTGGGGATCGAGAACCGCGGCCTCGAGACGTCGATGTACCACGTGATAATGCACGACGTCCCATTGGAGGATTGCGTCGAGCCTTCAGCGGTGAAGAACCTGTTCGTTGCTCCGGCGAGCCTGGATCTGGCCGGTGCGGAGATCGAGCTCGTCCCGGCGTTCAGTCGCGAGAACCGATTGCGTCGATCGATCGAGGCTGTGCTCGACGTCTACGACTACGTCCTCATCGACTGCCCGCCTTCGCTCGGGTTGCTCACGGTGAACGGGTTGAACGCCGCCAACGAGGTCCTGGTTCCGATCCAGTGCGAGTACTACGCCTTGGAAGGCCTCGGGCAACTTCTCCGCAACGTCGACTTGGTGAAGCGCAACCTGAACCCGACGCTGGAGGTGAGCACGATCGTGTGCGTGATGTACGACGCCAGAACGAAGCTGTCAGATCAGGTGGTCACCGAAGTTCGCGAACACTTCGGCGACAAGGTCTGTCGAACCGTCATCCCGCGGACGGTCCGCCTCTCGGAGGCACCATCGTTCGGTCAGCCGATCATCACCTTCGACTCCACCTCACGTGGGGCCGTGGCCTATCGCGAAGTGGCGAAGGAGGTCAGTCGTGGCTCGACTCGGCGGTCTGGGTAAGGGGCTTGGGGCGCTGATCCCGCCAGGGGAGGCGCCCGACGGCGCGGTTGTCGACGAACCCCGCCTCGGGGACATCCCGATCGACGCGATCGTTCCCAACCCCCATCAGCCGCGTGTGCACTTCGACGAGGAGTCGTTGAACGAGCTCACCGCCTCGATCCGCGAGATCGGGGTGCTGCAGCCGGTGCTCGTACGGCCGGTCGGCGAAGCGTTCGAACTGCTCGCCGGCGAGCGACGCTGGCGTGCTGCCAAGCGCGCCGGCCTTGCCGTCATTCCTGCTGTGATCCGCCAGACCGACGACCTCGGCTCGATCCAGCAGGCGCTGATCGAGAACCTTCATCGCCAGGACCTCACGCCTCTGGAAGAGGCAGCTGCCTATCAGCAACTGATCGAGGACTTCGCGATGACCCACGAGGGGGTGGCCACCAGGGTCGGCAAGAGCCGGTCGGCCGTCACCAACACCTTGCGGTTGATGAGCCTGCCTCCATCGATCCAGCATCTGCTGGCCGATGGCCGGTTGTCGGCCGGCCATGCACGTGCCTTGTTGGGCACACCGGACCGGGCCTTTCAGGAGCAACTCGCTCGACGCGCTTCGCAAGAGGGGTGGTCGGTGCGCGCCGTTGAGGAGGCCGTCCGCGACCGTGGTGTCGCAACCGAGGATGGCTCTGGCACCGGATCCGAATCCGATCGGGGTGGCCCGGGAGCGCCACTCACCCGCTCGGCGAGCAAGCTTCGACCTCCAGGTCTGCTCGAGCTCGAGGAGTTGCTCGCCGACCGACTGGCGACCAGCGTCGCCGTCACGATGGGCGCCAGACGAGGTCGGCTGGTGATCGACTTCGCCGATCTTGAGGACCTTGAACGCCTGTATCACCTGATGAGCGGGGAGTTGGATCCGACCATCACCACTTTACGTGGTTGAACACTACACTCCGTGGGCTCCGGAGATGCACCATGTGCATGAGGGTTACGCACATGCAGTGGACATAGCTGTGGATAAAGGGTCGATCATGAGACGAGACTGCACACGACCACCCATTGCTCGATCGCCCGCAGCACGGCGTGGCTGATCTCCTGGGCAGAATCCACCGCGGTACGAACGGGTGCCAGTGAGCAGAGCACGGCGGGCATGCGCGTCTCGCGCAACACCGGAAGCCGCATGCCGCACGGTTCGCTCACCTGCAGCCCGCAGGCCGACAGCTCGCGGGTGAGGCACGCGGCCATCGTCCGTCCGCCGAGCGACTCGAAAGTCGGCACACGGTAGAAGTGGACGACCGACGACGAGCCGTTGGTCGCCTCGAACCCGAGGTACAAGTGCGCGGCGAACTGGTTCGCAGTTCGGGCCTGGGTGATCGCATCCGGTTCGTCCAGCGGCACGACCTGCGCCCCCGTTGCTCGCAACTCGCGGGAAACGGCGCGGCTGACAGCGCTCAGACCCCCGAACTGGCCGACCACGACGCGCAGCGATCCCAACGACGTCGGCGCCTGGCGGAGCCGCTCGCGTTCGCGGACCGCGGCGATGCCCGGCCCGTCGCCGGTCTGGCCGATGACGCGACGCACCGCACGGACGGTGTGCGTGCCGCAAACACCGTCGGCAGGAAGGCCGCAGTTCGATTGGAAGTCTCCGACAGCGCGCGCGGTCCGCGGACCGAGGATCCCATCGACACGGCCGCAATCGAACCCGAGGCGGGCCAGCGATGCCTGCAGTTCGGCGACGTCGTCGCCGCGCATGTTCGGTGAGGTGAGAACCAAGAGACGATCGCCGAGGCTCCACGAGGCCTCCACCAGCGCTTTCCAGCACTCCTCGTCGCACACACCGGCCACGCGCAGCCCGCGCGCTCGTTGGAACTGTTGGAGGGCGCTGAGCGTCTCCGCACAGAAGTCGCCATGGCCCGAGGAGCCGGCCGTTGCGAAGCCGGCCGCGCCGAGGCGCCGCTGGAGATCACGAATGGGTTCTCCGCGTTGTCCTGGGGTCAGCGGGAAGTGGGCAAAAATTCTTGGAGCTCCTGCAACAGCGCACCCTTGCCCTTGGCCCCGACGAGGCGCTTCGCGACCTGGCCCTTGTCGAACACCAGCAGGGTGGGGATGCTCATGACGTTGAAACGCATGGCCAGATCGGGGTTCTCATCGACGTTCAACTTGGCGACGGTGATGTTGCCGGCCTGCTCGACGGCGATCTCGCCCAAGATCGGGGCAATCATCTTGCACGGCCCGCACCACTCGGCCCAGAAGTCGACGATGACCGGGGTCTCGCTGGCGACGACGGTTTCGTCGAACGTCGCGGTGGTGAGGGTGACGATTCCATCAGCCATGACGGATCCTTTCGATGGGGGGTATCGCGGCGGGAGCGCAGTGTACCCGGGTGCAACCGGCCGACCCGCTCGACCATTCCTGGCCGAAGGCGGGTCGATCGCTGGAGCTCATCCGTGCGCCGAGTTGGCCTCGAGCCACCGTTCGGCGTCGATCGCCGCCATGCAACCCGAACCGGCGGCGGTGATGGCCTGGCGATACGTGTGATCTTGCACGTCACCGCAGGCGAACACGCCGTCGATGTTGGTGTACGACGAGCCAGACCGCGTGACCAGGTAGCCGCTGTCCTCCATGTCGAGCACGCCCTTGAACAGGTCGGTGTTCGGTCGGTGTCCGATCGCCACGAACAGCCCGGTCACGGGCAGCGTGGTGACCTCGCCGGACACCACGTTGCGGACGACCGCGCCAACGAGTTTGTCGGTGCCGATCAGATCATCGACCACCGTGTTCCAGAGCATCTCGATCTTCGGGTTCGACAAGGCCCGGTCCTGCATGATCTTCGAGGCGCGCAGGTGATCGCGGCGGTGGATCATGGTTACCTTGGCGGCGAACTTGGTGAGGAAGGTCGCCTCCTCCACGGCGGAGTCGCCACCTCCAACCACCGCGATCTCGTGGCCACGGAAGAAGAACCCGTCGCAAGTGGCACACGTGGAAAGCCCGTGGCCGAGCAGGTGAGCCTCGGCAGCGAGGCCCAACATGAGGCTCTGCGCGCCCGTGCTGACGATGATCGAGTTGGCTACGTGCAGCTCGCTACGCACCCAGACCTTGAACGGCCGTTCGCTGAAATCGATGGCGGTCGCCTTGGCGGTGAGGAAGTCGGCGCCGAAGCGCTGCGCCTGCTCGCGGAAGCGCATCATCAGTTCGGGCCCCATGATGCCCTCCGGGAACCCGGGGAAGTTCTCGACCTCGGTCGTGAGCATCAGTTGGCCCCCTGGCTGATCACTGGTCGACGAAGGCTCACCCTCGATGACGAGAGGCTTGAGGTTGGCCCGCGCGGCATAGATGGCGGCGGTGAGGCCGGCCGGGCCGGAGCCGATGATGATGACGTCGCGGACGCTCATCACGAGGCATGGGCGGTGGTCGAGCCGCGCTTGCGCATGCAGACGACGCCAACAAGGGTGAGGAGCAGGCCCATCACGATGTACGAGACCCACACGCTCGAGTCGGCGTCGATCGCTCCCCCGAGGTTCACGATGCGCTGCAGCAGCTTCGTGCCCAGGATCAGTGCGAGCACGCCCGACACCAGCGCAGCAACGCCGATGATGATGCCGAACACGAGCGCTCGTACGACGACGACGGCCTTGTTGGTGGCCTTGTCGCGGACCTGACTGACGACACGTTCGATCGTGTCGGCGAGTTGCGGAGCCCAGTTCGGATTGGTCAGCGGGTTGCCTGGCATGGGGTCGAGCCTAACGTGCGACCCCGCCGGCGTCGGCCACGAACACGAGCCGTGCACCGGGACTGCAGCGGTGCGTCAGGGAACGACAGACGCGATCACTTCGCAGGTGGCGGAATCGAACGCGGTGACAACACCCGAAGCCGGATCGCGCACGACGACCGCGCTCCTGCCGACGTACACCACCTCGCCGAGCACGGCCGCGTCGGCACCGGCACAGCTGATCCCCCCTTCGGGGGCGCCCGGTAGTGGCTCACGATCTGCCGCGTAGGCAAGTAGTTCTGACTCGGAGTCGAGTTGCTCGGCGAGCTGATCAACAGGAGCACCGATGGAGCCGATGGTGGCCGGTGTCTCGGTGGCGGCCGGCGCTGCTGTGGCGGCCGGCAGAGCCATCTCGACCGCGGTTGCCGAGTCGGACAGCGCAGGATCGGCCATGCGGGTTGCCCCGCTGCTGTCGGTGGCCCCTTCGACCTTCGGTGCGGAAGCGGTGCCCGCGCTGGTGGCCTGATCGTCGGAGCCGCCGAGGTTGGCGAAGGCAGCGGCGCCGACCAGAAGCACGGCTACCGCGGCGGCGGCGCCGAGCAGCCGATGCTGACGACGACGGCGCTCGAACTGCACGACGGTGGACGTCGCCGAAGAAGCGGCCGCCGCAGCGAGTGGGTCGTTGCCGGCCGGATCGAGCGGTGCGGCGAAGGCCGCGAGTGCTGCAGCCACTGCTCGCTCACGGGCGTCGCTCGGCACTTCGACCTGGCGGAGCGCAGCACGGTTGATCTGCAACTCGTGGAGCAGGTGCTGAAGCTCCGGGGATGCGTCGACCACCGCCTGATCGGCGGCGGTGGCGGTGCCGTCGATCAGCGCGTTCACTGCCAGCAGCTCGTCGCTCGGCGTGTCGGAAGGGTGGAGGTCGTCGTTCATGAGTCGGGGGTTTGACGTCGGTCGTTGTCGCTTCGGTTCCCGTCGCGAAGCCGTTCGGCCAACGCGGCGCGGCCGCGGGCGATCCGGCTCTTGACGGTACCGACCGGAATGCCCAGCGTGTCGGCGATCTCGGCGTAGTCGAGGTCGCCCACATCGCGAAGCACGATCGGCACCCGGAAGTCCTCGGGAAGTGCGGCGAGGGCCGCATCGAGCACCATCCGGTCGGCGATCGCCTCGACGCGGGGTGCTGCTGCAGGGTCTGCGGTCTGGTGGTGCGGGTGGTCGTGGTGCTGATGGTCCTGGCGCGGATCTTCATCGATGATGGCGACCGGCCGTCGCCGACGCCGACGGAGCTCGTCGAGGCTGGCGTTGGTGGCGATGCGGTAGATCCAGGTAGCCACCGACGAGCGGCCGTCGAACTTGGACAGGCTGCGCACGACCGAGATGAGCGCTTCCTGCGCGGCGTCGGCGGCGTCGGCGTCGTTGCCGGTGATCCGCCGACACACCCCGTAGACGCGGTCGTAGTGGTTCTTGAGCAGGCGGTCCATGGCCCGGCCGTCGCCGGCCAGGGCGGCGCTGATGAGCGCTGTGTCGTCGAGGTTCACGACGCCGACCTCACGAGATCGGCTCGAACTGAACCTCGGCAAGGATGCCACTGTAAGGGTTGCTGCTGCTGCAGGCGTCGTCTGGCCCCAGTTGCCGGAGCGAGACGAGCAGGTGGCGGACCGGTGTCGTTACCTGCAGGGTGAAGGTATCGCCGGCGGTGCCGTTGTCGCTGGCCAGGGGAGCGCCCCAGGCGGCGAAGTCGGCCGGGATCGTCTCGGACTGCGTGCCGAACACCTCGAGGATCCACGGGGCGCTCGTGATCTGCACCACGAGCCGACCTGCCGCGACCTTGCCGAGCGAGGCGACCACACCGACACCGCTCTTGCCGCCGAGGTACTCCGACGAGTAGCACGACGTGGACCATCCAGTGTTGGGGTTGCCGTCGATGACAAACGAGGCCTGCCCGTTGTTCTCCTGCCCTCCGTCATCGCCGTCGGGGTCGTAGGCGGTCACCGCGACGATGCCGGCCTCAGGGTCGATGACCACCGGAGTGGTTGACGCGACAGCACTGGTAACGGGCGGGATCGTGGCCGGGGCGTCGCCACCTCTGGAGTCGCCAGTGCCGAGCGTGGTCCAAAGCGCGGCACTCACGACGATGGCGGTGAGCAACAGCAGACCGACGACGATCAGCGACGGCCCGCGGCGTTGCTCGAACTGGCGGTTCGGTCGCTTCTGGACGCGGCTCTGACCGGTGGGGGTGCGGTCGCGGATGTCGCTACGGTTCGCCACTGCAGGCGCGCGACCCGTGTTGCGTACCGGCTGGTAGCCGCCGACGGCTGCCGGCTGGCGGGGCTGCACCGGAGTGGTGCCGGTTGGGCGGCGGGTGGGATCGAACAGCACGGGTCCGGTGACGGTGCTGTCGCCGGGAACGGGTTCGTTGGCGCGAGCCGCGACTTCGGCCAGTGCTGTGCGCACCGCCGCTCCTGACGCGTACCGTTGCTCGGGTCGTCTCGCCAGCAAGCGGTGGATCAGCTCGGGGAGGCCCGATGGAAGGGTCGGGCGCAGTCGCGAGATGTCGGTGGGATCGCGCTGGAGGCGGGCCAGCGCGGTGTCGGCGTCGTTCTGGCCGAGGAACGGCACCCGGCCGGCCAGGCACTCGTAGAGCACCAGACCGAGCGAGTAGAGGTCGGCGCGGCCGTCGAGCCGCTTGCCGCGGACCTGCTCGGGTGACAGGTACTTCGCGGTGCCCATCATGATGTTGTCGTTGGTGAGATCGTCGCCCACCGACTCGAGGCCCTTGGCGATGCCGAAGTCGGTGAGCAGCACCCGGCCGTCGGGGGTGATGAGGATGTTGCCGGGCTTCACGTCGCGGTGCACCATGCCCGCTTGGTGGGCGGCGTCGAGGGCGCCGGCGACGCACGACCCGATGTGGATCGTGAGATCAGGGCTCAACTTCTTCTGCTCGTCGAGCAACTGACGCAGGCTCTTGCCGTTCACGAGCTGCATCACGACGGCCTGGCGTCCCCTGTCATCGATCGCGTCGTAGACGGCGACGATGTTGGGATGGTTCAACTGGGCAACGGAGATGGCCTCGCGGCGAAACCGCTCGGCGACGACTGGGTCGCTGGCGAGGTTGGGCTTCAGCAGCTTCACCGCCACCTGACGCGACAACGACAGGTCGGTGCCGAGCCACACCTCGGCCATGCCTCCTTGCGCGAGCCGACGGTCCAGCCGGTAACGCTGGGCGAGCACTGCCGGTGGAAGCGGTGGGGGGCTGGTCGTGGTCGACATGTCCGGTCGTGAACGCTAGTGGCGAACAGCCGCCGCGCACCGGCATCACGTCGAGGGTGGGTTCGCGGCCGGTTCGCTCGTCAGCCCTCTTGGAAGGCGATGCCGATGGTGCCGCGGCCGGCGTGGCTCCCGACGACGGGGCCGATGTCGCCGACGACGATGTCGCCGCTGTGGTGGGGCCTGAGCATGTCGATGAACTGATCGACGTCGCTGCAGTCGGCGTGGAGCACGGCGAGGTTCGACACGGTGCCGTAGCTCGCGAGCTTGTCGACGAGGAAGGCGAGGGCCTTGGAACGGGTGCGTTGCTTGCCACCCTGTTCGACCTTGCCGTCGCGTACCTCGATGATCGGCTTGATCGCCAGCGCCGATGCCAGCAACGCTCGGGCACCGCCGATGCGGCCACCCTTCTTGAGGTTGTCGAGCGTGTCGAGCGCCCCCCAGACGCGGGTGCGTGCCGCCAGGTCGATTGCCCGCGCGGCGACGTCGTCGAGCGACGCGCCCGTGCGAGCGAGTCGGGCGCAGTCGGCGGCGATCATCCCCAGACCGAGGGTGCAGTTGCGGCTGTCGACCACGGTGACGGGAAGCTCGGCGGCGAGGCTGCGGGCGGCGAGTTGGGCACTCTGCATCGTGGCCGACAGGGCACCGCTGAGCGAGACGACGACCACACCCGAAGCGCCGCGGGCGGCGAGGGTTCGGTAGGCCTCTTCGAACTGGCCCGGAGAAGGGGCGGCTGTCTCGGGAAGTTGTGGTGCCGTGGCGCAACGCGACCAGAACTCGGCAGGGGTGAGGTCGACACGATCGACGAACTCCTCGTTGCCGATTCGAATCGTGAGCGGCACGATCTCGATGCCGAGCTCGTCGGCAACGGCTTGGGGAAGATCGCACGCCGAGTCGGTGACGATGCCGATGGTGGAAGTGGATGCGCTCACGACGGCGGAAGGCTACTTGCTGCTGCGTCCGGTGGCGGCTCGCCGGCGATTCCGTTCGATGACGGGTGCCGCGGAACGTTCTTCGCGGCCTGGTCCTGGCGGCGCGACCGCCGCCAGTTGTGCGCCCACCAGCTGGCGATGAGCAACAACCCGGCCCCGGTCAGCAGTTGGCTGAGCCCGGCGAGGGAGTTGACCCGAGCGGTGAGCGGCACTTCTGGCACCACCACGATCTCGTCGGTCGCGGGGGAGTAGACGCGGAGGAACACGCTCGACTTGCCGTTGCTCAACGCCTCGGCACGAACCTCCACCGTGGTGTCGGATTCGGCGAGGAGCGTGACGAGTTTATCGCCGTCGGGGAACGCGAGCTTGGAGCTGCTCAGGCGGAGTCGGACGCGCAGCTCGGTGTCGCAGCGGTTGTTCATCTTGAACTGGAACTGGTTGTTCTTGCCGGTGAGGGTGAAGCTGAAGGGTTTGGGTGCGGTCACGCAGGCTCGGATGTCGGCGAACTCGTTGTCGAGGCGGGCCACCATCGCCGCCGCCATCGAGTCGGTCACCACGGTCGACGGCAGGGCCTCGAGCACAGTCAGCCACTCACCGGAACGGGGGTCGCTGTCGGGCACGATGCTGGCGTGGGCGAAGATCCGCTTGGCCATGTCGTCGATCAACGTGAACCGAGCGGTGAGGTCGAGATCGGTCGTGGTGGGCAGGGTCAGCTCGATCGGTCGTCCGTCGACCAACCACGTGTCCACCGTGGATGGGAAGTCGGCCGCCCCGACCAGCCGCAGCCCGTCGGTGGAGAGGAGGAGCTGGGTGAGCGGGCCGAGCAGTGCCGCGTCGGGCACGCCGAGGGCGGTGTCGGCCAGCACCATCCCGTGGCGGGTCACCAGGCCGCCGTCTTGTTCGATGACCTGGGCGAGCACGAGCAACTCGGCCACGATCTCGACGGCGACCCGATATCCGCCTTCCCCGCGGTGATCGAGTTGGTCGTCGAGATACGGATCGATCACCGCCGTGGGCAAGGTCGATCCGTCGGCCAGCGCGGTGGTGAGCAGCTGGGTGGTGTCGGTGAGCAGCCCGGTGTTTCCCTCGGTCTCCTCGAAGCGATCGAACGGCATCATCAGCAAGCGTGTGCCGAGGAAGCTCCGCAGGGTGCCGGCACCGTCGGTGAGCTCGCGGTCGGCGATCAGGATCGAACGGTCGACACGGCTCTGCGGGATGGAGGTTCGCAGCAGGTCCTCACCTTGCCGGAGCAACTGGGTGTAACGCTCGGGCTGTCCGGCGGCCACGGACCCGGAAGGGTCGATCGGCAGGCGGGGCAGTGCCACGAGCGTGCTGTTGGCCAGGCCGGCGTCGAGCCTGGCGGCGAGATCGGGGTTCTGAGAGCTGAGCGCTTCGAGCACGGATGGCTCGATCTGCACCGTTCGCGGCGGAGCCAAGGCGAGACCGAGGGTCGTCGCCGCGGCGTCGATCGCGGCGAGCGAGTCGGCGAGGGCCTCCAGCTCTTCAGTAGCCGCTGCGCTCACCGTGACCGTGCCGTCGATGGACACGTCTGGTTCGACGGTCTGCGCGAGTACGAGTGCAATCGGCATGGCTTGCGATGCAACGTCGGTGAGGCGCAGTCGATGGATGAACGTGGAGGTCTCGGCGACCACGCGATCGCCGCTGCGGATGTCGAGGACCACCGGGTGCACCCCGGGCTGGGGGAACTGCAACGCATCGCTGCTGCGCTGGCTCGACTCGGTTGGCACGGTGATGGTCACGGTGTCCGCCGTCGGCCGGGCCACGTTCGGATCGGCGAGCGCCGGATCGAGCGATAGGTCGAAGGTGTCGACGCTCCGCTGGAGATCGCCATCTAGCACCTGGAGGAACGTCGGACGGTCGAGGATCGTGCCGTAGCTGGTGACGACCAGAGTCGCGTCGGGAGTGAACGCCTCGGTCGCGAGGTCGGGTGGGAGCTGCAGCGTGATCGTGAGGGGCGCGTCTGGAGCGATGTCGAAGGTCTGGGCGACGATCCCGAGTGACGCCAAGGCCTCGGCTCGTTGCGATGGGTCGGCAGCCGCCATCGGTGCCGGCGAGGTGGCGATGGTCGCCAGCACCGCCCCGGCGACGAGGACCATGCTGCGGGAGCGGCGACTCATGGGGCGATCGGGCCTTCGAACACTGCGAGCCGTTCGCGTAGCTCGCTGAACCCGTGGGAGCGATACAGCGACAGTGCCGGCTCGTTCTCGACGTGGGTGTTCACGAACACGCGCTCGACCCGCTGCCGCCGCATCCATGCGAGTGAGTCGCCGAGCATGGCCGTGGCCAGCCCGCAGCGTTGCCGGTCGGGGTGCACTGCCAGACGTTGCAAGTAGCCGGTGCGGCCGGCGCGCCCGCTGATGAGGAACCCGCCGCGGGGGTCGATCGGCGCCTCACCTTTGGTGCTGTCATCGCCGCCTATCGCGCGGGCACGGAACCGTGGCGTGGCGTGACACACGTCGGCGAGCATGGAGGCGTCGAGCCACCAGCGTGGGCCGAACGCGGCGAAGTCGATGAGCGACATCATCGCCAGGTCGTCGGCGCGGACTGCGACGGTGGCCGGGCCGGATCGCCGGTTGCGGCGCGAGCGCGCCACCGATCTGTCGAGCTCGAGCAGGGCGAGCTCCTGCACGCGCTCGAGTCCGGCAAGTTGCGCCTGGGCAGCGTGTCGCGGCGGGAGCGCGCCGGTGCGCAGGTGGGTGAACCCGAGCGCGGCGAGTCGGCTGCCCCACTGGTGGTACTGCGTGGGAGTGGCGACGGAAAGGCTGTCGAGCACTACCACGGTGGCCATGCCCGGCACTCCGGGGCACGCGTGGGCGCGAGCCTTGAGGGTGGCATCGTCGAGCGTGATGTGCGTGCCGGCCATGACGACACCTGGCCGGCGAGTGTGGCGCAGCAACGAGCTCATTCGCACTGGACGGTAGCGTCGCAGATGTGACCGTGTTGTTCAGCACACATGCCGCGTACCTCGAGCATCTCGCCGGTCCGCGACATCCTGAGCGACCCGAGCGACTGGAGGCGGTGCTGTCGGGGGTCCGCCGCCACGGCCCAGTCGACGCGGTCGTGCCATTGGAACCGATCGCCGCCACACGGATCGATCTGGAGCGAGTGCATCCCGCCGAGTACCTCGACCGGCTCGAGTCGATCAGTGCCTCAGGCGGAGGTCGTCTCGATCCCGACACCTATGCGTCACCTGGCACTTGGCGCGCCGCCACGTTGGCGGCCGGCGCCGGTCTCACCGCGGTCGACGCACTCCGCCGAGGGGAGGGCGATGCCGCGTTCTGTGCGGTCAGGCCACCTGGCCATCACGCCACCACCAACGAGTCGATGGGGTTCTGCCTCATCTCCAACGTCGCTGTTGTTGCCGCGTCGCTTGCCGCACAGGGTGAGCGGGTGCTGATCCTCGACTACGACGCGCATCACGGGAACGGCACCCAGGAGGTGTTCTACGACGATCCGCGTGTTCTGTTCGTGAGCTTGCACCAGTGGCCGTTGTACCCGGGAACGGGCCGGCACACCGAGGTCGGCAACGGTCCGGGTGCTGGATACACGGTCAACCTGCCGGTGCCGCCCGGAGCGACGGGCGACGTCTACCTGCACGCGATCGACACGGTCATCGCGCCACGGGTCGAGTCGTTCGCGCCTACCTGGCTCGTCATCTCGGCGGGGTTCGACGCACATCGCCTCGACCCGATCACCGAGCTCGGCCTCACGTCCGGCGACTTCGTCACCATCACGCGACGCGCCCTCGAGTGGGTGCCGGCGGGACGTCGGATCGTGATGCTCGAGGGCGGTTACGACCTCGATGCGCTGGCGTGGTGCAGTGGTGGGGTGATCGGCGCATTGGCCGGCGACGATCGCGGCCCGGTCGACATGTCGGAGGGCGACACCGCGGGCGGGCCGGGTCGGGAACGGGTCGACGTGGTCGCGCGGTTCTGGCGCGAACGCGAGTGACGGCGCTGCTGTTCGAACCGCTGCAGCGCGAGCTGCGGCCGCTGACGGATCGACTCGCCGCGGGTGGTCATCGGCTCTACCTGGTGGGTGGAACGGTACGCGACCTGTTGCTCGCCCGCGCCGGGCGGGAAGCCGCTCACTCGATGTCGAATGACTTCGACATCGATCTCACCACGACGGCTCGGCCCGACGCGATCAAGCGATGCCTCGACGGCTGGGCCGACACGATCTGGACCCAGGGTGAGCGGTTCGGCACGATCGGGGCGATGAAGCGCCTGCCTGGCCCGTCGCCGGGCACGACGATCGAACGCATCTACGAGATCACGACGCATCGCGCCGAGGCCTACCGCGACGATTCCCGCAAGCCCGACGTCGACTTCTCCGACGACGTTCGAGCCGATCTCTCGCGCCGCGACTTCACGGTGAACGCGATGGCCGTCGAGCTCACCTCCTCCGCCGATCGAGCGGGGGCCGCGGTCGGCGCCTCGACAGTGGTCGATCCGTTCGGAGGTGAAGCCGACCTCGCCGCCCATCGGCTGCGCACCCCGATGTCGCCGCACCAAAGCTTCTCCGACGATCCCTTGCGCATGCTCCGCGCGGCGCGCTTCATCGCCAAGTACGGATTGAAGCCCGAGGCCGACCTGGTCGCCGCGGTGGGGTCGATGTGCGATCGCCTGGCCATCGTGTCGGCCGAGAGGATCCGCGACGAGCTGCACAAGCTGCTTGCGGCACCGGTGCCCGACGCGGGGCTGCGGTTCTGCATCGATGCCGGGGTGATGAGACACGTCGTGCCGGAGCTGGGAGATGAGGCGCATCTGGCGCGAACGGCGATCGTCATGGTCGGGGCAGTGGGTGGCGGCCGACACGTCATGCGGCTCGCCGCGCTCGTCTACCAACTCGAGCAGCCGGGCCGGCGGTTGCGGGCACTTCGGCATTCCACGGCCGACGTCCACGACGTGGTCACGATCACCCGCGAGTCGCGACGCCTGCTCGAGTCGGTCCTCGCCTCACCGAACGGCATCAACGATGCGGCGATTCGCCGCCACGTGAGCGATGCCGGGCCCCTGCTCGGGGAGGTACTCGAACTGACCCGGTGTGCAGCAGAGCACGGTTCCGCCGATGCTGCCGCCGGGCTGGCTGCCTTGCGCGCAGTAAACCTGGCGGTGCGCCGGATCGAGGAGCTCGGCGAGGCCGAGGACCTCTCCGATCTCGGATCCGAGCTCGACGGTTCCGACGTGATGAACATCCTCGCCGTGCCTGCGGGGCGCGAGGTCGGCGCGGCACTCGAGTTCCTTCGATCACTCCGACTCGAGGAGGGCATGCTCGGTCGTGTCGCTGCCACCGAACGCCTCGTGGAGTGGTGGCGCGACCGCGACTAGAGGTGTACGCTGAGCCCCCTCGATCGGGCGGTACATACCGGGACGGTGACAGCGACGGTGACAGCGGAATGACAGCGCACACGGCGGCGGACGACGACGGCAGCGCCGACGTCGAACGACGGGGCGGCCGGCGCCTCGGCACGGCCGCAGCGACCGTCTCCATGATCGGTGTGCTCGGCGTCGCGGCCGAACTGATCGTGCATGGCAGCGATGTTCGCTCGTGGGGTGTCGGCCTCGACATGGCCGTCGCAGCCGCGGCCGGCATCGCTTCGTACGCCGTCTGGAGGCGGTGGTGGTCGGATCGCCGCGCCCACGTCCTGCTGTTCACGCTTGGCGCGACGGCGTGGTCGCTGTCGCAGCTGTTCGGCATCGTTCATCGCGCGGCTCCTGGCGTGTCTACGTGGTGGTCTACCGGCGCTCTGGTGGCGGCCCCCGGGTTGTTCCTGGCCGGAGGGTGGCAGCGACTGTTGCGCTTCCCGCGGATCTTGCGCGCCGCGTTGTCGATCGACGCCGCGGTCATGGCCGTTGCGACGAACTTCGTGATCTGGGAGCTCTGGCTTCGCGACGGCCTTGCCGGGGCCGGCGCCGAGGCAATGGTCCGTCTGGGTGCGGTTCCGATGATCGGCGTGGCATCGGTCGCAATCGTGCTGGCGATGATGCTGCAGCAGCCGTCCGGAACATTGACTTTCATGATCGCTGGATTCGGCAGCGTCACCGTGGCCGCCACCATCGAGGCCGCGACCATCGAGGCCACCCTCGGTGCGGTCACGGCCGGCGACGGGCATCCCGTGCTCGTCGTCGTGCGGTACCTCTGGCTTATCGCTGCGGCCGCCGGCCTGGTTCGGCTCGCCGGGTGCTGGTCGGCAAGTGTCATCGCCGACAACCATCGTCCCGAGGTGGTCAGGATGGTCGCCGTCTACGTGCCGAGCACGGTGTCGATGCTGCTGGCCACGCAGCGGTACATCTTCGGTTCGTACCCGGTCAGCGTCGTCTCGGGCGCTCTCGCGGTCACGTTCGTGGCGCTGGTGATGCTCGATCAGCTCGCTCGCGCATGGGAGAGCTCGGAGTACTCCGAGCGCCTCACCTCCACCATCGCCGACCTCGGGGCCACCGAGCACCGGCTGCGCATGCTGCTCGACGACCTGCCCGAAGCCGTGCTGGTCACCGACGCGACGGGGAGGATCCTGCAGGTCAACTCGGTCACGGCGCAGATGATGGGCCGACCCGCCGACGAGTTGATCGGGTCGCCGGTGGCCTCGTTGGCCCCACCCGAGTACACCGACTTCATCACCCAGATGTGGCAACAGATGCATCACGGCGACCTCGACATCCGCCTGCCACGGATGCGGTTGCCGCTCGCTCCGCCGGCCGATCCCTCGGTGGTGGTCGAGGTCGACGCGATCATGCCGATCCGCGATCGGGACAACGTGGTGATCAGCCTGCGCGACATCTCGTCGTCGGTGCGTGAGGCAGAGGCGCACCGACAGACCCGCGAGCGGTTCGGCCGTGCGTTCCGCGGTGCTCCCACGGGCATGGCCCTGTCCACGTCGAACGACGGGCGGATCAGCGACGCGAACGAAGCGTTGTTGCGGATGCTGGCGATGACGCGCGAGCAACTCGTCGGGCTCACCCTGCGCGACATCACCCACCCCGACGACTGGGATCGCAGCGGCGCGATGTTCATGCGGGCGATCAGTGGGTCGATCGACGGCTACGACATTGCCAAGCGCTACGTACGAGCGGACGGCTCGACGGTGTGGGGGCAGACCTGGGTGTCGGTGCTCGCATCTGAAGGCGAGACGATGGCGATCATCCACGTGCACGACATCACCGAGCAACGCCGCAGCGCCGAGCAGTTGCGGTGGGCGGCCACGCACGACGAGCTCACCCGGCTGCCGAACCGGTCGCAGTTCACGGCCGAGCTCACCGAACGACTGGCCAGTTCACCGGTTGGTTGCACCGCCGTGCTGTTCATCGATCTCGACAACTTCAAGGTGGTCAACGACAGCCTCGGTCACTCCACCGGTGACCAACTGCTGCGCGGCATGACCCAACGCCTTCGTGCCGTGCTGCGCGATCACGACATGCTCAGCCGCTTCGGTGGCGACGAGTTCATGGTCTTGCTGAGCGACTACCAGCAAGACGAATCGCCGGCAGACGCGGCGCAGCGTCTTCGCCGCGAGATCGCCCGGCCGCTCACCATCGACGGCGTCGAGCTGTTCGTCACCGGCAGCATCGGCATCGCCGTCGCCGACCGCGCCGAGCTGACGGCCAGCGACCTGTTGCGCGATGCCGACGCAGCCATGTATCGCGCCAAGGCCCGCGGGCGCGACTGCGTGGAGGTGTTCGCCCAAGGTGTTCACGACGCGTCGGTGACAACCCTGCGCACCACCAACGAGTTGCGCCGAGGTCTCGAGCGCGACGAGGTCGTGCCGTACTACCAGCCGATCGTCGACCTCCCCACCGGGTTGCTGATGGGCTTCGAGGTGCTGGCCAGGTGGCGGCACCCCGATCGCGGCCTGCTGGGTCCCGATCAGTTCCTGCCGATGGCCGAGGAGACCGGCCTCATCAACGACGTCGGCGAGACGATCCTTCGGGCCTCGCTGGTGCAACTCGGTCGGTGGCGCGAGAGCATCCCAGCGCTCAGCGACATCTCGATCGCGGTGAACGTGAGCGGTCGTCAACTCCTCGATCGCGGCTTCGACGAGCAGGTGAGCGAAGCGCTCGCCGAGTCGGGTGTCCCTGCCGGGTCGCTGTGGCTCGAGATCACCGAGACCGCCCTCATGGCCGACGTGAAGTTGGCGTCCATCGCTCTGCGCGAGTTGCGCAGCATCGGACTGCACCTGTCGGTCGACGACTTCGGAACCGGATACTCGTCGCTCACCTATCTGAAGCGGTTCCCCGTGGAAGCGATCAAGGTGGACCGTTCGTTCGTGAACGGCCTCGGGATCGATGCCGAGGACAGCACGATCGTGGAAGCGGTGATCAACCTCGGCCACTCACTCGGGCTGACTGTCGTTGCCGAAGGTGTCGAGACGCCGTTGCAGCTCTCACGCCTTCGCGAGCTGGGCTGCGATCGCGGGCAGGGCTACCTGTTCGGCCGGCCGCGGCCGTCGGAGATCATCGAGGCCGAGCTCAGGGTGAGTTGATCGCGGTCGGCTTCACACGCCTTGCTTGCGGGCGCGAAGCAGCAGCACCGTGGGAACGAAGCCGTCGCGGCCGGCGACAGGGGTGAGCTCGTGCACCGCGTCGAGCCGGAAGTTGCTCCGCTCGAGGCTCATGAACAGCTCGCTGATCGAGCGCACCGTCGACCCGTAGCGGCGCACGGGGCTACCGCCACCGCCGTCGAAGATGGCCGCCACCGGGTGCGTGAACGAGACGACGAAGGTTGCATCGGGGCGCAGCACGCGGTGCACCTGGCGGAGCAGGCGCGGCAGATCGTCGATGTCGTCGAGCGTCTGCGTGGCCAGCACCAGATCGACGGATCCGCTCGTTGCGAAGCCCAGGTCGGCCAGTTCGCTCTGGTGGCACTCGACGCGTACCTCGGCCGCATCGGCCGCCCTGCGGAGATCGGCGATGCGTTGCGCGGATGGATCGGCGGCGATCGCCTTGGCACCGGCAAGGGCGAGCACGATTGCGTTGGGCACGATCGGCGGCGGCGCAGGTGTGGCGCCCAGTTCGATCACGCGCTTGCCGGCAACGTCGCCACACAGACGGATCTCACCGTCGTCGGCGACACCGCGACCGAACCACACGTTGTTCATGCGCACAGTGTGTCCGATCCGACGAACGCGGCTGCGGATCCATGCCACCCGACGATCTTGTGGTTGTCGGTAGCCTGGTGGTTCATGTCGGCATCGAGTCATGAGGGTGCGTTCTCGGCCGGGTCGCTGCGCGGCGCCGCCCGCGGCGTGGTCGACCACCGCCTCGCTCGGCGGCACCTGATCAACGAGTTCCAGCGGGGCCGTCTTCGTCGGCACGAGATCTGCGATGCCCATCCCGAGCTGATCCGGGCGGCGCGCAACGTCGGGTCGGAGAGCCGCGTCACCTGCCCCATCTGTCAGGAGGTGCCGTTGCGGCTCGTCACCTACGTGTTCGGTTCGCGGCTGCCGTCGCACGGGCGCTGCGTGGGGACGGCCAAGGAGATGGCCGCGTTGAACCAACGATCCGACGACCTCACGGCCTACGTCGTGGAGGCGTGCATCGAGTGCCGGTGGCATCATCTGTTGCGTGTGTTGCCGGTCGGCGGCCGGCGCCGCAAAGCCGCTGGTGCCTGACGCGATTCGATCTGAGCGTGCGATGAAATCACCCAGGATGCTCCAGGCCGCACTGTTGGCGATCACGATTCCCTCAGCCGCGTGTTGGCCGACGCGGTGCTCATCATCGATGAAGCATCGCTGGCCCACTCGAGTGTTCGACGGTGATCATCGTCAATGCGTTGGACGGATCCATCCCGAGACGTCAAGAACGAGAAGTACTGTCGTACTCGGATAGCGGGCGCTCGTCGTGTACCGACGACGTCGCAGGCAAGGATGTGGACGAATGGCCACTGGATCCAGCAGAACCATGGTGAAGGGATGTGCCGCGGTGCTTCTCTCGGCCGCACTGACACTCTCGGGCTGCAGTGGCAAAGCCGACGCCGACTTCCGGCTCGCTACTCCTGCGGAGGTCTCACCTCCTCCCGGCTCACTCGACCGGCTCGCCAAGACGCTAGGAGTGAAGTTTGGCCACCCGGACCAGGCGAGGGTGAACACGGCGATCGCTTCAGATGCAGCCGGCGCCGCGGCTGCAACGGAGTACGGCGCAGAGCTCGGCGATGCAAAGCACCATCAATACCTCCAGATCGTCATGGGTAGTGATGACCAGGGTGGCATTGCTGATGGCACTGCTGTCTGGATCGTCGTCTTCACTGACCTCTCGATCCCCGTACTTGGGCCGGGGGGGTGTCAAGTCTGACGCCGTCATTCACAATGTGTATGTCTTGGTCTCGGCCGAGTCCGGAGACTTCATCAACTCCGTGTACACGGACTGACCTGAGGGTTCACGTCAGATTGGTTGGGCGTTGATGGTGAGCCGGTGGTGGTGGGGCTAGAAGGGGCTCAGGCCGAGGCGGTTGCGCACGGAGATGGCCTCGCCGACGTGCGACTG